>ENA-USUG01006565-USUG01006565.1-human-gut-metagenome-genome-assembly--contig:-NODE-6565-length-12136-cov-3.142964_pt1 | contig 12136 bp, 10 predicted proteins | sample MGYA00250059_ERZ773394 | MGnify/ENA primary metagenome ERZ773394 (study PRJEB29103, sample SAMN06111957) | human gut metagenome | biome: human gut; feature: ankylosing spondylitis patient; material... | reverse complement strand
GTATTAATTTACATTTAAGAAAAAGAAACCTGTTACAATAACTCTTGACGGTAATGTAGAAAATAATCTCAAATTTACTATTTACAATAAAAAAGGTAAAAAGATTGATAGCACATCATATTATGGATACAAGAGAGATTTAAAACTTACATATAGTACAACTTACGGAAAGGCTAATGCAGGAACATACTATATTAAGATTGAAAAAGCAAATGCAAACAGCAATGGAGTTTATTCTATAAAGTGGAAATAAATTTATTTGAATATGGAATAGACAATTTTTATTATTAAAATTAAAGCATAAAATTATAGCACTTGGCTCATAATGTGGGTCAAGTGTTTTTATGCGTTATAATAAATATTTATTCCCAATGCCAATAGACTAATAAAATATTAGTGTATTGGTATTAGGAACAAATCAGAAAAAAAGAAAGGATAGTGTGTAAAAAATGAAAGAAAATTTGAAGAAATTATTTCAGTATTACAAACCGTATAAACATGTATTCTTTATAGATATGTTTTTCGCATTTTTAGCATCAATTATAGCGCTTGTAATTCCGTTAGTAGTTAGATATGTGACTTCAACAGTAGTATATTTACCGGCTAAAGATGTTTTTAGACAACTTATAGTTATAGCAGTAGTTGTAACAATATTAATTGCAATACAGGCATATTCTAATTTTTATATTTCAAATTATGGACATGTTATGGGAGCAAAAATTGAATATGACATGAGAGCAGAAATATTTGCACATTATCAGAAATTATCTTTTTCATTTTATGATGACCAGAAGGTAGGACAGCTTATGTCAAGGGACACCTAAGATTTATTTGACATAACAGAGTTACTTCATCACGGACCGGAAAATTTAACAATTTCTTTTATAAAAATAATAGGGGCTCTTATTATTCTTTGTACAATCAGTCCACAACTTACAATTGCAGCATTTATTCTGGTACCGTTTATGATTTGTTATGCTTACTTTTTTAATAAAAAAATGAAAAAAGCATTTAAGAAAAACAGAGTAAAAATAGCAGCAATCAATGAAAAAATTGAAGATAATTTATCAGGAATACGTGTTGTTAAATCATTTGCAAATGAAGAACTTGAAAATGAAAAATTCCAAATTGGAAATCAGGAATTTTTAGAAGCTAAAAAAGATAATTACAAATATATGGGTGGTTACAATTCGGGATTAACTGCATTTACTACAATGATTAATCTGATTGTAATAATCGTAGGTGGATTTTGTATAACAAGAGGAATTGTAAATGTAACAGACATGATTACATTTTTACTTTATATAAATATATTTACGGATCCAATTAAGACTCTGATTGATTTTACTGAACAGTTTCAAAATGGGTATTCAGGTTTTGAAAGATTTTTGGAAATATTGGAAATTGAACCGGATATTAAAGATAATGCTGATGCAATTGAATTAAATGATGTAAAAGGAAATATTAAATTTAATGACGTTTCATTTAAGTATAATGACACAGCACATAGAGTATTAAAGCATATTAATTTGGAAATCCCACAAGGACAGTATGTAGCTTTGGTTGGTTCATCAGGTGCCGGAAAAACTACTTTGTGTAATTTAATACCGAGATTTTACGATGTTACAAAAGGTGAAATTACAATTGATGATACTGATATTAGAAAAATAAAATTAGAGAATCTTAGAAATAATATTGGAATTGTGCAACAGGATGTGTATTTGTTTGCGGGAACGGTGTATGACAATATACGTTACGGAAAGAAAAATGCAACGAAAGAAGAAGTTATAGAGGCTGCAAAAAATGCAAATGCCCATGAATTTATTATGTCACTTCCTAATGGATATGAAACTGATATAGGGCAAAGAGGAATTAAATTGTCAGGTGGACAGAAACAACGATTATCAATTGCAAGAGTATTTCTTAAAAATCCGCCTATTTTGATTTTTGATGAAGCAACATCAGCTCTTGATAATGAAAGTGAAAAAGTAGTTCAGGAATCTTTAGAAAAGCTTGCAAAAAACAGAACAACATTAGTTATTGCACATAGATTAACAACAATCAGAAATGCAGAAAAGATTCTTGTTCTTTCTGAAAATGGAATAGAAGAGCAGGGAACACATGATGAGCTTATAAATAAACATGGAATATATTATGATTTATATAATGTAAATAATTAGTAGAAAATAAATACAAATGCCGCCATCCGTATAGCAGGTGGTTTATAGTCCGAAAACAATCATACGCTGCGTGATTGTTTTCGGACAGACTAAAGTCCATAAACAAAAAAATCAGGGTGGGTTTAAACCATCCTGATTTTTATATAAAGGACCTATTGCTTATTTATTTTTTTGTCTACTATATTATAAATTGTACTAATTACAAAACATAATATTCCACAGACAAAAAAGCTTAAAGCATGTCCGATAGTGTTATCATATGTAATATCTAATAAAATTAGTTTTGCAATGCTTACTAAAGAAAGTACAAGCCCGTAAATACGAAGCGATTTGAAAGAAAAACAAAATCCTAACACAATACATAATATTGCAAACAAAAAGGCAAAAATGCTAATTAAGTAATTTGGTGAATTGAATGAATTTAAAATTATAACCATTAGAATAGTGAATTTAATTCCAACATATATACCAAAAGTAATTTTTTCTTTCTTTAAATAATTCTGTGAATTTATCAAAAATAGTACTAGAGTCACTAGTATGGCAATGATATGTAATGCAGGACTATTTAGTTTGATAATAAAACGTAATCCACAAATCATTAAAAATAAATTTACAATATCAGTTGTAATATTTGTACTTTTTTCATTCTTTCCTGATATCCAGTTTTTAGAGAATGGCGTGAACTTTGCCACAATATTAACTAAACATATAATAATAAAGCTTGTAAAATCCTTAGCTATATGTGTAGAAAATAAAGGAGCAATTATATTGCTAAAATCATTTATCGTAATAAAGATGAACATACAGTATAATAATATTTTTATTTTATTACTATAATCTTTTGTATATTTCATTAAGAATGAAAATAGACATAAAAGTGAAATACTAATGAGTAATCTTGAAACATTATTAGTAGAACTGTTTAGTACGAAAAATATAAAATACACAATACTGAATATCTTATATATATATTGCTTGTAAAAATAACCGTATACAGCAAATGGGATAATAAATATTGATAAATAAAAATAATTATAAATAAAATTTCCGCTGTTATCAAAAGCAATTTGTACCATACTAATTATCGGAACAAGCATCATGGCAGTTTGAAGAAGTATAATATCAAATTTGTTTTCGTCTTTAAATTTTAATTCAATTCCAATAAGAATTAAGAGCGCTACGGCTATATTAAAGAATTCATTGAAACTAAAACAATATAAGGTCGTTAAAGCAATATAATAAAACATATTTGTAATACTGAATACAGCAGAAAAATTGTTATCTACTTTCATTTTAACAAACCCGGTAATAATAATAGAGGATATAAAAAGTAGTAGGATGCAGTAAGACAAAATAATCACTGTGTTATTTTCTGCATAAAGTTTATAGTCAGGCATTGTAGCATTAAAAGTGAATAAGCATATTATATTGAATATATTGCAAATTGAATTTTTGTGATATTCATCTTGAATATTAGTGTAATAAAATATTGATTCTGTTACTACAAAAAATGCAGAGAGAAAAAGCAATTTGTTCCAATCGCCTGAAGCGTGACAAAAATAAGTGCCAAATAAAATGGAAATTGTAATACCTGCCTGACCAATAATTGCAAAAATATATGATTTTGTTTTAGATAATACACAAACAAATAATGCCCATACAAATATAAATAAATATAATGTTATTTCGTTAATAATTTTAAAATACATGTTACTCAGCAACAATGAAATGAATATTGCCCCTGTGCCACATCCACTAATTGAAATATAAAGCTTGTTATGTGAATCTTTTTTTAGAAGAAAAATTCCGGCTATCATAAGTGCAAAACTGAAAAGATATAAAATTAAAATTTTTGCAGTATCAGATAACATTGGCAATACTAAAGTGGCAAATAAAATTAAACTGATAAAAATTAATACAGAGGCAAAAATTCCCATTAAAGATTTGCCCATGAGTAATTCAAAATTATTGAAATTTTTAGTTGAATTTTTTCTAACACCATTGTCAATGCTAGTGCCTGTAGTAGAAGTGACAGGTGAATAAGGATGAACCTGCCCCTTAGAATAATAAGGCTGTGGTGCAGAACTGTGCCCGGCAGAATAATAAGGTTGTGGATTAACTGTAGGTTTGTCCGCAGAATATGTATTATTATGTTCGGTTTCATTCACAACAGATAATTTTAAAAGATTTAACTGGTTGTTAAGATAGTCTAATTCTTTTGTTAAGTATTCAATTTTATTTTCGATTATAGCTTTGTCTATGTTTTCTTTATTGTTAGAATACTTTTCAATTAAATCATTTAGTTCTAATCTGGTTTTAATTAGCTTTTCTTCATATTGTAAAATATCGTGCATAAATACCCCTTTTATATACAGAAATAATAAAAAATAATTCCTGTATGTATACATTATTTTTGAAGAAATAATATGCCCGCTACTAAAATACGCATTGTATATTTTGTAGAGAGCATATTGTAAACATTTGTTAATTAAATTGACTGTTATTCAATTACAGTACCAATTTTTCCTCTGATTGCATCTTTAGCTTTAGCAAGGTTAGAAATGATAGCCTTTCTTCCCTTCTTTGCTAATACGAAATTGAGAGATGCATCAATCTTAGGAAGAGAAGTGATAGGATCAAAGTATCCTTTATCAATTAAATCTTCAGCTTCTTTTGTAGTTAAAGTACCGAGTTCTTTAACTTCTCCGTCTACATCAATTGTAAGATTATCACTTGATGTAAGAATCATAAGAGCATCAGCATCTAACATATCTGCAAGTTTAGCTGCTGTATAATCTTTTTCAATAACAGCACTGGCACCTTTTAATCCTGTACGCTGTTCAAGAACAGGAATTCCACCGCCACCTGCTGCGATAACTAACTGATGAGCATCAACTAAAGCTTTGATTGCATCAATTTCATAAATATCAATTGGTTTAGGACTTGCAATGATTCTTCTGTAGCCTTCATCGCCTTCTTCGTATTCAACGTAGTTACCTTTTTTCTTCTCATTTTCAGCTTCTTCCTTAGTCATAAGACGTCCGATAACTTTAGAAGGAGCGTTAAATGCTCTGTCAAAAGGATCAACTCTTACCTGAGTAATAATAGTACTTACAGGTTTATATAATCCTCTTGAAAGTAACTCTGAACGAATTGCATTCTGTAAATCGAATCCAATATATCCCTGACTCATTGCACTACAGATTGACATAGGTGCAACAGTTCTGTCAGGGTCAAGTCTTGAAAATTCAGTCATTGCAGTCTGAATCATTCCGACCTGAGGACCATTACTGTGAGTAATAACAACATCATATTTTTCTTCTACCAAATCTGCAATAGCTTTTGCAGCAAGTTTTACACGTTCCTGTTGTTTAGGAAATGATTCACTAAAAGCATTTCTTCCTAAAGCAACTACAATTTTTTTGTTAGCCATAAGTAGTCTCCTTTACTGATATCAGGATAAAACCTGATGTAATTTGAGGTCCGTTGAGACCAAAATCTTATAAATATTTTAACTTATAATAAGGAAAAATACAATAAATAAACCGTTTATTCGTCAAGTAAATCGGATAATTCTTCCCATTGAGCCATTAGCTCGTCGAGAGTTTCGCTAATTTTATCCTGTTCTTTACTAATTTCGTTTAATTTAGCTGAGTTTTTAGCAATTTCAGGGTCAGCTAAAAGTTCATCTAATTCATTTAAACGCTCTTCATTAGCTTTTATCTTTTCTTCAACTTTTAAAATATCATTTTTCAACTTCCTAATCCTTGCCTGTTCGGCTTTCCTTTCTAAATAATTTTGCTTATTAGTAGAAGCAGAAGGAGTATTAGAAGAAGTTTGCTCTTCTTTTGGAGCATATATTGCTGTAAGTTCGTCCTTCTTTTCTTCGTAATAGTCATAATTTCCAATATAATTTACAATTGCTTTATTTGTTAATTCAATGATACGTGTGGCAGTTTGATTAATAAAATATCTGTCATGAGATACATAAAAAATTGTGCCGGTATAATTGTTTAATGCGTTTTCAAGAATTTCTTTTGAAACCATATCAAGATGGTTAGTAGGTTCATCTAATATAATGAAATTAGCTTCTGAAAGCATTAATTTTGCTAAAGAAAGACGACCTTTTTCTCCACCACTTAAATCTCCTACGCGTTTAAATACATCATCACCTGTAAACATAAAAGCGGCTAACACATTTCTGATTTTTGTGTTTGTAAGATTAGGATAAGAATCGCTCACTTCATCAAACAAAGTATTTGAATCATTTAATGTATGATGTTCCTGATCATAATATCCGATATTAACGTTTGTTCCGAGAGTAAAAGAGCCGCTATCTGCAGCAATTAGTCCGTTTATAATTTTTAAAATTGTAGTTTTTCCGGTTCCGTTATCACCGATAAGAGCAACACGTTCACCTCTCTTAATTTCAAAAGAAATATCGGAAAATAATGATTTGTTATCAAATGACTTTGCTAAATTTGAAACACTTAAAACATCATTGCCACTCGTACAGTTTGGTTCAAGTCTAAGAGTCATGGCATTTTCATATGTATCAGGATTATCGATTACTTCCATTTTACTTAAAGCTTTTTCACGACTTTCAGCACGCTTATAAAACTTTTCCTGTTTATATGAGCGAAGCTTGGCAATGACTTCTTCCTGATGCTTTATTTCAGCCTGTTGTTTGATATAGAGTTTAATTGCTGCTTCTCTAAGTTCTTTCTTTTTAACAGCGTAAGCTGAATAGTTGCCATCGTAAACATGGCAGTGTGTATTTTCTATTTCAACAATCTTAGTTACAATCTTATCTAAGAAATAACGGTCGTGGGCAACGATTACAACAGCTCCGTTATAGTTAGACAAATAAGTTTCCAGCCATTTGATAGAATTTAAATCAAGATGGTTTGTAGGTTCATCCAATAAAATAATATCCGGTTTTTGAATTAAAAGTTTACATAGTGCAACACGGGTTTTTTGACCTCCGGATAAAGTTGAAATTTTTTTATTAAAATCACTGTCTTCAAAACCAAGTCCACGAAGAGTACCATCAACTTCACTTTTGTATGCGTATCCGTTTAACAATTCAAACTGATGATGTAGATTTGTGTAACTGTTAACTATATCATCATAGTTGTCGCATCCGTTGGCCATTAAGGATTCATATTCCCTTAATTTATTTTCCATATCTATAATATTTTGTTTTACGGAACGTACTTCTTCATATATAGAATTGTCTGTATCTAAATTCTGATATTGGGCAAGATAACCAACAGACTTGTCCTTTCCGATAATTACATCCCCTGAATCAGATGAAAGTTCATTCATTATTATTTTTAATATAGTAGACTTTCCGGCTCCATTATTGCCTACAATGGCAGCTTTTTCATGGTCATTTACAAAAAAACTGCAATCGTCAAGAATAGCTTCTTCACCATAAGCCTTGCTTATATGATTGCATGATAAAATCATAGGAATCCTCCTGTGTTTGTAGTGTTTTTATATAATCAGCAAAAATAGGCTGATACCACGTAAGATTATAAAACGAAAAGCTAAAACAATCAATGAAATACTGTAAAAGAGCAGTGTCAAAAAGAATGATAAATATTTGACAATGTTTGCCCTAAAACATATAATTGAAGTGGTTAAATAACGAAGGAGAACGGAAATGAGAAAAATATCCAAGGCGGTAATCACAAGATTGCCAAGATACTATAGATATTTAGATGAATTAATACAGCAGGATGTCGAAAGAGTTTCGTCTAAAGAATTAAGTGACATGATGAATGTTACGGCCTCTCAGATACGACAGGATTTGAATAATTTTGGTGGGTTTGGACAACAGGGGTACGGATATAATGTTAAATATCTGTATGATGAAATCGGAAAATTATTAGGACTTGATGTGACGCATAAGATGATAATTGTAGGTGCAGGAAATCTTGGACAGGCAATAGCAAACTATGGAAATTTTAGAAACAGAGGTTTTGAAATTACGGCTTTATTTGACAAAAATAAAGATTTAATTGGTAAAAAGACAGTGAATGGGACTGAAATCAGAGACATTTCTACTATAATAGATTATGTGAAAAATGAAAATATTGAGATTGTGGCATTGGCACTTCCTAAAGGCCCAGCAACAGATATTGCTGAAAAATTAGTCGAATGTGGAGTGAAGGCATTTTGGAATTTTGCTCACACTGATTTAGGATTTAGCGATGACATAATAGTTGAGAATGTTCATTTATCAGAAAGCTTAATGAAACTTACATATAGAATATCAGAAAAAGCAAATAAAAATAAATAAGAGGTGAAGTACTATGGAAAGAATAATTTCTGGTACGGATATGAAAAAGGTTGATGAATATACAATTAATGAAGTTGGAATCCCAAGTTTAGTATTAATGGAAAGAGCAGCAAAGAGTGTTGCTGATTTAATTGAAGAAACAACAGATAAAAACAGTGAGGTAATTGCTATTGCCGGAACTGGTAATAATGGTGCCGACGGCGTTGCAGTTTGCAGGATGTTATACATAGATGGATATAACACCTGCATTTATATTATGGGAAACATAGATAAGGCAACACAGGAATTCAAAACACAGATTGAGATAGCACAGAAAGTTGGAATTGAAATCAAAGATGCTTCAAGACTGACAAGAGATGAAATGGATAAGAAACACGTAATTGTTGATTCAATATTTGGAGTCGGATTATCAAGAAATGTAGATGGCGATTACAAAAAGTTAATTGAAGCAATAAATCAAAGCAAGGCTAAAGTTTATGCTGTAGACATTCCATCAGGCCTGAACGCAGATACAGGAAAAGTGATGGGTGTGGCTGTTAAAGCGGATTATACTGTATGCTTTGGAGAACTTAAACTTGGAGCAGTTCTTTATCCGGGAGCAGATTATTGTGGAAAACTATCATTTGATAATATAGGTTTTCCGGATGTTTCCTATAAGAAGTGTGAAACAGTTTATAAATACCACACAAGCGATGATTTAAAACTAATTCCGAAACGACCGAATTATTCTAATAAAGGTACATATGGAAAACTTCTTGTTATAGCAGGTAATAAAGATATAACAGGGGCAGCGTTTTTATGTGCAAAGGCAGCGTTTAGGACAGGAGCCGGACTGGTAAGAATATTTACTGCAAAGGAAAATCGTGAAGTAATACAAAAACTATTACCTGAAGCAATGGTAAATGTATATGATACAGATGATTTTGACAAAAAGGCTTTAGATGCCTGTATAGAATGGGCAAATGTTATTGCAATTGGTCCGGGAATTGGAACAGGTGGAATACAAAAAAATATGGTTGAAGCAGTTCTTGAAAGCAGAAAGAACACGGTAATAGATGCAGATGGAATTAATGTTATTTCACAAAATGTTAAACTAAAAAAAATGCTTCATAAGAATGTAATATTGACACCGCATTTAGGCGAAATGGCCAGATTTGAAAATAAAACGATAGATGAAATAAAGGACAATCTTGTAAAAAGTGCTTTCAATATTAATTATATGTACAATGCAAATGGAATTCTAAAAGATGCAAGAAGCGTTGCTGTTACGCAAGATGATATATACATAAATATGACAGGAAACAGTGGCATGGCGACTGCAGGCTCGGGAGATGTGCTTACTGGAATTGTTGCAGGATTGTTGGCTATTGGGTGCAATGTAGAAAACGCTACAACGCTTGCACCATACATTCATGGAATTGCCGGAGATTTGGTAGCAACAAAGATGCCTAAAGCGTCTATAATGGCTACAGATATAATTGACGAAATAAAAAATATTCTGCCTCAGTAAATAATTGTGAAACAATAATGATAAAGTTTCATTTAAAATTATACATAATAGAGATAATTTGAAATTGTAATATAGTAAATCAACGATATAGATGTAAATTTAAATTAAATAATTTATAAACGTGGAGAAGAAGAAAATGACAAGAAAAATATGCGAAGAAGAGTATTTTAGGGGATATGCAGAAATCAATCTGGATGCAATATACAAAAATGTATATGAGATGAAAACAAGACTTAATAAAAATACAGGAGTTGTTCTTGTAATAAAAACAGATGGGTATGGGCATGGAGCAGTGCCTATAGCTAAAGCACTTGATGATTTATGCTATGGATATGCAGTCGCAACTCCATATGAAGGCAATAATTTAAGAAATCATGGACTTAATAAACCTACATTTTTATTAGGTTATGCGGATGAATCATCGTACGATATGATTATAGAAAAAGAATTAATTCCAGCAATTTTTTCTTTAGAAATGGCAACAAAATTATCAAAGCACGCACAAAAACTTGGCAAAGAAGTAAAGATTAATATTGCTGTTGACACGGGAATGAGCAGAATTGGTTATATTCCGGGAAGTGATGCAGTAAAAGAAATTGTTGAAATAAACAAACTTCCTTTTATAAAAATAGAATCTATATTTACACATTTTGCAAAAGCAGACTATGTTGACAAGTCATTTGCTGACAAGCAGTTTGATGAGTTTGTAAATTTTGTTGATGAAGTAGAAAAAAATGGAGTTAAGATTCCGATACATCAGTGTGCAAATAGTGCAGCAATGATGGAAATGCCAAAGACTTCATTATCATTGTCAAGAGCAGGAATTTCAATGTATGGATTGTATCCATCAGATGAAATGAGCCGTGAAAATATGAAACTATATCCTGCATTATCTCTTCACAGTCATGTAGTTTACGTAAAAACAATTAAAAAAGGAAGAGGAATAAGTTACGGACAGACTTATATAGCACCTCATGATATGAAAATTGCTACAATTCCACTTGGATATGGGGACGGATATCAGAGAAATCTTAGCAATAAAGGATATGTACTCATTAATGGCAGAAAAGTAAATATTGTGGGTAGAGTATGCATGGATCAATTTATGGTTGATGTTACGGGAATGGATGTTAAAGAAGGAGATAAGGTAACTCTTATTGGAAAAGAAGGAGACGAAGAAATAACAGTTGATGAATTAGCAGCATTAGCAGGAACCTTCAATTATGAATTTGTATGTGACTTAAGCAAACGTATTCCAAGAGTTTATGTTAAAGATGACAAAATAGTTGGAACAAAAGATTACTTTGATGACAGATATGACGTTGATCTGTAAAATAATTAAATTTTTCCAAAAATGAATACACATTTTGAAAAGTGGAATAATATAATTGTGTTAACACAATCTATTTTTTGGAGTGTGGATATGGTTATTAGACGTGGTGATATTTATTACGCTGACTTAAGACCTGTAATTGGGTCAGAACAGGGTGGAATAAGACCTGTGCTTATTATTCAGAATGATACAGGAAATAAACACAGCCCGACTGTTATTATTGCAGCAATTACGTCAAAGATGAATAAGGCGAAACTGCCAACTCATGTTGAGGTTGATTCGCATAAGTATAATATAATAAAAGATTCAGTTATTTTATTAGAACAGTTAAGAACGATAGATAAAAAAAGATTGAAGGATAAGGTATGTCATTTAGATGATGAAATCTTAAGTGCAGTCAATGAGGCATTAGCTATAAGTTTAGAACTCAATACATAATTTGCAAAAGTTGACTAATAATAGATAAAATGATATATTTTTATAGTGTGTGTTTTGATTAAGACACAATGAAAATCAGGATTAAATCCTGTTATAAGTTATAAATACGGAAGAGAGGATATATAAATGTCAGGACATTCAAAATTTGCTAATATTAAGCATAAAAAAGAAAAAAATGACGCAGCAAAAGGAAAGATGTTTACCATCATTGGTAAAGAAATTGCAGTTGCAGTAAAGGAAGGCGGAGCTGATCCGGATAATAACAGTAAGCTTCGTGATGTTATTGCTAAGAAGCAATTCCAGATGACTCTAAAGCGGAAGTAAATGTAATAGGAGATAAAAATTTAATGGAAGGATGAACTGTTTTT
>ENA-USUG01006559-USUG01006559.1-human-gut-metagenome-genome-assembly--contig:-NODE-6559-length-12145-cov-3.046321_pt1 | contig 12145 bp, 8 predicted proteins | sample MGYA00250059_ERZ773394 | MGnify/ENA primary metagenome ERZ773394 (study PRJEB29103, sample SAMN06111957) | human gut metagenome | biome: human gut; feature: ankylosing spondylitis patient; material... | reverse complement strand
TAAAGCCCCATGCCATAAGCCTCTGCACTATGAAAAGTGCGTCGCATAAGCATGTTTACGCCGGGAAAAGCTTCCAGCCAGGGCATAATATACTGGTTTCTTACAGCTTCCTCAGGGATTCTCGTAATCCCCTCGCTGTAATTTACATGCCACTCTCCCCAATGTCCAAGACTTCCAAACTCAATATAACTGATCAGCCCGTCTTTTCCAAAATGCTCTCCAAGGGCTTTGATTGCCTTCTCATGCTCTTCTATAAAAACCTTATTGTTGTAATCCGGTGAATATCCTTTTCCATATTCACCGTCATACCAGGTTCCGTCTTCCCCCGTCTTCTCATACAGCCACCGGGGGATATCCATATGTTTCTCATCACCTGGAATGTCACAGACAAAACGAAGGATCAGATGCTTTCCTTCTTTTTTCCACCTGTTTATCTGGTTTTCCTCTTCTATGGAATCCCAGGCAAACACCCCTTCTTCCGGCTCTAATTCTGCCCAGGTAATGTCCATATACAAAAGCGAAATATCCTCTGACACATTCTCATACCAGGCACTTGGTGCATATCCCATAAGCGGATTTCCAAAAATCTCCTGGGATTTCTGAAACTGCTTTTTGTTTCCATTTCCGGAAGACCACCATTGATAACCTGCGCCAGCTGCCAGAATGACTATCAGAATCAGCAACATTGCTGCCAGAATCTTTTTCATCCGTGATATTCCCCATTATACTGAATCAGAGTGACATCTTCTACATCTTCAATGCTGCGGATTTTTTCCATAAAATCCATGTCATTTTGTCGGCAGTACAATTCCACTGCCATCTCTGTTTTTTCTTTGCGCATGGTCTTGGATTTGACAAAATACTTTCTTTTTCCAAAGCAGCGGATTACCTCATCCCCTACCTGGTCTCCTGTATAGTGGATCACTGCAATATAGATTTTTCCTCTCTGCTGTTTGTGATAAAACAATACGATCATCAGGATCATAATTGCAGCCGCCAGAAGCGCCAGGACATACATTCCCGCTCCAGCCGTAATTCCTGTGGTGATTGCCCAGAACAGATACAAAAGATCCATAGGATCCTTAATTGCTGTACGAAAACGTACAATAGACAACGCTCCTACCATACCAAGTGAAATTACCACATTGGTACTGATAGCCAAGGTTACCATACAGGTAAGCACTGTCATTCCCACCAGAGTAACAGCAAATGTTCTTGAAAAAACAACTCCTGCGTAAAACTTCCGGTATACCAGATAGATCAGCGCCCCTAACAGCAGAGCCGCCACAAGAGCTGTGAGAATCCTCGGAACATCATAATTGGTAAACGCTCCGGATTCCAGAACTGATTTTTTGATCATATCCTTTACACTCATAAAAAATTCCTCCACTTATCTCTTTGTACTTTTTTGTAATTATTCAGAAGGCAGTATTTTGCGAGATATTTTTTGTGAACATAGTTCACAGTTATACGTTTTCTTTTTATGTCTCATACCAGTACTCGAATCCATTCATATACCTGGTTTTCTCATAACAGAGTACATATTTGGAAACTGCTGTAAATTCCGCTGCTGATGGTGGCAGAACATCGCGTAAAAGCTGGGGAAGCATTTCTGTAAACTTCACTTCCAGAATCAGTTTTCCAGGTTCCAGCACAGACAAAGCAGGCAATCCAGGATCAAAAATATCATAACTGCCAATAGCCGCTCTCACATCCGAATCAAAGGTGATCCTTACCGTTCCGGCATCCAGGATCCAGGGAATCCGTTCGTAATCCACAATGGTCCTTGGCCGCATCATATTGCAGGTACATTCTATATAAAATTCCCGGCATAGAGAGTGGGGGCTGCGCAAAAGGAACGCATAATCCCCCTTCAGGATTTTCTCCACCTCTCCTCTTGTAAGCGGTGCACTCTCTTTGTAAATATAACTTCCAAACTTCTTTTTCCGCTCCAGTTTGATAAATTTGTCATTATTGTTATAAATCCGGATCCTGTATTTTTTTCGCATCAGTACCCCGGCTTCCTTTTCCGCGTATGCACTGCTCCAGTAATCGTCAAAATACAGACTGCGGATGTAATATCCCCCTTCCCCGGCATGGGGATCCGGCTGCAGAAATGGCTTCAGCCTAAGCGTAAGCATTTCTTTTTCACTGGTACTGATCAGATACTTCCATTCATTTCGAAATGCTTCCCTGCTTTTATTCCTCATAAATATCTTCCTTGATCTGACCATCTTCCGTTACATAGATGCACCTCATGCCATACTGCTTTCCTTCATCTGTAACATAATAGTCAAAAGCATCCTGTGTTTTTCCCTTTTCATTGGTTGCACGCACACGGATAAAATACTGTCCTGCTTCCGGAAGCTCCAGCTCCGTTTCCGGGATCAGAAGACCATCCTGTGTATAGATCACATCCTGAAACAGATAATCCTTTGCTATCTCTACAGAATAAGTAATATCCTCCGCGTCAAAGGAATAGGAATTATCCCAGTTTATTTTCATTTTATTTCCCTCTGCAACAGGAACACCAATATAAAACGGCATAGGCTTACTAAGACTTTCTACATAGAGCTGATAATTTTTTTCTATTTCTTCCGGAAGTGATGCAGCAATCTCATCATATTGTTCACTGGTAAGAGGTGCATAAAACACATCCGGCATCTCATAAAGATACGGCTTCACCACAGTCTTGTATTTTTCAATCATAGTGCCCAGTCTCTCTTCACTGAGATATTCTTTCAGATCCAGAATGGCTTCATCCAGCTTTTCCCGGAAACGCTCTGATTTCAGGCATCTCTGGAACAGTACATTTCCCCAATAGTTACTAACGCCGGATTCCCAGCTTTTCTGATCACTAAAACCGGTTATCTTATATTCAGGTCTCATCAGACTGCCATCATTATCCCAGGGAATAAAATACCAGGTATCAGAATTTAATGGACTATATAAATACACGTTTCGGCTCTGGGTATCCACATTTCCCATCAAAATCTGGAATCCCATCCAATATGTAATATTTTCCTCATCAAAGTATTCTTCCAGAACCGTATCAATTGGAATACTGTAGTCATTTACTGCTTCAAGCATCTGAATCAGTTTCCTATGATCGGTACTTCCCTTTATCTCCAGCAATTTTTCAAAAGCAGCACTGTCGTAGGATGGATCATCCTGGAGTTTTATCACATCTTCATATCTGTAAAATTCAAAAGAATTAATTTTATAAAGCTGTCCATTGGAATCCAGTCCATGATTCTTCAATCCAGTCTTATTCAGCTGCTCTACCTGGGTATACAAGCCATAGTCCTCAAATTTCGCGTCAGCAGAACCATCTGTAGTATCTTTTACATACAGATGGACGAACTGTGTTCTCAGACTGATCAGCTGGGGAATGCCCTTCAGCAGGTCATAGGCGAGCTTGTTCCGAAACCGCATTCCTTCTGTCATATGCTTGTTCAGATTAATGGTTCTCTGCCCGCGCCAGGTTCCTTTATTTTTCTTCAGCTCAATCTTATAGTTTTTCTGGGCATTCCGGCTTGAAGTCTGCCCACGGATCTGTACCGTGGCATTGGGAATATTCTCCCCATATCCTACCATTCCCTCTGTCGGACCATTCTCATTCCCTATCTGTAAAAGTGCAGCCGCCTGATATCTGTCTACTCCCATCTCTTCATAATCATAGACAGAATAACTATTGATTTCTTCCCATGTATGATCTGTATTTTCTGAAGAATTCCCTTTTGAAACAGTGAGGTACATGGTAACCACGCTGGTATCGTCATCGTTTTCATAAAGACTGTCCTTATCTCTTAAATGAATCTGGTCAATAGCCCGGGAATCTGCTTTTTTTATCTCCTGTGACGTTTCATCCGCTGCCTGCTCTTCTGTATCTGTGCTTTCATTTTTTTCTTCCGGCACTACATCCCCATTTCCTATACAGCCTGCGAATAAAGTCATGGTCATACTTCCGGCAAGAATACATGCAAGTTTTTTATATTTTTTCACTGTTCTGACTCCTTTCCAGTTTTTTACTGAGAAAAAAACCAAGTCTGGAAAACTTTCCTCTTTTTTCCCTGGCCACCACAGGCTGTACACTCAAAATATAATAGGGCAGCCTCTTTGTGTAATAGTCCAGACGAAAGGCTGCAATCAGAAAAAACACTGCGCTGCCTGTGAGAAACCCGAAACCATAATATACTCTTGGGAAAAACAGGGATATTACTGTAAACAGCACAGTTCCTCCTGCAAAACATCCGGAGGCCGCCAGCGCTCCTTTGTAATCTGTAAAATATAAAAGCAGCAGAAGCATGGTATTTGCCACCGCATAAATGCCATATCCCACGCAGAGGGTTCTGAAATACCCTTCCATAAGATCGTTAAATCCAAGCGGCACATACTCCAGGAGCAGTCCGCCAAGAGAAATAGCAAGTGCTGTAGCAAGGAGCTGCTTCAAGGCCGTGTATTTTAATTCCACATTCAATACCTTTAACATTTCCTCACCAGCCTGGGTAATATCTCCTACAGCACCTTTATCATTAAATAAACTGTAGTAGTTTTTATATTTCGGATAAAAATTCACCTCCACAGAAACCACAAAGTTTACTGTTGTTACCAAAATTGTAAGAAATGCCACAAGAGCTGGCACATCATGGTAGGGTGCACCAACAAACAGTCCCTGCACCTGTACCTGAAGTGGTCCGACCCACATGATCACCAAATGGGCAAACAGTCCAATATTGATAAAAAGCCCGGTAAATGCCAGAGGCAGAAACTGATCCACCCATCTTAGGAAAAGGAAGGCACCCTTTTCCCCTTGGGGAAAATACTGATACAAAAGGATCACATCCCACAAAAGCATCACTCCGTATCCCACAGCCACTGCAATCAGAAGAGCTTCCACATGGGGAATCCCCAGCATCAGCAATACCCAGCCGGATATAAATGTGATCACAATAGCAGCTGTAAATGACAGCATGATTCCTCTGTAATCTTTGATTGCAGTGAGATAACTCATTGCATTCCAGGTGACGGTCAGCTCTCCAAAAAGCCACAGACCCAGCAAGCTGTCCATAAGTCCTGCTCCGGAAAAGATAAGAAAAATTCCATACAGAATCCCGCCGGCCACCAGCATGATCCCTGTAGAGCCCCAGAAAGAAGGCAATACCATATCATATTTTTCTTCGTACAGCATATCCGCAATAAACCTGGTAACTACCATAGACAAAAAACTGGTAACTGTCAGGGAAAACAAAAGGGTATACGTGATCATACACACCAGAAGTTCCCGGCTGTGTCTGCTGCCTCCTGTTTTATCACAAAGATACATAACACCAAGAAGCAATACAATTCCAAGAAGCATTGGACCGGTACATACGACTCCCGCATATCCGTAAGCTCTGAAGGAAGCAAACAGTCCCCGGCTGTTAAACAGTTTTTTTAGTTCAAATCCGATTCCGGCCATTCTTTTGTATCACCTCCTCATAAAGCTCCCGGTACAGACGGATCATGCGTTCCTGTCTGTAATAAGCCTTTACCCGTTCCTGTCCATTTTTCCCCATACGAAGCCGCCTGCTTCTGGATTCACACATTTTCTCCATGGCAAGAGCCAGTCCGTCACGGTACATAGGTGCCACATAATAGCCTGCCTTTCCATACACATCCTCTTCCTTTCCCTCCAGAAGTTCCCGACAGCAGCCTACATCTGTGGTAACACAGGGACGTCTTGCAGCAAAGGATTCCAGCACAGACAGGGGTTGTCCTTCTGAAATGCTGGTAAGGATGGTAAAATCCAGTTTCTCCATATATTTTACAATGTCCACACGCCCTGTAAATATAATGTTTTCCAGCTTCAGCTGTTTCACCAGCTCGTAACACTCCTGTGCATATTCTTCATCATCGACTCCTCCCATAATGTGAAGGCGTACATTTTTTACATGTGCAGACAGTTCAAAAAAAGCGTAGATCATGGTCTTGATATCTTTGATAGGAGCAAGCCTTACTACTGCTCCAATATCCACCCAGCCATCCTCTTCTTTCAGGGGGATTCCAGACAACCTGTCATAGTCGATCCCATTTTCGATAACCCGGCACTTCCCAGGTGCACAGCCCATCTGAATCTGAGTGCGCATTGCATTTGTAAAAAGACAGGTCACACGAAATGCCCTCTGATAGATCATATCTGACAGCATATAAAAGAAAGCAATCCACTGTTTCTTAAAGGATGGAACCACCCACTTGGCACGGATAATCTCCTCCTCTCTTTCCCGTGTATAAATTCCATGTTCTGTAAGAAGAACATCCTTTTTGTGCACATAACCGCCCAGACAGGCCAGAAGTCCGCCGTACCCGGTACATATGGCATGATACACATCCGCCTCTGGCACTTCACTTCCCATAAGATACAGAACAGGAAGGAGCATGGAACGCATGGTGTGAAAGGCATCTGCAAAAGCAATATACGGATACTGTTCCTTACAGATTTTTATAAGAAGCTCCAGGAAAGTCTCACTTTTCAAAAAAGCCATAGGGTTTAAATGTTTATCATGATACAGGGAAAACAACGTCTCCCAGTCCGGTCTCCTCATCTGCATCAGCTCGCTCAGACTTTCTAGTTCTTTTTCGGAAAAAATATGGGACATTTTCCCCTTTTCTTTCACCTGGAGCGCATCATCCAGAAAAACCTCATGAACCTCCACAACATTCTCTGGAAGTTCATAGACAAATTTCCCTCTTTTTTCTGCATTTGCCCCAATAACCCAGAGCACAAATTCATGCTCCTGCATCTGATTGATATACTGGTGCATCCATGTGGAAACACCGCCAAATACATACGGATAACATCCTTCCAAAACCAGACAGATTCTCACTGTTTTCTCCTTTTATCTGCATTTTCAATACATATGTTTATGTTACCAATAGTAAAAGACCTTTTGACACTGCTGTCATTATATTTATTCGAACTCAATGTACACATCTTCCTGTTCTGCGCTCAGCAGATACAGATTCCCAGCAGCCTGAGTCAAGTCTCCGCCAGTCACACGCACCGGAGTTCCTTTATTCATTCTCACCATCAGATACGCCTGATCGTAAAAATTTCCCAGATGAAGATGCACTTCCTTGTCTGTAATGTCTTTCTCCACGGTCAGGGCATCATATCTTTCAATGGCACCGGATAACTGGGAGCCTGTAAGATTTCGGAGTGCCGGTGCTGCTTCATTCAGCCAGGTCATGTACTCATCCAGACGGTTTTTCAGCTTTTCCCAGCCAAGGGCAGCGCCTCTGTCCTCATCCAGAAGGTCATCCGGATGCATAAAATGTGTATTTACAAAATGCATATTCAACTCAGACAAAGCAGCCATCTGCATATAATCGTCAATGATCGCACCGGAAATAATACGCGGCTGTTCTACGATTCCATCTTCAGCCACTTCAAACTCCTGCACATAAGCATAGTCGCCGGAAAAATAATTGCTGGCAATAGTACGGATCTTGGGATACAGGGAACCCAGCAGTTTCCTTCCCGCTTCTGACAAAACATTAGAAGGAGGAACATAAACAGACATGGTAGTCTCCGGAAACATTTCTTTTCCAAAATCCATCAGCTCTTTCATTGCTTTTTCCATGGCAGAAAAGCTTGTCCAGGTCTTATAGGGAAGTGCATCTCCATAATCCGTGTCTGACAAGCTGAGCGGCTGATGATTATAACCGTGATAACCCAGTTCCCCGCCCTGATGAAGGATCATATTTCCAAAATACTGGAACCGCTGTACATCATCCTGGCGTTCCGTCTCTCCGTCTGTTTCATCCTCATAATTTTCTATTATAACTCCTGTATATTGCACATTGTGAGCCGTAGCAAGGGCGATCATATCCGGCCACCAGATATTGGTATAGAAATCCGCAATACTGGTGCCATAATCCCTTTTTACATAAGTTCCATCTCCATTTGGAACAGGGGAGGGAAAATCATCCAGATAAAAGACGGATCCGTTGATCACCGGATATACCCCCTCTTCTGTAAGAAGACTGTAGGATGCAGCAAAAAAGCCTCTGAAAGCTTTTTCATAAAACCCAAAATTATCTACTACAAACTTTCCGTTTCCATAATCAGCTTCCCAGATCAAAGGAATGCCTGACGTATCATCCGCCCAGGCGTATACCCTTGCACGCTGACTCAGCTCCACTGCCCAGGCCGATTCGTAGCCGTCTGTGACTTTGTATGCTTTTCCTCCTCCGACGAGAAACTCACTGTCGAAATAAATGCTGTTTACCATGGCTTCTGTGTAACCCGAAGATACAATTCCAAGCTTCTGCTCAATAAGGGATACATAAGTATCTTTTTGAAGAGTAAGGGCGAACATGGCACTTCCGCCTTCTTTTACCCAGTCGCTGATCTTCAGCACATTTTCTTTCAGCGGACTTAAATCGCTTAAAAGAACGACCACAGTCTCATAATCAGACAGATCATCCGGTATACTTTCATGATTTACATCAACCAGATCAGTACCCACCTTCATGTCCTTAAAGATCTGTTCGAACTGGATCCACGCCATGGTGCTGTTCGCCTGACTGCTGTCTGTAAGAACAAGGCAGGTTGGCTTTAGTGTCTTTACTGCGGTTTCTTCCGTAACCACTTTATCTGCATCCAGATAAGTCAGTTTCTTTGCCTTTTCCCGGTAGGACAGACCGGATCGTTCTGCAAACAGAATGGCTCCTATAAGCAGAAAACAGCCCAGGATCACCAGAATTCCCTTAAATTGAAAAGCTTTCACTTTTTTGATCCATCCAGCCAAAATCCAAGTGCCTCCTTTCCTCTGGAAGAAAGATAGATATGCTCTTCCTTCAATGCCTGTAAGCTCTGTTTCAGTTCTTTCCCCATTTTCCGTTCTGCCAGATACCGAATTTTCCAGATCCAGTATTCTTCACCTCTGTGCCAGTTCTGATCCATGATTTTCAATATTTTTTCTGCCAGAAAAAAATCCCTTTGCACCATAAGATTTTCCATCAGGCAGACACAGGTATGGAGATTCACCTTTTGTTCCAGCTGTTTTAACAAAAGCTGGGTATACTGGTTTCTGTAAATCTGTTCCATCTGCTTCTCCATAAAGCCCTGACTCAGATATTCTTTCAGGAAATCACAGTACTCCTCCAGAATAACAGGATCATCTGGATCATTCGTATATTTTTTCTCAATTTTTTGTAATCTGTAATCATATTCTTTGGACAGTTCCACCATGGCTGTAATCGCATAATGGACTACCTCCACATCCTCATTCATTCGTGCCTGCTTTAATAATTCCACATATTCCCCCGGGTTATCATTCAGAACGTTCATGATCAGTTCCCGGCGCCTGGAAGGATCATTCAGAAGAAGGGCCTCCTCCAGAGGAACCACATCCCTGTCATTTTCCTCCATGGCCGGAAACATGTTCTTATAAATTTCCTCGTTAACCCTGAGCTTTTCAACTCCCACTGTTTTCACCTGATCCGTACCGGAAAAAAGCTGAAAATGTATGAGCAGGACACACACCGGTCCCCAGACTGGTACAAATACGGCAAGAGACAGCATGTACATCTTTGCTTTCAGAAATCCTGTGCGTATTCCTGACCAGATCAGTATGCAGATGATCAGATGAATCGCCAGTGCCGTGATTCCAATTGCTGTTTTTGTCATGATTCCACTCCTGCTGTCTCTTTTCCTACCGGAACATCAAGCACCTTTCCCTCAAATCCATTTCTTTTCAGACGTTCAAGGATGACTGGCAATGCCTTGTCATCTGCCTGGGTCAGGATCAGATACAACTCCCCTTCCGGAGAAATACCACGGATATCGTTTTCTCTGATACAGCGGTCCAGTGCCTCATCCGCATCCTCAATGGTCATATTCCCATACTTCAGTTTCAGAAGGATATAGGATGCCATCTTCTGCTCACGCATAGAATGCTGAAGCTCCAGACTTTTTTCAAAGTATTCCGGCTTCAGGATCCTCGTATTCTCTACATATTTCTTGTATTCCGTGGCTTCCTGATATTCAAGAGCACGTAAAAGTGATGTTTCTACCAGACCACATAAAATCTGAAACAGATTCATATAGTATAAAGTCAGCTGTCCGTTTTTTACCTCCTGAATACAGATCAACATCACCAGACTGCCTTCTTTCCGGATACCAGCCATATACATGGGATAACCTTTTATAAAATCCCGATTTGCCCATACCTGCCCTTTTTCCAGGGTTTCCAGGGCAAGCGTATACTCACTTAATCTGACAGAAGCAGAGTACATTCCCTGAGACTTGGGAGATGCAGCTTCCAGCCTGCCATAGCCGTTTTTCTGACTGAGGGAATAAAACGCAAAGGTTTCATTCTCCAGAACCTCTTCCATAATGTGCATCGTTTCAATAAACAATTCCTCTGGCTGTACAATATCCAGCTTTCTGGTAATGTCAAAAATCTTTCCAAAGCTGTCTTTACTGCCCAGAATTTGTTTTTTGTATCTTTTTTTGTCCTGAAGGGTCGCCTGGTACAAATCACGCATAAAGAGAAATTTTTCCCGGATCAGCTGATTCTCCTCTGATATAAATTCCAGATTTTCCCTGTTTTTCATTCGCACATAACCACACACAGCACCTGCAGCAAAATAAAAGATAAATGGGATCCAGTTAGCTGGTTCGTAAAAAAGGGTATACCACTTTGTTCCCTGGCTTTCATATGCCAGAAGTAAGGATACTGTCTGGGCTGCTGCTCCGGCAATTCCATATCCCAGACCGTAAAGACTTCCAAACAAGACAATAAACACAAGACGCAGATCAATCATCTTAAACTGAGCCTGATTTCCCAGAAAACGCTGCAAAAATTCGAACGCCAGAAAGCAGACCACAAACTCACATACCCGCAGCCATCTTTGGTTCTGATTGAAAAGCCTGGTAAACCGGCTTGCTTTTTCTCCATTGTTTTTTTTGTATTCTTCATACATTTCCGAAATATGATCTAATACTGAAATCTTTGGAAACCAGTTATAGTTTGTTCGGATCTGTCTGTCGTCTTCTTTTATTTTTTCTACAACGGCACTGCTTTTATAGATAATGGAGACCGGGGATAAAACCTTTTTCAGTTCTTCGGTCACATCCTGAAAACAGATGTCAAATACATCTGGAACATTCAATACCTCTTCCTCATCATTCCAGTTATCAAAAAGCTTGTACATCAGTTCTGCCAGATCCATAGAATATAAAAAACAGGCTTTCTGCTCCGAAGCTTCTTGAAAAAACAGCTTCTGGCTCTCTTTCGAAGCTTGGAAAATTCTGTAAAAAAAATCTTTTTTATAGATTCCTGAATATAAATAGGGTACCCGCAGTATTTTTACCTTCAGACCGTACAGTCCCGCATAGCGTCTGCACACATCCTCTGCATTTTGCACCAGCAGAGTCTTGCCTGTTGGTACATCATACATTCCCTCTGGTCCTGTCACGTAAAGGAAATGGCTTTGAACCCCTTTCCTGCAGTATTGCAGGATCTTGCGCAGATTCTCTGCTTCCCCTTCCAGTTCTCCATGTAAGGTCAGATAATTAGAAAAGTATACCACAGCTTCAAATTCGTATGTTCTGAAAATATCTCCAAGTTCCAGTTCCGTCCTGGGAAATGGTCTGGAAATAAGTTCCCTTCTCCGGACTGTCTTTATCATTTTATTTCCAAGTACCATTACCTGACATTCTGGAAATGCTTCTTCTACAAATTCTTCTGTCACATAGCCGGTATTCCCGACCAGCAAAACCTTCATATCCGTCTCTCTCCTGTTATCCTTTAGAATCTCTTCTGTCTGTTTAGGATATCTTATTTCGTTCAAATATCCTATTGACATTTTTACGAAATTTTTTCTAAATTTTATATAATTTTCTTTCAGATTGCAGACACACTTCTTCAAGCTTACCTGGGTGCTGATGTCCATTGTGGTTTTGTGTCTGATTGCCATGGGGCTATATGGAGTTCTCTCTTTTATTGAAAAACACTATCTGAAAAAGCTTTGATGTGAAATGCACCCAGAAAATCCGGCATATTTTTACAGAAAAAGGACAGGCAAACTAATCATGTAATAAAAAAAACAGACAGTAGCCATTAACAAAAACTGTTTTGGTACACCTCAAAAAGTC
>ENA-USUG01006558-USUG01006558.1-human-gut-metagenome-genome-assembly--contig:-NODE-6558-length-12145-cov-22.668711_pt1 | contig 12145 bp, 10 predicted proteins | sample MGYA00250059_ERZ773394 | MGnify/ENA primary metagenome ERZ773394 (study PRJEB29103, sample SAMN06111957) | human gut metagenome | biome: human gut; feature: ankylosing spondylitis patient; material... | reverse complement strand
TTTTCGCCTTTAGGAATAGGATTCATCGTAATTGCCCCCCAATTCGGAATAATCTTAATTTTCACTTTATCAGCATATTTCGTAAGAAGATTAGCCATACCATTACTGAGTGTGAAAATACAGTCTGCATTACGAAAGACTTTTCGATTAATATTTCCCCATATCCTAAATATTAAACTATTATCTTTTATACCTATGTTTTTAAGTGCATCTGGATAAATATCATATACAATAATTATATATTGATTATTCAATAACAAAGATGCAAAATAGGTAATAGGCGGATTAGTAACATAAACAACCAAAGCATTTGGAAACTTAAATAATAAAACAAATAATATTTGCATAAAACCAACAATCCAAGTAAGAATCCTCATAAAGACAGACGATTTATTATAAGATATTATCTTACATACTTTAGCGTCAGAAGACAATTTTCGATCATATTCTTCCACCCTTCCCGTTATGAGTGTTACATCTTTATAAACCTTACAGTATGCATTAACAATATCAACTGTCAAATAACCTGTTGACTGATTTATTATAACCACTTTATTTATATTCATTTTCATCTTAAATCAACGCCTAGCTTTGTCAATACCATACAGCAGTACAAATCAATCAATTTTATTTAATGTAACTTTTCCGATACAACTTCCTCACAAAACTCATGTCATGGGCTAACATGATTCTTACTAATTCAGGAAAGCTGGTTTTTGTCGGATTCCAGCCAAGTAAAGTTTTTGCTTTAGTTGGATCACCTAACAATTGTTCGACCTCACAAGGACGAAAATACTTAGGATCTATCTCTACAAGAACTTTACCACTTTTTACATCAATCCCCTTTTCATGAATTCCTTCACCTTCCCAACAAAGTTCAATGCCAACCTCTCGAAAAGCTAAAACAGCAAATTCACGAACAGTATGCATCTCACCAGTAGCTATTACAAAGTCTTCCGGCGTATCATGTTGAAGGATGAGCCACATACACTCTACATAATCTTTCGCATATCCCCAATCACGGCAAGCATCAAGATTACCCAAATACAATTTGTCTTGAAAACCTTGAGCGATACGAGCTGCAGCTAAAGAAATTTTTCTTGTCACAAATGTTTCACCACGTCGTTCACTCTCATGATTAAAGAGAATACCGTTCACGGCAAACATATCATAACTTTCCCGATAATTCTTTGTAATCCAGAAACCATATTGCTTGGCTACCCCATAAGGACTACGAGGATAGAAAGGAGTAGTTTCTTTCTGAGGTACTTCTTGAACTTTACCAAAAAGTTCAGAAGTAGAAGCTTGATAAATTCGCGTTTTCTTCTCCAAACCAAGAATACGAACAGCTTCAAGCATACGAAGTGTTCCTATAGCATCAGCTTCAGCCGTATATTCAGGAACATCAAAAGATACTTTTACATGACTTTGCGCAGCAAGATTATAGATTTCATCAGGCTGCACCTGCTGAATTATACGAATTAACGAACTACTATCAGTCATATCTCCATAATGAAGATTTATCAGACGATCTTTCTTCATGTCACGTACCCATTCATCCAAATAAAGATGCTCAATACGACCTGTATTAAAAGAGGAAGAACGGCGAAGAACACCATGAACTTCGTAACCTTTATCAATTAAAAACTCAGCAAGGAAAGACCCATCTTGACCAGTAATGCCAGTTATTAATGCTTTTTTTCTCATTAGTCTTTATTATTTAAAGTATTTCTAATTTACAATATATATTCTGTAGCTATATTTTAAGTATTTTTTCAATATAAATTGAGCACTCTGGTGCTTTTAACCCCTTAAAGATAAAGGACTTTTTATTTTTCTGCTGAACCATAGGTTGTCAGGACTTCCTTCATCCCTTCGCTCAAAGTGTATATCTTCTCTGCCTTTTTATAGAGGTGTATTTTCAGCATTGCCCATGTTTTATAAATAAAGTTTTTCACTTGTACCAATTGTCTTAAAAACATCAGGATAGATGTCATACTCCACAATACGAAACTTGTTATTCAAGAGTAAAGCTGAGAAGCAAGCTATTGGCAGATTGGTATAATAGACAACTTCACAATCTCTATACTTGAAGAGTAACTTGAAGAATACCTACGTGAATGCCAAGAGCCAAGTTGCCATTCTCTTTGCGCTACTTGACCTATTGTATCTACATATTTTCAATATTCATCTTCGAACTAACAGGTCATCCACCACAAGGAAACCAGATGATTAATTCACAAGAACATTCTTTTTCATCATTTTTTTAATTTCCTAATATCAAGCATCCATGGCAGATATTTCACAATAACCAAGCTTGCTATATACGCCCCAATTAATGTAAGGCTAAATACTAAAAATACCCCCCAAGGGGACACTTCAGGATAAAATCTTTTTATAATAGCAGATAATGTGATTGGCAACGCACCACTCATGAAATAGAAACAGATGCTATTTCGACCAACAAATGTGAGAGTTTTTATCTGTGGCAACTGTTTACAAAACCAGATTAATATAACAGATCCAAGGAATCCGAAAAAGTAGCCTAATACATCCATATCACCCATTGAGACCATAAATCTTGGAGCAACTGGACAGAAATAAGCTATATACAAATAAAGTGCTAAAAGAAGCAGGATGGTGTGTTTGTTGATAACTCTATCAAACCATGTCTCATATTTCCAGTATAAGGCTCCTAATCCCAAGAAGAAGCAGGCTAGTATTCCCCTGCTAACAAAAAATGGTTCGCGATGTAGGTGGAAAATTTCTATGTCATAAAGATATATGCCTATAGAAGATATTATTCCTAGAGCTACGACATAAAACCCAATATTTTTCCTTCTAGTTACCAAAAGCAAGGCAATAATCACCTCAGCAATCAGAAGAGCAGATGTAAACCAATAGGTGCCTGCTCCTACTGTCTCAATTAAGAGTGCATTAAATTCAAACGCCCTGTGAGTTATCATAATCTTCGGTAAAAACTCAATTGATGAGAATATTATCATGGGGATATACAGCCTATATAGAATACTAAATATCAGCTTTTTACCATCCCCTATTATATATTGAGCCGAACCTGCTTCAATGGCAGGTTTATTAAGTTGCTTGCGGAAAAGTAAATATCCGCTAATCAAGAAGAAAGCATTTACATAGAATCCGCACAAAAATTGATTGATTTCGCCGAGTTTCAGACCATAATAGTTTTCTGTATGCACAAACAGCACAGTAATAATACTTATCGCTTTTGCCACATTTACCCAATTCAATTCTTTCTTTTCTTGCATATCTCCTCAAGTAATGTTGAAAGATTATCCATACTGTCAAAAACCTCTTCGCGCTCTATTTCATATTCCCTTCTAGAAATATTGTTAAGTTGCTCTATTGTCAGCTGGCTGAGCGAATTGCGTATTGCCTCTTCTGTCGAAGAGTCTATGCTGATGCCACAACCATAGCTTTCTATCTGTTCAGCAAGAAAAGTCCCCTTAGTAGCAATCAGCGGACGACAGAAAAAGATACCTTCATACAATTTGTTTGGATCCAAAATAGTTTCGTTGAGCGATTCTACTCCATATGTCACTACCACAATATCTACAGAATTATAAATATGTTCGAAATCATCGGGATTTTTGAAAGCACCAAACAATTTGATATTCGGGTACAATTCCATCATATCATCAATAGCTTTCTGGGTCGATTCCACATTTGCCACTCCATGGAAGTGAAACTCATGCTGAGGAAAATATTTTCCTATGGTCCGAGCAAAACGCATCATTGAGGTGTAACGTATCGAACCCACAAATGAAAATATAAAGTGGTCATCTTTCAGGTTGAGCGGTTTACGCTCCACACCAATAATCTTACGGTTTACCTTGTTTGGCTGAACAATAAATCTTGCCTTTGGCTGGTTAAGGAAACCCCTGAAACCTTCAGATGTCAGCAAAGTAAATTGAGCATTCTTCACCAGATTACGGTCAATAGCCCGAAGCAAAGGACGGACTTTACCAAAAGCAGGAAAGCCGTATGCTATATCCGAAATCTCGTATGCATATGGAACGCCTTTCATACGAAGGAAGATGCTCTCGAAGTAACCAAAGGAATAATAAAGGCAACTCTGCCCCTTGTGTTCCTTTACAACACGAGCAATATCTCGCTTTACGGTTCTAATCTTTTCAAGATACCCATCACCTTTCGACATCTGCCCTAAGACGGTCACCGGAATTTTAGCAGAAAACTTATTGCAGTTGTACTGCACTCTATCATATCCGTACACTTCTACCTCATATCCGAGGGCTGCTATAGATTCCACTCTGCGGATTGCTCGAGGTTGAGAGAGTGAACTAACTAAAAAAACTATTTTGTCGTACATCTCTTCTTTATTTTCTTTTTGCTAATGACAGATCCACTAAATCACCCATCTCTCGCAGAAATTGGGATGTATAGAAATTCATAAATCCACCAGCTGACGAAAAAGTCATCTCGCCGAAATATGGTTTGCCATCAACTTCATACAAATCCACCCTAACCTGAGGTATTCCACATGAAAGTTTTGAGACAATCTCAAGCATTTTGTCTAATGACACAGGTTTTGGCAAATCTGATTGGGCTTGTTTATAATGTGAAGTAAAAACGCTACACTCATCGTGTCGTTTCCAATCCAGGTCATAGGTAGCCACCTCAACAGACCCTTGATGTCTGTTGAAACATGCCCATATATGATGAGGTTTTCCATCAAAACACCAAATTTTGTAGTCTATCAGCGTGTCTGTTTCTATCGGCTGTTTCTTGCAGTCAAGCACTTCTTCGGCTATCATACAAGGTTTCATGGCAGCATAGTGGGGCTCGCCATTTGTCTCGCTAAACGATTTTGAGAGCAATGCAGAATACTTCTTAACTGTATTTTCTATATCCAGTTTGTTTTTGTCTTTACAAACAAGGATATCACCACTTCCGTTATTTGTTTTCAAAACAAAGGAATCCGGAAGAGAATCCCAATCCACATCCTCTGCTTTTTCCCAAACACCATATAGTTTCACAAGAGTATCATCAAGCCCTTTTTCGTGAATATATTGACGAACACGATATTTGTCAGCACACAATGTCCACAAACTCGTGTCAGAATTAAACTTCAGCCAGTTGATTTTTTCGTTCAAATCTTTTGGCCTGAACCAGTTCAGTGGCTTATGGAAATGATAGAAAAACTGAAGACTAGTAAGGAGTCTTGGACTTACATAATTTAAAAATGATTTAACATTCATAGTTCTAAACTATTTGTATCAAACTATTGCTCTTTTTCTTTGTAGGAGAGATGATATGATTAACGCCATTAAAAACCATAAATAATCATTTGCCCAAATATCGCCTCCCGTAAAACTTCTTGGAAAGACGAGGCAGGCGTACATAATAATTACATTATGATTTAGGCCGGATGTTCTACGAATACCTTTTATAGTTTGAGAGAATAGATAAAGAATAACAAGGCTACCCAATATCATTCCATATGTAACGAAAATGCTTAGGTACATGCTATGAGCGAGTTCTTGTATTACCACTTCATCACCGGCAACACCAAAACCTAAAAAAGGATCATTTAGGACTATATCCCACAACTTGTCATGAATCTCAGCTCTGCCAGTAGTAATATCTTCAGTATCTGCATTTATCAGATAATATAGAGTACGACTGCTCAGACCAAAGGAGTCAAGCATTCCTCCAACAAAAGCAAGTATTTCTTTGAAGAAAGATAATACAATCAAAACAAAAGAAACAAAGAACAGTTTGATGACAACTCTAGATGAACTCTTCCTTTTCGAATTGAATAATATTTTTATCGAAACAAAGAAACCAATGGCTAAGAACGGATTTCTTGATCCATATATAAATATCACCACAGAACCAATAATTGCAGCAATAAGTGCCAGCTTGTTTTTTGAGTCGAAATACGCATTTAATTGCCAAAGTACAGACAAAAGCAGCACATTTGACATAGTCATAGAATACGTACTCCATTCAGAAGTGGTACTATGACCTATCACGTTGATAATCCCAGCATATAATACGCCACTCAAAGTTATCAGGAAAGAACCTTTGGTGAAATAATCACAAAGATATTCAAAAGTCGACAGTTTGCTTACAAGCAGAAAGGTAAAGAAACAAGCTACAAGTGTTCTAAGAATAGTAGGTTGAATGTATTTTGCGTTTTGAGAGCAAAACATATAAGTAAATAAATAGGTCATTCCCACAAAAAACAAGACACCTATAGTTTGCATAGGAATATGCAATCTACGTGTAGCAAACAAGGCATATAAATACATAAGCAAAGATCCACCCATGATCAAGATATTCAACATATCATTAATCGCGTAAAAGAATGGAAATCCTTGCACTAGGATATTCTTACATCCTTGAGCTATCACCTGAAAGGCGACAACAAAAGATATGATTTTATTAGGGTTCCGCATGAACAAAAAATCTCTTCCTAATTAAAGATTATGAGTCTAATCACAAGGAAATTTGTTCATAAATTCGCAAATACTATATTCTTCTTTAATTTCTATTTTCTCGATATGCAACTTTAATAATCTGTACAATATACTCGAAAGTTCTTTTTCAGTTTTTTTCAAAATTCGATTGTTTGTTTCTGAACGATATAAATCATAGATATTGTACACCTGAGTATTTATTTTGTTATCAACTGATTTTAATATGGAAAAACGAATATCACATATTTTTTTAGTTTCAGTCGAAAAGAGCAAGTGTAAAACTATTGAATATTCAGAATACTTACCATCAACGTAATAACCCCAGTTAGGAGTATAACAAAAATTCCCCAATGCGTAAGCAACAAGATTACTATTTCCATCAAGAGAGATTGGCAGAACACAATGAGGATGATTACATATCACATAATGTGCCCCAGCTTCTTTACATTTATTTACTATTTTATCTGTATATGCGCCTATTTTATTATTGTATTGACCGCCTATATGCAAACATACAAAAACGTAATCAGACTTATGTTTAGCTCTTTTAATATCAGCAAATAAAGAATCCTCATAACGTTTATTCCGTGAAGAAGCTACATCATTGAGCTCTCCACAATCAACTTTACTCTTATCACGAATAATATCTTTAATCAAATCCGGTACTATAGAGTGCAAAACGCGTCTGAATACAGGTCCCTCATACCCTTCTCCTCCTTTCGGAAAATTTTCCTGCTCTTTAAATAAATTAATATGATATAGATCTTCTTCCTTCAATTTATTATTCATCCAAGGAGAGTTCGTATCATATGTATATGAAATAAAAGCACATTTTATACCGCCTATAGTCTTATAAAATGTACGCTCCATATCAGCTCTAAGTTGGGTACCTACATGTTCAGCACCAATCTGGTCTAAAACAGTTAAGGTCCTTTTCAATCCGTACAAACCTCTATCTAACGAATGGTTGTTAGCAGTAGTAAACATTTTTATCCCAACCTCATATGCAGCAAACGCAAATTCATCTGGAGTATTAAATTCAGTAGGATGAAAAGTATACAAACAATCAGCACCAGCCAAAGGTGTCTCAAGATTACCAACGACATAATCGGAGTTGATTAAAGAATCCTTGATATTCTCAAATACAGGTTTAAAATCATACCCTGTCTTTCGTTCCGCCTTTTGAGTCATTGGTATCGTACACATTAAATCGCCAAGGAATGAAATACGTATGATGTTATCTTCTTTTTTCATTATATTTGCAATTACATTTTAGGAAATAATCCTATTATCAAATTCAAAGATATGGAGCATATACATGTTTAACCCCTTTACGAAGCGGATGCTGCTGCAGTTCCACACCAGAACATGTATTTGCTTCAAGAAAAGTTACTGTACCATCCTCGCAAATTACAACATCCCACCCTATGTAACAAAGTTGAGGGATTTTACTATGTGCCTGTTTAACACACTCAAGCACTTCGCTCCACTTTGGAATTTGCAAGCCAATAATGACCTTATTTGTATAAGGGTGCACATAAACATTATCATTATTCTGAGAAACAGCCGGACTTATAATAATTCCTGTTTCAACATCTATAGTTGCTGCTAATCCACCTGAAGAATAATTATCTGTAATACCTTTACCATTTCCTATACGGAGCAGTGCTCCCGTGATAAATATTCGATTTTCTTTTTCTACAGAATATACACGAATAGTGTTAACTGAGCTCGGATTCAAATCCTTTAATTCCGCACACTGAGATATAACTTCTTCAATGATTACCTTTTTCCCTTTAATATAATCATACAACTCCTTAATCTCTTTTTCTGATTGAATAATTTTCTTAAATATGCCTTCACCACCAACACCATCAATAGGTTTGACAATTACATGCTTATTTCTCATCAAGAATTCAAAAAAATCCTGAAATGACAAATTATCAGAGGAAATCCAGCTCCTATTAATATATTCAGAAAAGAAGCGATTGAAAGACGATTTATTAGACAAAATTTCTCGATATTTCTTTTGGTTTTTACTTCCATTGAACTTTTTATCCATCGCAGCTATTCCGCCTTCTGTAATGAATGTTCTTTTCTTATCCAAACTATAGTTATAAAATTCATATCTGAAATAATCCATTGCATCAAGGCCAGGACAGAATATTTTGCTTAATATATAATCTAACCTATAGTATATCTGGGAGTGTTTACCAGGATTGAAACGATGATAAACATATTTCCATCTATGAATATATTTATGAAAATGTTCAAAATAGGAATCATGATTTTCTGAAATGCGCCATACTTCATTTTTAAAATATCCCTCCATATCTATCCAATACATATTGCGAAGAATCATCCAATGAAGAAAATAAACATAGATATTCTTCTGAAAGTTATATTTGTATGAAAGATCACGGAATTCTTGAAAGAATAGTTTTACTTTATTTAATTTCATAAAAAAATATTATTCAAATATTGATTAATTTCATCTTGTCGTACAAAGTCCTGCTCTGGTAAATCTCATAAACAAACTTTTCCACAAAGCAGAAATCCTAGTAGGCGCATAATGTTGTGAACTAATAATCGCACTTTCAGAATATCTTTTTATTAACTCATCATCATCCATGAGACTATTAAGTTTTTCACAGAAATCGTTAAGACTGAACGGTCTTACTATAATACCATCAACGCCATTATTTACAATTTCTCTGGCCATAGGAAAACTATCTTGCACAACAGGGACGACTCCATGCATTTTTGCTTCAATTGTAACAAGAGAAAATGATTCATGAACGCTAGTTACGCATAGTATCTTTGCTCTTTCATAATATATATTTGGTATAACCCTTCCTTCAAAACAAATATTCTTAATATTGCTAATTCGGATTTTATCCTTCATTTCTTGAAGCGAAGGGCCATCGCCTAATATTCGTAATGTCCAGTCAGGATGTTGAATCTGTATTTTATCCCAAATATCAATCATAAAATCTATTCGCTTAACGGAACAGTCTACATTTCCAACCCAAAGAACCTCGTTCGTCTTCTCCAATCTGCTCATGTGAGTTTCGTTAATACAATTTGGAATAATTTGTATTGAATCATCGAATTTTTTTCCGATCATCTTTAGAAGTTCATTTTTATGTCCTTCGCCAAGTACAACAGACACATCACTATTATCCACAATATATTGGTAAAGCGATTTATTTTTAATAATATAGATATGAACCAACAACTGATTAATCCATTTATTTTTAAGTAAAGAGAATATAAAAGCAAGTTTACCCTTTTTCAGTTTATATTCTACTCCATAGGCATAGTTGTAAAACTGAGTAAGAATCAAATTATGAAAACACGAAATAATTAAAAAGTTATGTCGTTTTTTACATTCATGCAACATTTTTAAATATGCCTTGCAAGGATTCTTCTGGACAATCACTACATCTATACGTTTTGTAACAATCACGTTTTCGAGAAAATTCTGATTCTCTGTTGTAGCTACAGGCTTGCCTGTAGGAAAATATAATTGCCTCCGTATATCATCATCACTAACTTTACGATATCCTAAGTACCAAACACAATGTCCACTTTCTATAAATAATTCGGCGAGTGTGTGCGTAATCCTTGCAATACCGCCATCAACAGGATTTATATTATAACCGGAAAGGAATAATATATTCATATAATATATATGATTTTGATAGTTGTAAGATACATTTTATTTAAAGCTCTATTATCAACATCTTGCGCAGTATAATAGAGGAAGAAATTTCCATCCACCACTCCGGAAGTAGGTTTATAGATACCAACTTTACCACATGTTTTGCTCGTCATAAGGGGCCTTGTATGCATTCTAAAATGTACTCCATCAAAACTCTCTGCAAGACAAATATCAGCATTACACTGATTGCTCTGTACTATGGCATATAGCTTGTCATTCCCTTTAAACAAATCCATGTGCCAAGGACGATAGAGCTTATTGCAATTTGAAAATTTTAAGGTTTGCTTATAGCTGAATGTGGTCTTAATATCATCACTCTCCCAAATAGTATATCCGTAGCCTTTTTGCAAGCTCCAGATACCAAGAATATCAGTTATATTAACAAATGTTTCTAAAGCCTTTTTAATTAATGGACTTGCATTCTGAACAAATGGAGAGTGAAACCTCAAATGCATTGCGTAACACCTGTACTTTCCTTCATTCATTTTTATGAATGTGGGAGAAACCTCTGCATCTTCTTCTACATCCTTTGTTCCTACAAGAGGGCCGAACACGTCTCCTATACCATATTTAAGGACCTCCGCTCCAAAAGTAGCACGAACATATCCTGCTTTATCGCATCTTTCTGTCATATTCTCTCGCCACATGACATACATTTTCCCATTGTCATAGAATAGTGTAGGATCAGAGTTGTAACCTTTTGCTGGCTGCCCTTGCACCTGATACGCTACTATCCAGTGTATAGGAGGGTTGTTCGTTTCATTGTCTCCATAACAGAGTATTGGGTTCTCTGTCTTGTCGTTAGCAGCATAATAAGGCGTATAGACCATCCACCACTTATGACCAAGATAACCTTCAGGAACATACCGCACACAAGGATGCACCACATCTCCATGATTGCTTTCCTCCTCAAAAGGGGTATGTGTGCACAACTCCCCTAGGGGCATCGTACCATATTCTAAACGCCCGCAAACCTTATATTGAAATTTGCGGTATGCTGATAATAAGTCTCTTGATATACTCATTATCTTAATGCCTTTTTTAGAAACTCTCTTGATGGCATACGGAGTTCTTGCAGTTTGGAATTAACATCCTTCCAATCAATGTTTTTTTGTACCTTGTTCAGAGGTAGTGAAACTAGCCTATCTGTCAGATTCAATTGCATCAATAAATCTTTGGATCGCGAATCTACTTCATCGCTAATTGATACAACATTAAACGGACGATTAAACATAAGAGAGAATGCTGTACCATGGAAGGATGTTGTAATAACAAATTGTGCATATTTGAACAAGCTAACAAATTGTGTAGGATTCTGCAGTTCCTTTGATATAGAGAATTTACCTTGACTACATATATAGAGTCGCGAATTCTTAATTTCCACTATATCCCATCCTGCTCGAGATGCTATTTGTTTTGCATATTCACTAATCAACGCATCTTTAGTTCGGATCACTTGGTAAACCAAAACATACGTTTTTTCCAAAGGCATTTCGTCTGCGATCAATTCATCAAAGAAATCAACTCCTGCCATGAGAGTCGGATCTAAGACCTTTTCTATTTTTTTATTTGGTATCTGTGTTTGCAGATAGCCTTGCAATTCTTTTTCTCTCACACTAATGAAATCGAAAGACTCAAGTAATTTAGCATTCTCATTAGAATAAAAAGAATCGCCCATATTTTCGGCAGCTGAACCAGCATATGAAATCAGTTTCGCACCATTTCTGTCAAACTGTCCCCAATATAAATTGTCAATTCCACCAGTAAAACAGACACTCCATACCTGATCACTTCCTACAATATAAGCATCCATACGTGGAAGATCGCCTGAAGACAGAACAATGTCGGTCATTGGAAGAACTTTATTAATATATTTCCAGAACATTTCTCTTTTCTTGTACCTAGTCAAAAGAGAAGGCAACATGAGCAAGTTAAGCACTAT
>ENA-USUG01006550-USUG01006550.1-human-gut-metagenome-genome-assembly--contig:-NODE-6550-length-12165-cov-6.664957_pt1 | contig 12165 bp, 10 predicted proteins | sample MGYA00250059_ERZ773394 | MGnify/ENA primary metagenome ERZ773394 (study PRJEB29103, sample SAMN06111957) | human gut metagenome | biome: human gut; feature: ankylosing spondylitis patient; material... | reverse complement strand
GATAACGTCAGTGGCGGGCGGAGAGAAATCGGTATCCCCCACTGACATGAGGCAAACCACAGTCAGCGTTCTGCTGGATTGTCAGACTCTGTGAAATTACCGACTGTGAGTTGAAACAAATAAGCGAAACAGAGAATGGGATTTCCCATCTGACGGTCGTCCGGGAGGACGGCCGTTTTTTTATGTCGCAGAAGCGCCCCGCAGGCGGAGAATCCTGCAAGCAGGCTTCTTTCTTGCTGCCCCGGATAACTTACCTGCTTTCATAGCGAATATCTGAGAGGTACCTGTACATAATGATACTCTGAGACATACAGTTTTATTTTTCTGCATACACTGTAAAAACAGCGTTCCCGGAGGCTTATCCGTGAAAGATTATATCGAGGAACGGGCAGTGGAAATTGCGATTTATATCATTGAAACAAAGGCAACCGTGCGTCAGGCAGCGAAGAAATTCGGCATCAGTAAGAGTACCGTACATAAGGATTGTACAGACCGTCTCAGGCAGTTAAATCCCGGACTGGCATGCGAGGTCAGACAGGTTCTGGATGTGAACAAGCAGGAACGGCATATCAGAGGCGGCCTTGCAACCAGAGAAAAATATCTGCATCAACATACACATTAACCAGATCAGGCCAAAGGAAATTCACCCTCTGCTGAACTGTCTTAAATGCATTATTTACGAGGATTGTCATAAAAGCTGCTGTCCCGAAATGACAGTAGCTTTTTTCTTACATTCTGTGTATAATAAATCGAAACGTTTTCGTAACTGTTCCATGCTTTTACAACAGGCTGAAGAACAGTTATAAATGTTTATTTTACACAAAAATAAGGAAAAGAGAGGAAGAAAGAGAGTGGAAAAAAGAATTATACAGGTAGAAGAAAAAGTACCTGCAAAGCTGTTGATCCCGCTGAGTATCCAGCACATGTTTGCCATGTTTGGTGCATCTGTGCTGGTTCCGTTTATGTTTGGGATTAATCCGGCGATCGTACTGCTGATGAACGGTGTGGGTACTCTGTTATTTATCTTTATCACAAAGGGAAAAGCTCCGGCTTACCTTGGATCAAGTTTTGCATTCCTGTCACCGGGAATCCTGGTCATGACGAAATTTGGTTATCAATACGCACTGGGAGGATTTGTGGTACTTGGTATCGCGGGTATGATCCTGGCGCTGATCATCGGAAAGTGCGGTACAAAGTGGATTGATATCGTGCTTCCGACTGCGGCAATGGGACCGGTAGTTGCACTGATCGGTCTGGAACTTGCCGGAAGTGCAGCGAGCACAGCAGGACTTCTGGATGAGCAGATTGATATGAGAAATGTGATCGTATTTCTGGTAACACTTGGCGTTGCGGTATTCGGACAGATTCTGTTCCGTGGCTTTTTATCCGTTATTCCGATCCTGATCGCGATCATTGCCGGATATGTGGCAGCAGTGCTTTGTGGAATCCTGGATTTCACAGCAGTGAAAGAAGCGGCATTCTTTGCGCTGCCGAATTTCCAGCATCCGAAATTTAATCTGGAAGCAATTTTAACTATTTTCCCGGCACTTCTTCTGGTAACTTCCGAGCATATCGGACACCAGATCGTAACCAGTAAAATCGTAGGAAAAGATCTTCTGAAAGAGCCGGGATTACATCGTTCCCTGTTTGCAGATTTCTTCTCCACAACCCTTTCTGCATGCATGGGTTCCGTGCCGACAACGACTTACGGCGAGAACATCGGTGTTATGGCAATGACAAAGGTTTACAGTGTACAGGTAATTGGCGGGGCGGCAGTCCTTTCTATCTGCTGTTCTTTCCTTGGAAAACTGGCAGCACTGATCAATACCATTCCGGGACCTGTCATCGGAGGAATTTCTTTCCTGCTTTACGGTATGATCGGTACTTCCGGACTGCGTATGCTGGTAGATAACAAAGTAGATTACAGCAAATCCAGAAACCTGACACTGACTTCTGTGGTATTTATCGTAGGTCTTTCCGGAATCGCCCTGAATCTGGGAAATGTAAAACTTACAGGTATGGTACTTGCCTGCGTTGTCGGCATGGCACTGAGTCTGGTATTCTATATTCTGGACAAACTGCATCTGACAAATGATCAGTAATAAAAATAATAAATAATAAATAATAGTCTTATCGTTTACGGATTTTACAGAACATAAGGAGGAAAAACAGATGGCACTGATGGAAGTAAATTTCTTTTCAAAGGCACTGATGCGGCCGGTAACAATGAACGTGATCCTGCCTGCGGACAAGGTGTTTTTTGAGGAAGAGACAGAAGAAGATAACAAGCCTTTTAAGACACTTTATCTGCTGCATGGAGTTATGGGAAACTACACAGACTGGGTAACCGGAACCTGTATCAAAAGATGGGCGGAGGAGAAAAACCTGGCAGTGGTGATGCCTTCCGGAGCAAATATGTTCTACCTGGATCGTCCGGATGCGAACGAAAATTACAGTGAATTTATCGGAAAAGAACTGGTAAAGATCACAAGAAGGATGTTTCCGTTATCACATAAAAAAGAGGATACTTTTATTGCCGGTTTATCCATGGGCGGTTACGGTGCAATCCGAAATGGCCTGAAATATCATGACACATTCGGATATATTGCAGGACTTTCTTCTGCCATGATCCTTGAGAAAATGAATGTGGCAGATGACAGTTCTCCTATGTTTTTTGAGAGAAAGAGTTTCCTCGAAAGCGTATTCGGAGATCTGTCAAAGATTTCGGACTGCGAGATCAATCCGGAATGGCTTGCCAGAGATATGAAAGAAAAAGGGATTCCATTCCCGCATCTGTATCTTGCCTGCGGACTGGATGACCCGCTGCTTCCTCCAAACCGCAAGTTCAGAGATTTTATGAATGAACTTGGCGCAGATGTAACTTATGAGGAAGGCCCCGGAGCTCATGAGTGGGACTTCTGGAACCGCTATATCAAGAAAGTTCTGGACTGGCTGCCATTGGATAAAGACAGCAAAGAAGGGTTGAACAGTGGAAATGTAGGTCTGTAAAATATAATTGGAGAGAGAGTCACGATAGATGGATAAGAAATCTGTTGTGGCTCTTTTTATTTTACACTTTAACCAAATCAAGTAAGTTCCCTGCTTCAATTGTGAATATCTGCCTGACTCCTTCCGGAAGAATTTAGCAATTTTGCAGAAAAGATATTGAATATCAGATAGAACTTGTGTATAATGAAAATACAAAATAACGTATATTATTTTAGAAAAAAGTAAAATAAAATCAAAAAATCACGAATCAGGGAGGCAAAAATGACGAAACTTGTAATTAATCCATCAAAGAAACAGAGCAAAATCAACAAAGAGATTTACGGACATTTTTCAGAGCATCTGGGAAGATGTATCTATGAAGGAATCTATGTAGGAGAGGATTCCCCGATCCCGAACAAGAACGGAATGCGTACAGATGTAGTAGAAGCACTGAAGCGTATCAAGATTCCGGTACTTCGCTGGCCGGGTGGCTGTTTCGCAGATGAATACCACTGGAAAGATGGTATCGGCCCGAAAGAAACACGTAAGAAAATGATCAACACACACTGGGGCGGTGTTGTAGAAGATAACAGCTTTGGTACTCATGAATTCTTTGAACTCTGCGAACAGCTTGGATGTGAAGCATACGTTAACGGAAATCTGGGAAGCGGAACAGTACAGGAAATGTCTGAGTGGGTTGAGTACATTACATTCGAAGGTGTTTCCCCGATGGCTGACCTCCGTAAGAAAAACGGACATGAGAAACCATGGAAACTGGATTTCTTTGGCGTTGGCAATGAGAACTGGGGCTGCGGTGGAAACATGAACCCTGATTTCTATGCAAACGAATACCGTCGTTATCAGACTTATGTCCGCAATTATCATCCGGATCATCCGGTCAGCAAGATCTGCTGTGGTGCAAATGTAGATGATTATGAGTGGACATCTGAAGTATTAAAAACAACACACAACCACTGTCTGAAAGAACTTCACGGCAACATGGACGGACTTTCCCTTCATTATTATGTACATCCGGAAGGATGGGAGATCAAGGGAAGTGCTACAGACTTCGATGATAAAGTATGGTATAAGAGCTTAAACAAGGCACTGTTCATGGAAACTCTGATCGAGCGCCACGGACACATCATGGATGAATATGATCCTGAGAAAAAAATTGGTATGATCGTTGACGAGTGGGGCGCATGGTACACAGTAGAACCAGGTACAAATCCGGGATTCCTGTATCAGCAGAACACCATGAGAGATGCCCTGATCGCAGGTATCACTCTGAACATCTTCAACAAACACAGCGACAGAGTAAAGATGGCAAACCTTGCACAGATTGTAAACGTGCTCCAGTCTGTGATCCTTACAGACGGTGCTGATATGATCCTGACACCAACCTACCATGTATTTGATATGTACAAATATCATCAGGATGCAATGCTCGTTGACAGTTCTATCGAGACAGAAACCATCGGTGTGGAAGAAGAATGGCAGGTACCGAACCTGACAGAATCCGTATCTGTAGCAGAGGACGGGGCCGTACATATCACACTGACCAACCTGTCTCTGGATAAAGATTATGAGATCAGAACTATCCTCACAGACTATCAGGTAAATGAAGTCAAAGGTGAGATCGTACACGGAGAAATGCACGAAATGAACACTTTCGAAACACCGGATCAGGTACGTGTAAAAGAATTTAACGAAGTAGAAAAAACAGCAGAAGGAATCAGATTTACAATTCCTAAATGCAGTGTTCTTCATCTGGAAGTGAGATAATAAGGAGACTAGGTATGAACGGGAAGCTGCGTGTGTGCAGGAAATGTCTGCCCGGACAGAAGAATGAGGAGGCTTTTTACGAAGATCTGTCACGCTACATTCAGCGCATGGATGAGGAACTGAAAGTAGACCAGCAAACCTACGAAGAAAGACTTAACATATGCAGCACCTGTGACCGTTTAATGAATGGGATGTGCAGGCTCTGCGGGTGCTTTGTGGAACTGCGGGCTGTACAGAAGGTGCGAAAATGTCCGGATCTTCCGGCGAAATGGGAGGCGCAGAAAGCGAAATGAAAGATGGTTTAAAAGAAGGGTTATTAAACAAGGTAAAAGTGACCGATCAATTCTGGCACGGATACCAGGAACTGGTAATGGATACAGTCATTCCTTATCAGGAAAAAATATTAAATGATGAGATTCCGGGAGTAGAAAAAAGCCATGCACTGGCAAACTTCCGTATTGCAGCAGGTCTGGAAGAAGGCGAATTTTACGGTATGGTTTTCCAGGACAGTGATGTTGCCAAATGGCTGGAAGGCGTGGCATATGCACTGGAAGTCCGCCCGGATCCGGAACTGGAAGAACGTGCAGACAAAGTTATCGAGATCATCGAAAAAGCACAGCAGGATGACGGATATCTGAATACATTTTTCACGATCAAAGAGCCGGAACACCGCTGGCAGAACTTACAAGAATGTCATGAATTATACTGCGCCGGACATATGATGGAAGCCGCAGCAGCATACTATGAAGTGACAGGAAAAGACCGTCTGCTTCATGTGATGGAGCGTATGGCTGAACACATTGAGGAACGTTTCGGAACAGAAGAGGGCAAAGAACCGGGTATTCCGGGACATCAGGAAATCGAGCTGGGACTTCTGCGTCTTTATGAAGTAACCGGAAAAGAAAACTATAAAGACCTTGCCAGATATTTCATCGAACAGCGAGGAAAAGACCCTGACTACTTTGTAAAAGAAAAGGAAAAAAGAGGCTGGGTTCACTTCAATATGGACGTGAACAACAGAGAATACAACCAGGCACATGCCACTGTTTATGAGCAGAAAGAAGCAGTGGGACACAGCGTCCGTGCCGTTTATATGTATACTGCCATGGCAGAACTGGCTTCCCTTTACAAAGATGAAAAACTCTATCAGGCATGCTGTGACCTCTGGGAGAACATGACTCAGAAGAGAATGTACATCACCGGTGGAATCGGAAGCACCGTAGACGGAGAGGCATTTACCATTGATTATGATCTGCCGAATGACACTGTTTATGCAGAAACCTGCGCATCTATCGGACTGGTATTTTTTGCAAGAAAGATGCTTGATAATGAGATGGACGGACTCTATGCAGATGTGATGGAACGTGCGCTTTACAATGGAATCATCAGCGGAATGCAGCTTGACGGAAAGAGATTTTTCTATGTAAATCCACTGGAAACAGAGCCTGGAGTCAGCGGAAAATTATACGGACATAAACATGTTCTGCCGGAACGACCGGGCTGGTATACCTGCGCATGCTGCCCTCCAAACGTAGTCCGTCTGCTGATGTCACTCGGTAAATATCTGTGGAGTGAGACAGAAGATGGCGTTTATTCTCATATCCCGGCAGGCACAGAAGCACATTTTGACAGGATGGATGTAACTGTAGAAAGCAACTATCCATGGGATGGCAAAGTGATTTATCATGTAACCGGAAAGACAGAAGAAGAAACCATTCTTGGAATCCATATCCCGTCCTGGGTACGTCCGGGCTCTGTTCAGGTGCGTATCAACGGAAAAGTGGAAAATATCTGTGCAGATGTGGAAAAAGGCTACCTGATCCTGAAACGGGTGTGGGAAAAAGACGAAGTAGAGATTGTTTTCCCAATGAAAATCCGCAAGATTTATGCAAACCTCAAAGTAAGAGAAGACGCAGGCTGCGTAGCGTTTATGCGTGGACCGATCGTCTACTGTTTCGAGGGAGTGGACAACCCGGGATTACTTCAGTCTTATCATATTTTTGAAGATGCAAAAATGGAAGAGGAAGTCTGCAAAGAAGGTCTGCTGAAGGGCTGCGTTCTGCTCAAGATCAAAGCCCGTAAACTGGAGACAGTGGGAGATTCTCTGTACAGTGAGGTAGCACCGGTAAGAACACTGGCAACCCTGACTGCAGTGCCATATTATACATGGGGCAACCGCGGAGAAAACCAGATGAGAGTCTGGATGCGCGGAGAATAAAAAATGGCTGATAAAAAATATCGTAACTGTGTCGTGTTTTCACAGTTACGATATTTTTGATTACACATTTGGAGTATAATGCACTTTCACATTAATATCCTGATTATAATTTCCGAAATCTTTTCCAAAGAGCGTCAGACCACCGATATTCTGGGATGGTTCATCCACCTGGAAACGGAATACCATATCATCCTGAGAAGTAAAAGTAAGCTGCTGGGTATTCACATCTGAGATCTTCAGACCATCGATAAAAGTACCATGACGGTCAATGACCAGCATCTTCAGCAGACCATACTGGTTCCAGTTCGGGAACCACCAGTCAGGGGTAAACATGCCGTGAACATCACCGAAATCACCGGGGCTTGTCCAGATTCCGACTTTCGTATTATTCAGGAAAAATGAAATATCGGAAGGCCAGTCGCTGTTTACTCCGGGAGCCTCAGAACTGATCTCGAAGGACAGAGTCAGACGGTCAATTTTCTGGCCCGGCGGGAGCATATTCGGGATACGGTAATCAATAAATCCCCGTCCAAACCACAGGATTCTTGCGTCTACGTGATTCGGATGAGCGAAATAACGTGGATCATCTACCTCACCGATAAGGCTGTCTGTGGTGGACAGACCGCAGGTCGGAAAAACAGAATAATTAAAATAGTTGCCGATTGGAATATCAATAGAATAACTGTTCTCAGCCGGACTTTCATTATTGGTGGCAACATCTACCAGGATTTTGTCTACGTTGATACGGCAGACTTTCTGGTTACCATGACCGGAATGCTCTGGCAGAATCGCAAGAATCCCGGCTTCTTCCAGTTTCTTTACGTGGCTGGTCAGGGCACCGTTGGTAATTCCCAGACTGGAAGCCAGCTCGTTCATATTCATTTCCTGATGTTCAAGAAGAATCTGGATCAACCGTACACGGAGTTCGGACCCAAGGGCCTTAAAAACAGGGACTGCCTGTTCCAGACTTTTAATATACAACATAACGGATTTCCCTTTCTGAATTTTTTGTTTGGAGATATCAGGACCCCAAAAGGTCAAAAAGCCGTCCGCACTCGCACGATAAGGGCCTGAACCTGATATCTTTCATGGCTTCAGCTATGTCTGTTGACCTTCAGCCATTTCAGCGTTTACGATAGATTATAACGAATCTGAAAAAAATGTGCAATGAAAAGAAAAAAATATAGTTGATATTTTCTGAAAAATGCGGTAAAATTTTAAACATATAAAAAATATTTTATATAAATCTAAAATAAAACGTGAAAATAAAGGGGGACACAAACAATGAATGAAGAACTTAAGTACAATGAGCCGTGGATTTTGCAGAGAGCAGACCCGTATGTTTACCGCCACACAGACGGAAACTATTATTTCACCGCATCTGTACCGGCTTACGACAGGATCGTACTGAGAAGAAGTAAGACGCTTGCAGGACTGAAAGATGCAGAAGAAGTGACAGTCTGGGAGAAACATGAAGAAGGAATCATGAGCAAACATATCTGGGCACCGGAGCTTCATTATCTGGACGGAAAATGGTACATCTACTTCGCAGGTGGAGACAAGGATGACATCTGGGCGATCCGTCCGTATGTACTGGAATGTGCAGATGCAGACCCGCTGACAGGAACCTGGACAGAGAAAGGCAAAATGGGACGTGCGGATGAAGATGAATTTTCTTTCGAAGCCTTTTCTCTGGATGCGACTGTATTTGAAAACAAGGGGAAACACTACTATGTATGGGCAGAAAAAGTAGGAGTCGGAAAACAGATTTCCAACCTCTATATCGGTGAAATGGAGACACCATATAAACTGAAAACTGTTCAGGTACTCCTCACCTCACCGGATTATGACTGGGAAAGAGTTGGATTCTGGGTAAATGAAGGACCGGCAGTGATCCATCACGATGGCAAAATCTATCTTACCTATTCTGCATCTGAGACAGGTATCGCATACTGCATGGGAATGCTGACCGCAGATGAAGATTCTGACCTTCTCGACCCGAAATCCTGGACAAAAGAACGCTATCCGGTTCTTTGCACAGATGAGTCCAGAGGAATCTACGGACCAGGACATAACTCCTTCACTGTAGACGAAGAAGGAAATCCGATCATGGTTTACCATGCAAGAACAGAAGCAGAAATCGTAGGTGATCCGCTGTACAATCCGAACCGTCATGCCATGCTGATGAAGATTCGCTGGGATGAAAAAACAGGCGCACCGGTATTTTCTTACGAAGATTGAAAAATATCGTAACTGTAACCTGAAACAGAAAAATATTTGATAAACAGGAGAATGGCATGAGAAAAAAATGGGGAATGATCCTGGGACTGACAGGGATGATGTTACTGGGATCACAGGGCGTATATGCTGCCGAAACTGCCGACAGCACTGCCGAAACTGAGGCAGCAGAAGCAGAGAAAGATGAAGAAACAGCGGAAACAACAGAAAATACAGAGGCAGAGTCATCCGCAGAAGAAACAAAAACAGAATCAGCCACAGAGACAGCCGATGACACAGACGATATCGAGAGCCAGATTAAAAAAGGCGGCTTCACCGCCGGAGCTTCCGTGCATGACCCGTCCATCATCAAGGACAACGGCACCTACTACATCTTCGGTTCCCATATGGAATCTGCGAAATCCACTGATCTGAGAAACTGGACCGGTTTTTCCTCCGGGGTCAACGCAGAGAATAAGCTGTTTGACAATCTTTTTGACGGAGAAGAAGACGGTAATCCGGCAGCTTTTACCTATGTGGGAAAGAACGACGAAGGCGGCTATTCCGTATGGGCACCTGATGTTATTTACAACGAAAAAATGGGAAAATATGTGATGTATTTCTGCACTACATCCTCCTATGTGAAATCCAACATCTGCTTTGCAACCGCAGATAACATCGAAGGACCTTATCATTACGAGGACACCTTCCTGTACTCCGGTTATAACTATCATGATGTCAAAGAAAGTAATCTTGAAGAACTGATGGGAATAGACCCAAGACCATACACAGCAGCAGCCTATGACAACAACAACTGGCCAAACTGCATTGATCCGGATGTCTTTTATGATGAGGACGGACGCATGTGGATGGTTTACGGTTCCTGGTCCGGCGGTATTTTCCTGATCGAGATTGACGAGGAAACAGGCTATCCGATCTATCCGGAAGCAGACGAAGAAAACCACGTAGACAGTTACTATGGCAAAAAACTTCTCGGCGGATACCACAACTCTATCGAAGGTCCGCACATCATGTACGATAAGACCAGCGGCTATTATTATCTGTTCCTGTCCTATGGAAACCTGCAGGCAAAAGGCGGCTACCAGATGCGTCTTTTCCGTTGTGACACGGTAGACGGAACCTACACAGATGCAGCAGGCAAGGACATGTATCTTTTTGTAGAACACAAAGACCATGGTCTGAAAATGATGGGAAATTATACCTTTCCAAGTCTTACCCAGACCTACATGGCACCTGGCGGACAGACCGCATTTGAGGATGAAGACGGCAAATTATATCTGGTTTATCATCAGCGTTTTGCAAAAATGGGAGAAATGCATGAGCCGCGTGTTCATCAGTTATTCCGCACCAAAGATGGCTGGCTTGTGGCAGCACCGTTTGCGACCAGCGGTGAAACTCTGAACGAAGATGGATATTCCTCAGACGAGATTCAGGGAACCTTCTATCTGGTAAACCACGGTACAGACATTTCTGACAAAGTACACAAACCGCAGAAAATCCAGCTCAACGCGGACGGAACCGTCACAGGAGAGGAACTGGAAGGCGCCTGGACAGCAGAGGAAGGCACACCATACATTGACGTGACTCTCGGTGAAACCACCTACACAGGTGTCGTTCTGGAAATGACCGACGAGGCAGGCAATAATACCATGTGTTTCAGTGCCAAAGGTGATAATAACGAAACCATCTGGGGCGTGAAATATCTTCTGCCATAACTATATACACAGTCGCAGAAAAGCAAGTCTGCCACAGACTCCTGACATCAGCCATTCTCCGGATGATACCCGATCGTGATCCGGATATGCTGGTTATAATCTCCGAACCCTGCACCAAACAGGGTACACCCGCCGGGATGCTCTGCTCCCGGTAACACAGAAAAACGAAACTTCATAACGGACTGATCAGTAAGGGCAAGCTGTCTGGTGGAAACATCAGACAGCTTTTCTGCGTCCAGGAAAGTGCCTTCCGGCGTGATCATCAGTTTTTTCAGAAGACCATACTGGTTCAGAAACGGAAACCACCAGGACGGGTTATACTTACCTCTGCGGTCCCCGTAATCCCCGGGGCTGGTCCAGGTTCCCAGAATCACGTCATTCAGGGAAAACGTGATATCAGAAGGCCACACATCACAATATCTCGGTGCTTCCGAGCTGATTTCAAAGGAAATGGTCAGTTCCTCGATCACACTGTGATCCGGGATAAAATTCGGCAGGATATATTCCAGATATCCGGTCGTAAACCAGACGATCCGGGCCTGATAACTGCTGGGATGCACAAAATAGCGAGGCTGATCGAGCTGTCCGACGAAAGAACTGGCAGTAGCCATTCCACAGGTGGGAGTTACGGAGAAATCAGAAAAATGCCCCACACCAATCTCGGCACTGTAAATCTGCAGATCAGGACTGAATAAAGCCATGTTTACCAGAAGCTGGTCCCAGTCCTTGATGAAATAACAGCGTTTCTGTGTGCCGTGTGTCAGGGCTTCATCCCGGAATTCGATCAGTCCTGCCTCCTCGAGCAGATTCAGATGAGGGGACAGGGTCGTGACCGGGAGCTGAAGGCTTTGTGCAATTTGCTTAATGTTTAACCCCTCTTTTTCCTGGATCAGGCGCAGGATTCTGACCCGGAGAGGAGAACCGAGTGCTTTGAAAATGGTAAGACCATCTGCTACAGAACAGGATTTCAAACAGAAAACCTCCTTTTTTGACGCAATTTTTTGTAAATAATACTAAACAATGAGTTTTAGAAAAATACGTTTTGATTAGTTATTTTACCATAAAATTAGTTAAAAAAACATAGGAAAATAGCAAAAAAATAGATAGATTGACGAATAAATAACAAATATTTATTTTAGATAAAACTAAAATAATAAAAATAAATCAAAAATATATTGACATTTACAGGAATAAATTATATAATATCAACATAAACCGGAG
>ENA-USUG01006549-USUG01006549.1-human-gut-metagenome-genome-assembly--contig:-NODE-6549-length-12165-cov-26.766380_pt1 | contig 12165 bp, 10 predicted proteins | sample MGYA00250059_ERZ773394 | MGnify/ENA primary metagenome ERZ773394 (study PRJEB29103, sample SAMN06111957) | human gut metagenome | biome: human gut; feature: ankylosing spondylitis patient; material... | reverse complement strand
CCGAAAGAATATCACCTATACCACGCCGAGTGGCTGGCAGTGTCGGGACCGTTTGCTGTTCGGTGACAAATATCTAAAGGAGAACATGGAATATGAATTCAGGATCAGAGAAGAAATTATCTATGGACGAGCTCATGGCCCTGAACCGGCCCGAGCCTTCACCGCAGCCGACAGCGCAGGAGTCGAGTTCACCGATCACGCCCATTGTCATCCAGTGTCCGTTGCCGGAGGCTCTGACGATGCTGACACAGAAGACAGAATCCATCGGGTGGGAAGTGCATGGAATGCGGGAGTATATTCCGAACCTGAGATCACACACAGACCTGACAGCGGTGCAGAACAGCATGGCGGAGATCCAGAAATCGTTGACGGAGATGACCACTCTGCTGGAACAGGCTGGGAAGAAGAAAGAAAAGCATTCCTGCAAATGGCTGGACTGGCTTCCGGACTTCGACCTGATCGTAGTGGCCAAATGGATCGTACTGGTACTGCTCATCGTGGCGGCACTGCTGGGGATGGGGTATGGCACAGCGACAGTGGTCAGCAACATCCGCAACCTGTTTCTATGAAGCCGCTCCACGCTGGACTGTATGGTCTGGCGGTAACTGGAGCGTTACTGGATGATGGTAACGAAGATGTCGAGGAACGTTACCGCCGTATCCAGGCAGAACAGGAAGCCAAAAATATCGGCGCTGTCATCGGACTGGTGGCCGGCGTAGCCATGGTGCTCACACAGGATGAGCAATCATCTACAGAACAGCAGTGGACCGAAGATCAGCAGGCAGAACAAACACAGCAGCAGACCATGTAACGGTCTGCTATTTTTGTTGCCTGACTGTAGCGTCAGGGGAAAGGAACGATATGGCGTATAAATTCAAATACAATGAGCGTCCCCGCTCCTACAGTGAAGAAAAGCATGGAGATGAGGATATTCCCTCTGCCAAGGCAGTGCGGGATACCGCAGTGGAAAAAAGGGACGGCAAGATTATAAAAAGCCGCCGACAGCATGTATGCGGCAGAGAGTACATTGTGTTCGCGGAATTCAGTTTCGGAGGAACGCAATCTACGGTCGATCTTATGAAACAGGTCATCGACCTGGAGCAGGACGCAAAAAATATTTCCGCCTGAAAAACAGGTTCGCATAGACAAACAAACCGATTGAGGGTATTGTATGGTTGCAATCTCTCAATCGGTTTGGCGTTTTATGAAGGAGGTCAATATGTTACAGCCAAACCAAAAGATCACGGCGCTCTATTGCCGTCTGTCCCGAGATGATAATCTGGAGGGCGACTCCAACAGTATCCAGAACCAAAAACTTATCCTGCAAAAGTACGCCGATGAGAATGGGTTCCAGAACACCAGATTTTATGTGGACGATGTCTATTCCGGCGCGAATTTCAATCGCCCAGCCTTTGAACAGATGATGGATGACATGAGCAACGGCGACATCGCCGTCATCATCACAAAGGATCTTTCCCGCCTTGGAAGAAACCAACTGCACACCGGTCTTTATATCGAGGAGATATTCCCTTCCAATGATGTGCGCTACATCGCTGTCAACGACAATGTTGACACCAAGTATGAAAACAGCAACGAGCTGATGCCTTTCAAGAATTTGTTCAATGAGTGGCACGTGCGGGACTGCAGCCGCAAGGTGCGGAATGTAGTGAACGCCAAGGCACAGCGGGGAATCCGGGTGGGGACACGAGCTCCTTACGGCTACCGCAAGGGTGCAACCAAGGACTCTCCTCTGTTGGTGGATGAGGAGGCGGCGGCTGTCGTCAAACGCATCTTCGCCATGTGCGCCGGCGGAATGGGACCAGCCCAGATTGCAAAGCAGCTCAAGAAAGAATGCATCTACAGTCCATCCATGTACGCCTATACGAAATTCGGCACATCCCATTCCGGGCTGAATGCAGAGCGGCCCTACAACTGGACTGGCGACATGGTGGCGGATATGCTTCAGAACATGGTCTACCTTGGGCACACGGTCAACCTTCGCTACAGCACCAAGTCCTACAAGGACAAAAAACGATGTGAACGCCCCAAATCAGAGTGGCTTATCTTTGAGAATACTCATGAAGAGCTGGTGGATCAGGAAATCTGGGATATCGTACAGGAGGTGCGATCTCATAAGCGCCGCCGCACGAATATGGATGAGCAGAATATGTTCTCTGGATTGGTGTATTGTGCGGACTGCAGTAAGCCCATGGTATTGCACCGGGCGCACACCATGAAGCCGGAACAGAATCATTTCACCTGCCGCACCTACAAGAAGGACGGGGCAGAAGTGTGTAGCGCTCACTATATCCGGGAAGTGGCACTGAAGGAAATCGTGCTGGAAACAATCCGCAGAGCCACAGAGTTTGCCAGGAGCGACCCGGAGCGGTTCGCCGCATATATTCAGCAAAAGCAATCTACTGAGGTGGCAAAGGAGATCCGGGGGTTGGAACGGGAATTGTCCACGATGCGGAAACGGGATGGCGAACTGGATGTAGTGTTCAAGCGGATGTATGAGGACAGCGCCTTGGGACGGGTGAGCAATGAGCAGTTCCGTTTGCTGTCTGAGGCATACTCCAAGGAGAAAGCGCAGCTGGCCGAAGCCATCCCTGCCACGGAGGAGCGCCTGGAGAAACTACGCAGTAGCATGGCCAACGCCAAGAACTTCATCGCCAAGGCCAGAAAGTTCACCGACATGACGGAACTGACCCCGGAACTGCTCCGCACCTTTGTGGCGAAAATCATCGTGTATGAGAAAGAGGTCAAATACTCCAAGCACGCACCGCAGAAGATCCACATCTGTTTTTGGGACTTCAACCTCAACGAGACAGACGATATGCTTCTATGCGGAGAGACAACAGAAAAGGCAGACAGTACAATTGCACTGCCTGCCTAATCCGAGGACACGCTTCAAGGTACCCCTATCAGGAGTAGCGGAAAGACGCATCCTTTTTGTTTTTTCACTGCTTTTTGTGATACCCGCAGTCGCAGTAGGGGCCGCCGGAGGCGAGCGTGTACTCGCGCACGAAATCCGACGCGCCGCCCGCGTCGCTCATCGTGTAGTCGAGATGGCACAGCGCGGGCGTCAGATCGTAGAGCCCCAACACCTGCATCAGCGTGCAGATGCCGCAGGTCGTGAAGCGCGCCTCGTAGCCGCTGCCGTCCTCGTACTCGAAAAAGTCCATGTTCCACGAATAGGGGTTGCGGTCGCCCGCGCGCAGCTTCGCCGTCGCCTTCATGCCCTCGATGTCCTTGGGCGTGAACTTTTTCTTTCCGCTCGCGCGGCAGAAAGCCTTCATCGTAGGCGTCATCATCGCCGCGGCGTAGTAGTCCGTCAGCGTTTTGATGTCCGGCCGCTGCGGCATGCACAGGATAAACGCGGCGAGCATCGCGCAGTTGACGATGTTCATTTCGAAGCGGTCGCGCTTGTCAAATTCCGGCAGCTTCGCGATGATCTCGCGATATTTCTTTTTGGCGCGCGCCGCAACGTCCTTCGCCTGCTCCGCGGTCAGGTCGAATTCGACCGTCAGGTGCTTTTCAAACGATCCGGCAAACAGCGCCCACATGCCTGCGGGCTTTCCAAGATACTTCATTTGCTCTCCCCTTTTCGAGTTTGATGTCTCAAACTCGTCTGCATTTTTGACTGCCGTCTTGCTTTTGGTCATAGTATACTGAGGGCAGGCGCGCTTGTCAAGGCGGCGCAAAAAAGCGGCGGTTCATCAGAACCGCCGCTTTTTTCAGTTGGATTTACTTGCCCTGATAGGCGCGATACAGGAACGTCACGATCTCCGCGCGCGTGCAGTCCGCATTCGGGCTGAACGTCGTGTTGGAAGTACCGTTCGTCACGTTATTCGCAACCGCCCAGTTAATCGCATCAGCGTAGAACGTGTCGGGCTTCACGTCGGTAAAGTTCGCACTGCCGCTCGCGGTGCCCTTGAGCGCACGGTGCAGGAACGTCACGCTCTGGCCGCGGGTGCAGGTCGCATTCGGGGCAAACGTCGTCTCGGTCATGCCGTTCGTGATGCCGTTCTCAACGGCCCAGGCAACCGCCTTGACATAGTAGGCGCTCGCGGGAACATCCGTGAAGCTGCTCATCGCCTTCGGCTCAGGAGAACCGGCAGCACGCCACAGGAACGTCACGATCTGCGCACGCGTGCAGGACTCGTAGGGGCCAAACATTGTGTCAGACAGGCCGTTGGTGATCCCCTTGTTAACCGCCCATTCGACCGCATCGGCGAAGTACGCATTCGCGGGAACGTCGGAGAAGCTGGTGCTATTGTCCGGCGTCGGCTCGGGATCGGGGGTGGTGGAAGACGGGCTGCTGTGACGACGCGAGACCGTCAGCGTGCCGTTGACGTAGGTGATCTCGTAGTTATTGCCAGCGTCAGCACCGGAAGGAACGATATCAAACTTGCCGACCGTCATACCGTCCGCCGTGCAGGTCAGTGTCGGTGCAGTCGTCAGCGTGTCGCCCTTCACAAGGCCCATAGCCGTATAGGTGAACGTGGGCAGCTTGCCGCCGACATACATGGACTGGTTGTCTGCCTTGATGGTCAGCGTGGCCTTGTTGATCACAAGGGTAGCAGAGCCGGAAACATTCTTATCTTCCTTCGTAGCCTGCCAGTAAATCACATAAGTACCGGCAGCCTTCTTCTCGATCTGTGCGCCGTAACCGGACTGGCTCAGGCTAAACTTCACATCGTCATTGTTGGGGTTGTTAACGACGATGGTGTGATTCTGACCGTCGTAAGTAAAGGTAGCGTCGGAAACGGTGACAGTGGGTAGGCCGATCTCTACCTGGTAGGCCTGCTTCACGATTCCGGAGTAGTTACCCTCAAAGGTAATGGTAAACTTACCATCCTCACGGGACACGGTGTAGTCGTCTGTGGTCAGTTTCTTGCCGTCATAGACGATACCGATACCGTCCTTGGCAGCTTCGGTAGCCTCATGAGAGAGGTACTTGTCGTTGATACCGGTAATGGTGACATCATTTTCGCTCAAAGGCTTCTGTGCAACAGTGATCTCCTTAGTGAAGAACGTCTGACCGTCGTAAACCAGATTGACCGTACCGTTACCGGCCTTGATGAAGGAAACCGTGGAACCAGTGAGGGATGCATAATCGGAAGACATGGTTACGCCAGTGGGAACGGTCATCTCCACAGTTTCGCCGAAGGTCTTGCCGTCAAGCACCGTGGTGTCGATGGCCGTTGCGCCGGAAACCTCGGCAATATCGGCCGTCTTGACGTACCAGCTATCACCGGAAACAGCAGCCGTTCCGTAACCCAGCATGGCGCCGCTGCGGGACTCCGTCTTTGCACCGCTGACTACGGTTTTCACCGTGGTCAGCGCCTTGCCGCCATCCACAGTCAGGCCGCTTCCGCTGCTGCCGACCAGACCGCCTGCGTAGGCATAACGGGTATCACTCAACGTGGAATCATTCGTTGCCGTAATAATGCCCGCGGCCGTCACGTTCTTCAGCGTGCCGCTCATGGAACCGGCGATGCCGCCCGCGTAGGAGTTCTCGCCGAATTTTGCAACGCCGGTAACGTACTTCTCATTCGCCGTGACATCACTAAGCGCTGTCACGTTTTCCATCGTGCCGACATAGGAACCGGCAATGCCGCCCGCGGTGGGATTCTTTGGTGCGGTCACGGTGACATTGCCCTTGTGGGTGGAATCCTTCACCACCGCGCCCGCGCTCTGCGAACCAATCAGACCGCCCGCGTAGATCATGCCCATGGTGGCCTGATTGACCGTGCACTTGCTCTCCGCCGTGATGGCGACCGTGCTATTGCAGTTCTCGATCGTCACACCGCTGCCGCTCGCCACGATCGAACCGATGTAAATGGGCTTATCGTTGTTCGCATCCGTGATAATGGACACGCTACCCTTGACGTTCAGGTCCTTCACCGTCGCGCCCGCGGAATCGCCCACAATGCCGATGAGCGTGGTCTGCTTCTTCGTAAGGGCTTCCGCATTGATGTTCAGGGTCACGGTATGGCTCCGGCCGTCGATCGTGCCGCTGAACGGGATCGCCTCCGTGCCGAGGCCGATGGCGTCCACATCAGAGAGTGTGAAGTCCTTCGCGATCTTCACATAGGCCGTTGCCAGCGCGACCGCCTTGGACGTCGCATCCGCGCCGGAAAGGCGTCTGCCGAGCACGGCGGTCTGCGCCGCCTCGTCGCCCTGAATGGCCTTGACAAGGTTCATGTACTGCTGCGCGTTGGAGATCACGTAGGCGTCGTCCACGGTCTGGAACGGATACGCGTCCTCCACCAGATTCTCGTTATGGGTCAGGTCGTTGTACAGCTTGGAGCCGTCCGCGTTGAACAGGTCGGCGGCCTTGGCGCCGTCGCCGTCCACCACGTAACGCTCCGCACTGAAGAAGTTGGTCTCTTCGCTTGTCACGGGGACCTTGAGCTCTTCGCCCGTGACCGACGCGGAATTATCAGAGAGCTTCCAGCCGGTGTTTCCTGCCCCGGCCGTCACGATCTGATAGCAGCCTTTCAGGATAGCGCCCTCGGGCAGGCTGCCGACAGGGCTATACGCGCCGAAGATCGCACCGGCGCGACCGTCCTTGGCGTAAACCGTGCCGGAGCTGGTGCAGTTGGTCATCGACAGCGTAGAAATTGTCGTACCGACAATACCGGCCACCGCGTTGGTGGACTGCGCTTCGCTCGTGATGTTGCCCGTATTCACGCAATTCGTGAATGTCACTTTCGCGTTATTTGCCTGACCGCAGATACCGGCAGCGCGAGAGCTGCGCTGGCCGAGCTCCGTGGCGCGGTCAGCCACGATCTCGCCGGTGTTGGTGCAGTCCGTAAAGGTCGCAGCTGCACTGACAATGCTGCAAATACCACCGGCAAGGCTGTTGCCCTGAGACAGGGTCGTGTTGCCGCTTTTCAGCGTCAGCGCCTTACCGGCCTCGATCTTACCGGTATTCCTGCAATTCGTCACGTTCACTGTGCCGGATGACCGGCCGAAAATACCACCGGCCGCAGATACATTGAATACAGCACCCACTTCCATGCTGGCTTCATTCGTGCAGGAATCGATCACACTTTCTCTACCACCGATCGTACCTACGATCACGCCGGCATATTCTGCCTTAGTAGCCAGCTTCACACTGCCGGTGGTAATCAGGTTTTTGATCGTGCAGTTGCTCGCATTGTTAAACAGACCGCCAAGCACTTCCACATGCGTTCCGTTGACAAGCCCAACATGGCCCATCAAAGTATAGTTATTGTCTCCCTCGCCCTGATCACTAACCAAAGTCGTAGTATCAATGTCCAAATCAATGGTATGGCCATCACCATCAAAAGTTCCTCTGAATAAGTTACTCCAGTCAGTACTCGGTTCCTCAGCGTCAGGAGCAGTATAAATATAGCCACCAATACCGTAATAGCCGTCAGAAGTCTTCAGCTCGATGTTATTCCCCAGCTTGTAGGAGGCTGCAAGGAGGTAAGTCCGGCTCGTGGAAGAATTGTCCTTGCCAAACACGGCATATTCCTCATCCGTGGCAATATTCATCGAGATGTGCGACAGCGCCACCATGTTGCTGCCGTTCACGATGATGTAAGGATCATCCACTGTGCCCGTACCTTTTACTTCGCTCTCCCAATGTGCGGTCAGCGTTTCATCGGTAAGCAGAGGGTAATTTGCGGTCTTACCGGTGCCGTCCGTGATCTGACGGTCGCCCAGATACCAACCTATGAAGACGTAGTTTGTACGCGTCGGAATTCCAAGGTCTGCCTCAGCGTAGTAAGTGACACTCTGCTCAGATTTATTCGGCGCGCCGGTATAATTCAGGTCAAAGCTGACATTCACCGCTGTGTTACCTTTGAGGCTGTTCTTCAGGTCTTCGAGCTTATGGTCTGCTTTAACAGTCTCATCAACATAATAGCGCAGAGATGCCGAAAGGGCATTATACTTCTTTTCTGCCGCTCTGATTGCCTCCACATTGGGAGTGTCGATGTTATTCAAGGCTTCCTTTACTTCATCTGCTTTACCTTTGTTCTCCGCCGTCGCAATCAGTTCCTTCGTACCGTTAAAATCATAATAGCCCTCCGGCAGGTAGAGAACGGTCTTGCTGTCTGCTCCCTTCACAGTCACTACTTTTCCGCCGTTGCGGGTATAGGTGGTGGAGTTGCTGCTGAATTCCTCAACCTCGATGATGGTCTCACCGTTACCGTCCTTGAGCGTCCAGTCCACAAATGCCGTCTGAGAGTCCTCACTAGCGTTCACACCCTGGCCGATGCCGGTATTCACATTTGCGACGCCGCCGTCATCTAATGTCTTGTAGGACTTACCACCTTTCGCAACAAAGTCGCTGCCGTTTGTGGCAGTCACACTGCCGCCGGAAATGACAATCGCGCCCATTCGGCCGCTGAGAACATTAACAGTTTTTCCATTATGGTTTAAAACCGCACCACTACCGATACCGGGAGCATATTGACCACCCGTGGCGGTCACAATGCCGCCGGAAATCGTAATGTTTCCGCTAGCCTGCGCACCGGCGTTATTGCCAGCCTGATTCTCCCAGCCGCCGCCACCGATACCGGCACCATAGGGGCCGCCCTGTGCAATAACCGTACCGCCGGTAATAGTAATGCTGCCGTTTACACCCATATTATCACCCGGCCAGTCTCCGCCACCGCCGCCGATACCTGCGCCAGCACTTGTGGAGATCGCAGTAACCGTACCGCCGGTAATCAAAATCGTACCGGCATCGCGATAAGCGCCGCCGCCGATACCTGCACTATTACCCATAGCCTTTACTTCACCACCGGTAATCGTGATGGTCTTCATGCCATTTTGTCCGTATGCACTGCCGATACCAGCCGCACCTCTGCTTTTCTTGTCAATCTTTCCCGACGTAGCAATAACTTTTCCGCCATTGACTATAATCTTGCTGTTATTGTTGCCGCCGCCGATGCCTGGGCCACCATAGTCGGAAGCCTTGGAGCCAGTTGCTTCAACAATACCGCCTGTGATAGTAATATCACCAACACAGTTGTACTTCGTATCATACCCAGTACCATAAACACGGCTCGCGCCGATACCCGCCGCCTTGGCAGAGTTACCAAAGCCATGACTATCAGTTCCGCCGCCAACAGCAGTCAATTTACCCGGATTTTCCTCACTGCTGTTAATCGTCAAAGTTGCATCTTTGCCGACCCAAAGGCCTGCACAGCTGATACCCGTCGTTCCGTTATCAATCAGGCCGGACTTGAGCGTGTTCACGCTCTCATCCGCCAGCATCAGCGTCACATTGCCGCTTTCAATGGCAAAAGCGCAGGGGATGCCTTCTGTTTGTGCAGACAGATCAATGTTCACATCATTCAGGGTGATTTGATGATCACCTCCGGTGACAGTGATGGTGTTCGTGGTGCTTCCTTTGCTGGTCTGCGAAATGATATAAGCACCCGTGTACTGAATTTCAGTCTTCTCATCACCCTGCGTATATCCAGTCGCAGAGATGACGATAGAGCCATCAGCCAAATCAAGCTTGCCATCCGCAGTGTTCACGGGAGTGGGAGTCTCCTCCTCGCCGTTCTTCGGCGCGGGCTCTGCGGTGTCCTCAGCTTCCTGAGGGTCGCCACTGCCCGTGTCCCTTGCCAAAACCGCCGTTGGCAGCAAACTCAGCATCATGACAAGCGTCATTATACTTGCCAATAATCGCCGTTTCATGTTGTTACCTCCTAAAAGTCTATCTATTTTTTGCCCGCCGCCGCGGGCTTGGTTTACTTGGTTCGCTTGGTTTTCCCGGCGCAGACGGGACATCCGCACTGCTGCACGCCCGCGCGGGAATAAATCGCAGCTTTCCAGACGTGGCCGTAGGAACACTGCCACCACGCCTTTTTGTGGCTGCCAGCTGTGACCATCTCCGGTGTCAGCGCACCGTTGAGGGTTTCGTGCCATTGCTTCGCGACGAGCGGCGCTGCGGTCGCAAGATCATTGAACCCCGGCAGCACCTTTCGGTTGGCGCAGTAAGGGCAGCCGTCGCCGCGCTGCACGCGCTGCGCGATCACGGCGCGGTAGGAATGGCCTTTTTCGCATCGCCACCACACGCGGCGGTTCGAGCCCGCGGTGACGCTGCTCGGTCGAAGCGCACCGTTTTTCTCCTCGTCCCACTGCACGGCAATGTCGGGGTACAGCGTCGCGAGGTCGTTTTCGCCTGCAAGTGCCTGCCGGCCGGTGCAGACCGGACAGCCCGTGCCGAGTACTGTTCTCGAAAAAACCGCCGCACACCACGAATGGCCTTTCGGGCAGAGCCACCAGACCTTGCGCTTCGTGCCGGAGATCACCTGATTCGGGGTCAGTGGCTTGTTCTTCGCTGCGTCCCAGTCTTTCGCGATCACCGGATACTCAGCCGCGAGCGAGTTTTCCTCAGGCAGTACGCTCTTTCCCGCGCAGTAAGGGCAACCGCTGCCTTGCACGCGCGTCTTGACGGCGGAGCGGTAGGAGTGGCCTTTCTGGCATCTCCACCAGATGAGCTTGTGGCTGCCGGGTGTGACGTCCCGCGGTGTCAGGGGCGCGTTCTTTTCGTCATCCCATTCTGCCGCCAGCGCGGGAAACTGCTTTGCCAGGCTGTTCTGCTCGGGTGAAGCCTTGCGGCCCGTGCAATAGGGGCAGCCCGCGCCCGCGCTGCGGGTGTAGACCATCGCCTGCCACGAGTGACCGCTTGGGCAGGTCCACCAGACCTTTTTGTGACTGCCGAAAGTCACATCATCCGGCGTGAGTGGTAAATTTCGCTCAATATCCCACTGGGCAAGCAAAGCAGTCTCTCCCTGTTCCGCGCAAAACGCTCGAAATGTTCGTCGGATCGTCAGCCACCCCCTCACGAAAAAAGCTCCGTTCCAGCAAAGCCGGACGGAGCAGTGACAAGCGAATACATCAGTAAGGGTGCAACCGGCTGTCATAGCGTATTCTCCATTCGGAGAGGCGTTAGACCCATCTGGCTTTGCGTCGCCGCCTTTCGGCGGTTTTGCCAAAATATGAGATTTTGAGAACGGAATCTATATTCTGTTGCGCAAAAATGCTAAAGCGAATACAGTTACCACTATATTCATAACTAAAGTGCATGCAGAGATCGAGCTGTCTGCACCCGAGAACGCTCAAACGGGTGCAGAGGCACAAGCTTACAGTGCGTTTTCCCCTGTGAACTCCATAATTTATATTTGGAATCATAATTTCCCTTGCCTTTATCGGAAGATTGTGCTATATTTTGCTACGAGTAAAGGAAGCGATGAGATCGTTTCGCTTCCTTTGCATATACGGAATATAGATTCTGCTGCGCCTATGACACGAGCCTCAACCGCTCGAGCTGCCGCCGGTGCTCTGCCACGCTTATGACAAGGTAAATGCGCATCGTTTCGATGCTCGAATGCCCGAGAACATCCGCCAGCTTGACGATGTCCTTGTATGCGCGATAAAACGCCGTCGCGAACAGGTGGCGCAGGTTGTGAGGGAAGACTTTCTCCGCGTCCACGCCCGCGCGCTCGCAGAGTTTTTTCATCTTCGACCGGATCTGATAACGGGGACAGAGCTTTGTCGCTTTTGGCGCGAAAAATTGCGCCGGAGGCGGTTTTTTGTCGCGCGGCATACTTGAGCAGCTTGCGGCAAAGCTTGGCAGGCAGCAGAATGGTACGGATTTTACCCTTCAAAGCAATTTCGGTCTTACCGTTTTTCGCCGCTTCGACTGTGATGTACTGCACCTCGCTGACGCGAATACCGGTGGAGCAGATGGTTTCCATCAGGAGCGCGAGACCGTGGTCGCCCGCAGCTTCCGCCGCGGCGACCAGCCGCTCATACTCTCCGCGTGTCAACTCCTGTTTGCTGTCGCGGAACAGACGGCGCTGAATTTTTAAGAACCGCGCGCGGCAATCCGCCCAGCCACAGAAGCGGAAGAAGCCGTTCAGCGCAGCCAGATAGGTGTTGATCGTCGACGGCACGTAGTTTCTCGCGCGCAGGTCGTCCTTCCAGAGCCGAATCATCTCTGGTGTGACCGCCGCGCCGCTCAAAAAGGCTGCAAAGCTTAGTAAAGCACGGCGATATTTTTCGATCGTCGCTGCGGCACGTTCTTCGCTTTCGAGGGCTTTCAAATACTCAGCAATTCTCTCGTCGGTCATATAGTATTCCATAATAAAAATACCCCTATCTCTC
>ENA-USUG01006543-USUG01006543.1-human-gut-metagenome-genome-assembly--contig:-NODE-6543-length-12174-cov-6.626602_pt1 | contig 12174 bp, 10 predicted proteins | sample MGYA00250059_ERZ773394 | MGnify/ENA primary metagenome ERZ773394 (study PRJEB29103, sample SAMN06111957) | human gut metagenome | biome: human gut; feature: ankylosing spondylitis patient; material... | reverse complement strand
GGTAAAAGTACTTTTGTGATAGTCCAACAGCCCATCATGCCGCATACGAGACAGTTCCCCGCACAAAGAGGTTCTGTCCACCCCCAAATAGTCTGCCAGCTGCTGGCGATTAAAGGAAATGGTAAAGGTGTGGTTGCCACCTCTCCTTACACATTCTGTGAGGAACAACATGACCCGCTTACGGATGGTCTTGGGATTTGTATACAGTATTCTCCGTGAGAATTGCATTATTTTTCGCGCAGAGATCGTCAGTAAGTTGCGCATCAGTCGGATGTTTAGACTGTCCGGGGACAGCGACGCTTCCAATACCGGACGCATATTCAAAAAGAGTATCTCGCTGTCCTCCGCAGCGACCACATGGATCATCAGCGGCTCATCCGGAAGGCAGACATACGCCTCTGCGAAGGTGCCGCCGGGGCGTACACTGCCCACCACACTGTTATTGCCCCATATATCGCCAAGCTGGAGCATTGCTAGGCCGGAGAGCACCACGCCTATACAGTCTGTTGTCTCACCTTCGGACAGGATGATCTCACCCTTTTTGTAGCTTTTTCTTTGTGCCGTCAGAAAAACAAGAAGACTTTTGATCTCGCTTATTTCGACGCCGTGAAAAATGGGGAGATTGTGCAGGAACTGTTCCATAATTTCCCTCCAATTGTTGTCATGGCAACCGAAGTTTTCTTTCAATCATATTATAGTTAAATTGTATCTGTCAAGATTTTTCCGAACATTCAGGGATACAGTTTTTCTTAATATCTATATCAGCGAAAGGATTCGCAACGCATGAGTTATAAGCTTTGGAAAGACCAGCGGGACACATTTGAACTACTTGATCTGCGAGGTCGAATTGATAACGTGCTGACGGAACTCACGGAAATGGCAGCCGAAACAAGAAAAGGTCAGGGAATTCACGTGATTCAGTCATTTCGGCCAATCATGTATTACGGCCCTATGAGTAAACTGGGCTTTGAATATCATACTGAGCAGAAGGGTAACGAGGAGTTCCACATTTACTTCTGCCGGGTTAGAAAAGGCGAGTGACAATGTTCCCCGTCCCCTTTCCAAATGCTGGCGATGCATCCGCGGTGTAGTGACGTTGACCTATTGACCCTTGTCGGTGCGGTGGTTCTGGCCGCAAAGCGCGAATTTAAGAGCTAGCCCATACTACTTTCTCCCGGTTTGCATCTAACGATGCGGAGAGAGTGCGCGGCGCGGAAATGATGTTCTTTTCGCGCCGCCTCTTCTCTCTCCCCTACATGGGAGAATCTTTCAATAAAACTCTTTTCTACCTCATCCTCAGCATGGCAAGAGTGTCCGGCGGCAAAAACTGCTTCTCCAGGCGCTCTTGCCAGTATCAGATGAATATATTCTTGTGTACATCAAGAAAGGAGTGCTTCTTATGGCGTCATAATGGTAAGCCCTTTTGTGTGGACACGCTAGTAGTTTCTGCCCAACATGCCGCTGAAATCCCGCTGACACAGATTCGCAAGGATATTATCGAGTTGGTTATCAAGCCTACCGTCCCTGCGGCACTGATGGATGAGAATACCAAGATCTATGTAAACCCGACCGGCCGGTTCGTTATTGGCGGTCCTCAAGGGGATAGCGGGCTGACTGGGCGGAAGATCGTGGTGGACAGCTATGGCGGCAGAGCACCCCATGGCGGCGGGGCCTTTTCTGGTAAAGACCCCACAAAAGTGGATCGCTCCGCTGCCTATGCCGCTCGCTGGGTGGCTAAGAATGTGGTAGCTGCCGGTCTTGCCAGCAGATGCCAAATCCAGTTGGCCTATGCCATCGGTGTGGCTCAGCCCCTGTCTGTAATGGTGGATACATTCGGTACCGGCACAGTGGCGGATGACCGACTGGCGGCTGCTGTGAAACAGGTATTTGACCTGCGACCGACCGCCATTATCCGTGATCTCGACCTGCGTAAGCCAATTTATCGTCAGTTGGCCGCCTATGGACACATGGGCCGGGAGGAGCTGAATGTAGCTTGGGAGAAGACTGACCGGATCGATGCGCTGAAGACTGTTCTGCAACAGGTTTAACTCCCCTGTTGTCAAAAGCCCTGGGACTTCCCAAGGCTTTTGATTTATACCTGATATACTGGATCAACCTGTCAGCTCCGTAAATTATACCAGTCTCACCACCGGTTTGATCAGGTCGGCAGGCTTGTCCTTCATCAGCTGCAGCGCTTCGGGAATATGCTCCCAGCCGTCAAATACATGGGAGACCAGCAGACTGACATCCAGTCTGCCCGACATGGCCAAGGCACCTAGCTTCTCCATGCGAAGGCGGCCACCGGGCATCAGACCGCCCTGAATCTGCTTGTGACCCATGCCAACGCCCCACGCCACACGGGGGATCGTGACATAGTCGCCGTCCCCCAGATAGTTCACAGAGCCGATCTTCCCTCCGGGCTTCAGGCAGTTCACTACCGGCTCAAAGGTTTCAACGCCACCACCGGCGATAATGGCCTTGTCTACCCCTTTGCCACCGGTCATGGTCAGCACCTGCTGGTCAATGGGGCCGTTTTTATAGCTGATAAAATCATCCGCTCCATATTTTCTGGCCACCTCAATGCAATTGGGCCGGGTGCCCACCGCAATAATGCGGGACGCTCCCCGCAGGACCGCGCCTGCCACCGACATCAGGCCAACAGGGCCGATGCCCACCACCAGCACGGTGTCGCCAAATTGCACGTCCGCCAGTTCCACGCCATGAAAACCGGTAGGAACCATGTCCGAAAGCATACAGGCATCCACAATGTCCATGCCCTCCGGCAGCAGTGCCAAATTGCCGTCAGCGTCATTGACGTGGAAATACTCCGAAAAGACGCCGTCTTTGATGTTGGAGAATTTCCATCCTGCCAGCATTCCGTCAGAGTGCATGGCATAGCCGGCCTGCGCCTCCAGGGAACTCCAGTTGGGGGTAATGGCTGGGATCAGAACCCGATCGCCGGGCTTGAAATCCCGCACCTCGGAGCCTACCTCCACCACCTGAGCACAGCATTCGTGGCCCAGGATCATGTTGTGCCGCTCACCAACAGCACCCTCCCAGACGGTGTGTACGTCTGAGGTGCAAAGCGCAACGGCTAACGGCTTGCAGATGGCATCCAGCGGCCCGCATTGTGGACGATCCTTTTCGATCCAACCGACCTCGCCGATCTTCAGCATGGCAAAACCCTTCATAGTCATGTCCTCCTATCTTTTTTGATTATCTAAGCCTGACTGTCAGACAAAGAAAACTGCTGCCTGCTCATTGACAAAACACCCATCGTCACCTGTCACCATAGCTTGCGCATCCCTGCCGACCTTATCCCTGCCCCAGGGAACGCTGCGAGAGATACTTTCATTATACAGATTGTTAATTTCTTGTCAATATCTTGAGAATACTCTCCGCATGAGGATAGTGTAGAAGTTTTTTCTACACCGCTCCGTTGCTCTGACAACGGTTTTTCTCCGTGCGCTATGCTATTTTGTTAAGATAAACTACTCTTAAAATGTAAATTGTTTACAGGAGGGCGGGCTCAAAATGGATCGTATGGTATTTGATAAACTCAATTACGGTCTCTATGTTGTAGGAGTTTTTGAGGGCGGGCGTAACTATGGGTGTCTGATCAGCTCTTTTTTCCAGATCACCAGCGGCAGCCCTCAAAAGTGCGCTATCGTACTCAACAGGGATAACCGTACCTGCGAAGCGCTGCTGAAAGCCGGCACACTGACGGTGTCCATGGCTGCGCAGGATGCCAGCCGTGAGTTGCTGAGCGTTTTCGGCTATCGCTCCAGCCGTGTGGTGGACAAGTTTGCGGGACTGCCTGTGCAGCGGGACGCCTTTGGCAATCCCTATCTTACAGACAGAATTGCCGCATGGGCCAGCTTGAAGGTGACGGAAACAATCCCTGTCAAGAATTACTATCTGTTTATCTGCGACGCTGTGGACGGACAAACACTCAGCAACGCGCGGCTGATGACAATGGATGAGTTTTTGCGAAAGGGGGCCTTTGCCCCACCGCCTACCGCCACGGTTTACCGTACGATGCGGGAAGATGCGGGATGGATCTGTCCTGTCTGCGGCTATCACTATTCCGGCGAGACCATTCCGGAAGGATATCTCTGCCCGCTTTGCCGCTGCCCGGGCGGGAAATTTGAGAAAAAAACGGGCTGATGGTGTTCTGCTACGACACAGAATCGGAAGGGAGGCCTCTTATGTCCAACATGCCGGGGGATTGCGGTAGCACACATCCTGATGGGAAAGATACCCACCATCACATACACCCGCATGTGGGGATGCGGAAAGTCAAGAGTATTCTGGCTATTTTTTGCGGCTTCTGCCTTTGGCAGCTGATACGCCTTTTTGTGCCGGGACTGGAGGTGCATCCGATTTTCATCTACATCTATGGTATGATGGAAATTCGTGAAACCTCTGAAAAAACAAAGGAAAACGGAAAGATGCGTATTTTGGCTACGTTGACCGCCGTTGGTGTGGGACTCCCTATCATGTTTTTGACCGACTGGCTCTGGGGGCAGTTGCCGGCGCAAGCCTACCGGCATTGGGTGGAGGCGTCTATTCTGCTGGCGGGAAGCCTGCTTGTCCTATGCGCGGCAGAATTACTGGGATGCCATGCGTTTTGCGGGCTGGCAACTGCAATCTATATCGTTTTGATCGTCAGCCATTTTGAAAGCAGTATGTACCTGTACTCCTTCATGAGAGCGATTCAGACGATCCTTGCCGTTCTTATTGCATGGTTTATCAATGTAAAGATTCTTCCTTATCCGCCTGTTCCCGGAAGCGTCAGGGGATGGATCATGAGGCGTAAAGATACTTCTGAAAGCGAGCCGCAATAACGAAGAGAAATGATTGCTGCGATCGGCACGGCGATTCGCTTGAAATAAAACGTTAACAAACCCCATACTAATGCCAGCAGATACGACCAATCGCCGCACCTGCTGGCATCAGAGGGAAGGGATAGCTTTCTCGTATGGAGAAAGATACTGAGGGGGATAATGTCATTATACTTTATGGATAACCTATCTTCTGTTGGTAAAGCAACATTTTGGGGAAATTTTGAAGGGCTACTTGCGCCCTGTGTGTTTTGCCACCTTGCTTCTGCGGTGCATATCCTGCAACTGCAACCGTTTTGTTGATGTTTTGTAATTGCAACTCCTTATCTATGCTGGTATAATGATATCAACAGGCGGGAGGAGACCACATTCGCGGGACAGTGTGCAGCAATGGTTGATACAGGCAGAGAAGACCGATTGTTTTTGATACTGACCGGCCATGTCCTAAATAGCGACAGCAAATTGAATACATATTGTATATGTTGTGCCGTTCAGATTTCTCGGTGTTTCTGCGTGAGAGCAGTACCCGGAAAATTTGCGCGGCCTTTTTTATTCTCGATGTAAACCCGTTCATTGAAAGGAGGTAGACTATCATGAGGACGACTCTGGGAAGCGTTGCGCTGGGAATGATCGTCAGAGACTTCGTCTCAGCGGAACCGATTCTGGCATTTCTGGATAATGCGGAAAAGTTTGGCCACGGGATCAGCCACGTAATCGTTGCTTATTCACATCGATTCGATTGGACGGCGGTGCAGATACTGGAGGGACGCGCTAGGCTCTCGTTGGTAAAACTGCACGACTATGAAAAAGCCAAATGGGAATTGGGATATCTCAATCTGCGGCAAAACTCGATATCCGATCTGCTTTACTGCCCGTTGTTGGATGGACGAGGGCTGATTCCCTACGGATTTAACCGCAATCACGTTCTGCTGGAAGCACTCTTTGAGAAAATAGATGTACTTATCTTTGTGGATTCTGACGTACAGCCGGCGGTGCTGCGCCGGAGGGAGAACGGAACGGTTTGTTTGGAGGAGATCGACTTTGTGGGAGCGCATCTGCGGGGAATGGAAATGGGCGCGGATATTACCAGCAGCGACTATTCCGGTTACAGTATCCTGCCACCGGCGGACTTTGACGGAATGTCTGCGTTGCTGTACGGACTTCATAAAGAGGAAATGTGTCTTTTCTGGCACGACAGCAAGCTGCATCGCGGACTTGTCCTTCAAGGTGCGGATATGCCGGAGCCGGTGTCCACCACTAAAGTGCTGGGTGGGAATCTTGGGATCAGGATGGGAACATTTCCCACACTGCCGCCTTTTTTCTCACCATATTTTTTCTATAATGGGGTTCCCTTCCTTGCGAGGGGAGAAGATACCTTTCTCGGCCTTGCCGCCGCGAAGAATAGAATCAACTGCCTTGATATCGGGGCTCATATCTTCCATGATACCTATGGCGACTATCCCGCGGTTCCGGAGCTGCGGACAGATAGCCGTATCCGTGATCGGCTCTACTATGCTTGTACCGGATGGATCGGACGGAACGTATTTCTCCGATGGCAAACCGGATATGATGCGTCCCACTTTGACTGGCGCGCGGAGCAATTAGAGGTGGGGGCAAGAGCCTTGTTCCGATATACACAGGATTCTCGGTTTCTCGACCTTCCAAACATTCAGCAGGCGGCGGAGGCCTGCCTGCCGGATATGGTCGTGCAATATACAAGAGCGAAGCGGGCCTGGGACGATTTTATGGAAAGGTGGTTTGAACGATGAAAGTTTTGATGGTGAACCATTTCCCGCTGGAGGGCTCTGGCAGCGGCACATACACAAAAAATATCGCGGCGCATTTGACAAAACAGGGACATAAAGTATGCGCGGTATTCCCAGAAAATTCTCCGTCGGCAGATATTCCCGGAGTGAGGCTTATTCCGGTTATGTTTTCCGCGAAGGGTGCAAAAAGGCGAACGAAAAAGGAGCATTTACCCTTTAATTTTCCGTGCTTCACCACCCATCCCCGAAGCACGACCACCTTTGCCGACCTGAGCAGCGAAGAGTTCGCGCAATATCTGGCGGCGTTTGACGCGGCGATCCAAAAGGCTGTTATGGAATTTCAGCCGGATATTATTCATGCACAGCATATTTGGTGCCTCTCCTGGCTGGTGGTAAAGCACCATATCCCCACTGTGGTAACCACCCATGGGACAGACCTTATGGGCTGTGTCAAATGGCCGGGATTCCGAGGCTTTGCGGAGGAAACCGTTAAGCACTGCACAAAAATCATTGCTATCTCCAGCAGCAACAGAGATGCGGTGCTGGAGCTCTTCCCGGAAGCCTGCGCGAAGATTTCACTGTTGCCAAACGGGTATAATGAGGATGTATTCTATCCTGAGGATGTGGATCGCACATCGCTTCTCACCCAGATGAACATCCCCTATAACGGAGAGAAGATCGTACTCTTTGCAGGGAAACTCACCACCTTCAAGGGCGTAGAAAATCTTCTGTCCGCAGCGCGCTATTACGAGGAGCAGGAATCTCCAAGGATTCTTACCTTGATTGCAGGCGATGGGCAGGAGCGAGAGGAGCTGATGGATCTCTCGCAGATGCTGGGTTTGAAGTCGACCTACTTCCTGGGCCACAAAACACAGGAGGAGCTGCGCAGACTCTACTGTGCCGCAGATGTGTTTGTCATTCCTTCCCGCAAGGAGCCTTTTGGCCTTGTCGCCCTGGAAGCCATGGCTTGCGGTACACCGGTGGTAGCGACGAACGCGGGCGGCTTGCCGGAATTTGTTAACAACCGGGTGGGTACGCTCGTGGCGATCGACGACGAGGAGGAGCTTTACGCCGCTATTTTAGATGAGCTTATGCGTAATGAACAGGAGCCAGAGCGTAGAAAAACCATTGCGGATTATGCGCGAAACGGCTACACCCAGGCAACATACCTGCAAAATCTGCTTCGGCTTTATGGTTCCTTGCAGTTTTACCGCAATGCGTGGTAGGGGGAAAGCGGCCATGAGAAAAACGATGATCATACCCACCTACTGGTGCAGGAGCTCCGGCAAGTGTTGGCAGGAGGGGGATGCCGTCTACGATCACCCCACTCCGGTTGATCAGGAGGGTACTCTGGAGCGAACCCTTGTCAGTATGCAGCAGTTTCAGGAAAAAGACTTCAAGCTGGTGATCCTAATTTGCCCTACAACACCTGATGTGGAGGATGCCGCCTATGAGCAGGTTTACCGTATCGTCAAGCGCGTGAAGCTACGGGCGGAGACGTATCTCTTTACGGCAGGCGATCTTGCCGCCATTTCCCGCATCCTGAAGGGTGCGGGTCTTGGTGACAGGGGGGCGGCACTGCTGTCCATGTTCGGATATTCCAATGTGCGGAATATGTGTCTGCTGGCGGCCACCATTCTGACGGCTGACGCCGCGCTGCTGATCGATGACGACGAGGTTTTTGAGCTTCCGGATTTTGTGCCCCGTTCTCTGGAATTCCTTGGGCGCAGAGTGTATGGTGATGTGGTACACGGCGTGGCGGGCTACTATCTTAACGGAAAGGGCCGGTACTATGATGATGTGACGCCGGAGCCGTGGATGACTTATTGGGATCGTTTTGGAAGCAAGGCGCAGGCGTTTGACCAGATCATTGGGAGCGGTCCACGCTTGAAACGGACCCCCTTTGCCTTTGGCGGCGCCATGATCTTGCACAGAGAGATGTTTGAATGTGTCCCCTTTGACCCGTTGGTCAAAAGAGGCGAAGATATCGACTATCTGATCAACAGCAGAATGTTCGGCTTCAGCTTCTTTCTGGACAACACCCTATCCATCAGGCACCTGCCGCAGCCTAAAACCCATCCCCAGTGGATGCGTATGCGGGAGGATATTTACCGCTTCGTCTACCAGCGGGCCAAGATGACCTCACAGTATAAGACAAGCAATCTGGTCAGGGTCGACCCCGAGGACTTGGATCCCTATCCTGGCGCGTTTCTGAAAGAGGATCTGGAGGAGAAAATCTACCGGAGCAGCATGATGCTGGCCACCCAGTATCTGGCGGAAAACGACCCGGCGGCGGCAATGGAAGCCATGCAGAACATATACCTTGCCAAACATGACGCCCAGCCTGTCTTTAACGCATTCCGCGCCTATCTGGACGTGCAGACGGAATGGGAAAGGCTGATTGCCCTTGTCAGAAAAGAGCGGTACGCCGTTCGGGCCATTCTGGAGCGGCACAATATTTCCGCACCGGAGATCCATTTGGACAAGGAGCACCGCAGGAGGCTCAGCGAGGCGGATGTGCTGCTGATCCTGACAAAGCTGCCGGTGCTGTCAGACCTTACTGAGAAGGATCGCGCTATTCTACGAGACTATTGCCATGTAAAAACCTATTATGAAAATGAAACGGTATTCGCCAGCGGGGATCATAATGATGAGGTCTGCCTTGTGCTGAAGGGAAATATCCGGTTGGTGGCCAATCGGGAGAACAACAGCGGAGCCGCTCCGCTGGAGATGGCCACGCTGGGCGTCGGCAGCTTTATTGGAGAGAACTGCCTGACACGCAATGTATTTCGGCTCAGCGGCGTTGCCACGGAGTTTACGGAGCTGCTGTGCATTGGCAAAACCCGGCTAAATGACCTGCTGGAGCGGCATCCCGCCGTTGGCGTGAAGCTGCTGCGGAAATTCTTGGAGAGCATGTCTGATAAGATCACCCATACAAACGAGCAGCTTCGGCGTACCGCAGATTATGATTATGACGTGGTAGATGGACTGCCGGAATACCGGGATTAGACTGGCGAGACGCTTGCGTCGTTTTCCGTAGGGGTGCATCCCTATGATATTGGGTGCACCCTAGGCAATCATAATATATAATAACACAAGAAAGGCGACCGCAGGCATTTGCCCTGCGATCGAAGGTTTCCTCTCTATGCTGAGTGGCTGCCAGGGTAAACCGCGTACCCCCACGATCATCGAAAAGATCTGCCCGAATTGCGGGAGCATCATTGAGCTGTTCTCTATAGACACGCAGATGGCATGCGAGACCTGCGGGTTCATTGCGTATAATGACACGTTGAGCTGTGTGCAATGGTGTCAGTACGCGAGAAAGTGTGTTGGGGATGAGATGTACGACCACATGATGGCAATTGCGGCTTCACAAAAAGAAAGAGCGGCTCATTTGCGGTCTGCTCCGAAAAAAGGTTCTGCTCAATAACAGCGGAAGGGTCTCCTAAAGAGACCCTTCCGCTGTTATTGAGCAATGATGGCGAGATTTCAACGGAGGGCGTTTTCCGCCATGGCATACCTCCTGCACAGGAAACCTCACAACACTTTAATTTTATATCAAATGGTGACTTTATGTCAATCCAAAAAGTGGATTATATAACATTTCGGAACACTATCCAAATTTAACCGTACTATTTTTGCTGTTTTGCAAGTTGTTTTCTGAAAAAAATTTGCTATAATAAAGATATCGATAAAGTATAGGAAGAGGTGAATCCAATGACCTGATGAGTTCCCCTTTACTGCCAAGGTAACGGGAAGATGGCATCACCTGAATGTTCAGCACTCTCAAAAGCCCATCGGCCTTTACGGTGTTCCACCGCACAGCGGTGTTTTCAGATAGAGCGGGAGTGAAACTAGAGACGGCGGCAGATGCCATAATCTGTAGAAACGTGAGGACCCCAATGATGACTGAGCCCAAGATGGATCAATAGCCCTTGACTGCGAGACACGGATGCGGTCAAGGGCTATTGCGTTGCAACGGAACATATAGGGGAGATGGCAACGGGTATCCGTTGCTTTTTTGCTGCGCCACAGAACATCAAGTGTGCTATGTTTGGCACCCCCAGTCTCCCAGTCTGGCCGAAGAAGCCTTTGCAGGTAGCATAAATGGGGACTGCGAATATCTCCAAATGCAAGGGCATTTCAGGCGCATCTCAGCACCCTGTATGCTGAAGATTCGCCACTACGGGTTTCTGAGCAATCCGCAAAAGAAGATACGGCTGAAGCTGGCGCGGCGGTTGACGCGGACAAAAGCACCCATGCCCTCCGACAGCAAGCTGTCCGCACGGGAACTCATGCTGAGAGTTAGCGGTATTGACATTTGCCGCTGCCGTCAATGCGGCGGAAACCTGACCTCTTATAATATCCGCGCTTCCCCGGAGGGCTACAATCCAATCCATCTCTCGCTCTGCCCCGCAAAATGACCGGCTCTTTTCGGTGGGGAGGGGGATTTTGCGCACATCTGGATCGCTCACGACAGACAGGGAGTCGACACAGCACCATTTTCGCAAAAAACTATTCACTTTACGAAAAAACAAACTATTGCTCATGCAGCCGTAGCACAGATGCCTGCGGCTTTTTGATTTTGCAGGCAAAGCGCAATTCGGCTTGCTGCGTCGTGACAGGGGCTAATCATCCTGTTATCAAGACTGTCTGGGATAGAACTACTCGCCGACCCACTTCGCGGTCAGCTCTTTCGGATGCAAGACCAGCGTGGGCGTATGGTTCTCCGCGGCATACGCAAAGGCTTTGTTTTCCCCACTGTCCGTTGCTGACATGTCCGCATCATGAACACACAGCCACCACATCGACAAGGCCAATGATTTTCTTATGGGCTTGCAGCTGTGCATCCGGTGCGCCGACCTCGTACACAGCGGAAATATGGGTGCTTTTTTCCAGCATAGTAAAGTAGCGTTCCCGCAGATACGGTGGCCTTCATTCAAAGCAGTCACACCTTCACGAAAACTATTGTCGCAATAAATAATACGATAACAATTATTGAAATGTAACGATTTTTCAAAGTATAATAAACGAAAAATCCAAGGTGGTGAAGTTGTGACAGATATTCTGGAAATCATCAAGCAGAATCGTGAGGCGCGGGGATGGTCGGAATATCAGCTTGCTGAACGCTCTGGCCTGCCACAGTCTACCATCTCCTCGTGGTATAAAAAAGTCTATGACGCCATCGTTTGCATCGCTTGAGAAGATCTGCGATGCTTTCAGCATTACATTGTCGCAATGCTTTGCACAGGACGACATTTGTGTGGCTCTGACTCCCGCGCAGCGTGAGATGTTGGATAAATGGAATTGCTTGACATCCGCGCAGCAAGCAGCGTTGGCAGCACTCATGGATACGATGATACGCAATCATGCCGCAACACGGGACGATCTTCTTTTGATTGACGATGGAGAAAGATAGCTGATCGACCAGCCGGTTCAATATCTTCAATGCACTCCAAAAATCTTTGAGGGAATTAAAGAAGTTCTGTAAGCGCACAATAACCACCCGCCTAGAATCCCGGCCAAGGATGTGAGATAATATCCCAAAACTTGAAAAACGCACG
>ENA-USUG01006538-USUG01006538.1-human-gut-metagenome-genome-assembly--contig:-NODE-6538-length-12187-cov-8.231214_pt1 | contig 12187 bp, 10 predicted proteins | sample MGYA00250059_ERZ773394 | MGnify/ENA primary metagenome ERZ773394 (study PRJEB29103, sample SAMN06111957) | human gut metagenome | biome: human gut; feature: ankylosing spondylitis patient; material... | reverse complement strand
CGGCCCGCGTCCGTCAGGCAGACGATGATGCGGCGGCGATCCGTTTTGCAGTATTCCCGGACGATCAGAGATTTTTCCTCCAGACGGCCCATAATGCCGGTAACGGTGGAGGAGTCCAGACACAGGTGCTGGGCCAGCTGGGAGGGAGCCTGCTCGTCCTCGTCCCACAGGCATTTCAGCAGCGCGTACTGGATGGGCGTGACATTGAACTGCTGAAGCTGCTTTTTGAAGCACAGAAACACGGCGTTCTGCACGTTGGTCAGCATGAAGTTGATACATTCATTCAATTGCATTAAAAAATCCCCCAATATAAACGATACCACTATCATAACGGAAAATTGCGCAATTTGTCAATGCAAAAAATAATTTGTATACAAAGAATGCGTTGACAAACAATTGGAAAACAAGTAAAATAGAAACGCGAACCTGCAACCAATTCTACTTACGGAGGTAAGCTATGGACTTTCAACTGAGCAAAATGCACCTGCTGCAGCAGGAATTGTTCCGTAAATTTGCCGAGACGGAGATCCGTCCTCTGGCAAAGGAGATGGACGAAAAGGAAGCCTATGATCTTGACCTGCTGGCCAAGATGCAGCGCTGCGGCTTCTTCGGTATCCCCTACAGCCGCCAGTACGGCGGCGCCGGCGCCGACACGCTGGCCTATACCCTGTGCATGGAGGAGGTCTCCAAGGTGGATGCCTCCACAGGTATCACCATCTCCGTGCACACCTCCCTGTGCTGCTCCTGCATCAACAACTACGGCACCGAGGAGCAGAAGCAGAAGTTCCTGCGTCCTCTGGTGGACGGCAGCCAGATCGGCTCCTTCGGCCTGACGGAGACCAACGCCGGCTCCGACGTACAGGGCGCCCAGACCGTGGCCGTGAAGGACGGCGAGGACTGGATCCTGAACGGCTCCAAGATCTTCACCACCAACTCCGGCTTTGCCGATGTGTGCATCGTCTTTGCTTTGACTGACCGCACGGTGCCTGCCGCCAAGGGTCTGACCGCCTTTATCGTGGATCTGAAGCACACCCCCGGCGTCACCGTCAGCGAGAATATCGAGCGTATGGGTATCCGCGCCGCCAGCAACTGCATCGTCACCTATGATAACGTCCGCGTGACCCCGGATCGTGTGCTGGGACCTGTGGGCAAGGGATTTAAGATCGCCATGGGCGCGCTGGACTGCGGCCGTATCGGCATCGCCGCTCAGGCGGTGGGTATCGCCCAGGGCGCGCTGAACGAGGCTATCAAGTACGGCAAGGAGCGCAAGCAGTTCGGCAAGCCCATCAACTCCTTCCAGAACACCCAGTTCAAGATGGCGGAGATGCAGACCAAGATCGACGCTGCCCGTCTGATGACATGGCGGGCCGCCATCGCCGAGGATCAGCACCAGAACTTCGGCCCGCTGGCCGCTATGGCGAAGCTGTTCGCCTCCGACGTGGCCAACGAGGTATGCCGCTTCGCCGTGCAGGCCATGGGCGGCTACGGCTACTGCCGCGAGTACCCGGTGGAGCGCATGCTGCGCGACGCCAAGATCACCGAGATCTACGAGGGAACCTCCGAGGTGATGAAGATGGTCATTTCCGGTTCCATGAAGCTGAAATAAGGAGGGGGAGAAGCATATGAAGATCGTTGTTTGCATCAAGCAGGTTCCCGATACCGCCGAGGTAAAGCTGGATCCCAAGACCAATACCCTGATCCGCGAGGGCGTGCCCAGCATCATCAACCATGACGACAAGGCCGGTCTGGAGGCCGCGCTGCGGCTGCGCGAGCAGGTGGGCGGCACCGTTACCGTGGTGTGCATGGGCCCGCCCCAGGCGGATGTGGCTTTGCGGGAAGCGCTGGCCATGGGCGCGGATGAGGCCTATCTGCTGTCCGCCCGTGAGTTCGGCGGCTCCGACACCTATGCCACCGCCACCATCATCGCCGCGGCGCTGAAGAAGATCGGGTTCGATCTGGTCATCACCGGCCGTCAGGCCATCGACGGCGACACCGCACAGGTAGGCCCTCAGATCGCCGAGCAGCTGGGCGTGCCCCAGGTCAGCTATGCCGAGGAGCTGACGCTGGAGGACGGCAGCGTAGTGGTCAAGCGCCAGTTTGAGGATCAGGCCCACATGCTAAAGGTGCAGCTGCCCTGTCTGGTGACGGCGCTGTCCGAGCTGGACGAGCCCCGGTACATGTCCACCTGGGGTATCGTGGACGCCTATGAGAAGGATGTTACGGTGTGGGGCTTCGACGACCTGAAGGATGCGCTGAATCCGGAGTGGATCGGCCTGAAGGGTTCTCCCACCAACGTGTTCATGTCCTTCGGCAAGCAGGCCAAGGCGGCGGGCACGGTGCTGAAGGGTCTCAGCGCCGACGAGGCCGTGGCGGCCATTATGGACAAGCTGATCCAGCGCCACATCATCTGACAGGAGGGACAAGAGATGAGCAAGAATATTTTCGTATTTGTTGAGCAGCGGGGCGGCAGCATCCAGAAGGTCAGCCTTGAGCTGATCGGCGAGGCCACCAAGCTGGCCGCCGATCTGGGCGAGGCGGTGGTGGCCGTTCTCATGGGCCACAACATCGCCGACAAGGCCGACATGCTGTGCCAGTACGGCGCGGACGAGGTGCTGGTGCTGGATCATCCCGTGCTGGCGGAGTACACCACCGAGCCCTACGTCAAGGGCATGGAGTATGTGATCCGCAGCTATGCGCCCAACATTGTGCTGTTCGGCGCCAGCTCCATCGGCCGCGATATGGCACCCCGCATTGCCGGACGCATCCACACCGGCCTGACCGCCGACTGCACCCGTCTGGATGTGGATGTGGAGAAGTACAAGGGCTATCTGCGTGCGGCTACCTCTCTGCCGGAGGAACGCATCGAGAAGCTGGACACCGCCGACCGCAACCTGAAGATGACCCGTCCCGCCTTCGGCGGCAATGTGATGGCTACCATCATCTGCCCCAACTACCGGCCTCAGATGGCCACGGTGCGCCCCGGCGTCATGGAGATGCCCCAGCGGGATATGAGCCGTCAGGGGAAGGTCACCGTGGTGGACGCGGGACTTTCGATGGACGACCGCAATGTGGAAATTTTGCAGGTGGTGCACGACGATAAGAAGCCCGTGGATATCACCGAGGCCAAGGTGCTGGTGTCCGGCGGCCGGGGTGTCGGCAGCGCCGAGGGCTACGCGCCTCTGCGTGAGCTGGCCGAAGTGCTGGGCGGCGAGGTGTCCTCCTCCCGTATCGGCGTGGACAGCGGCTGGATCGAGAAGGATCGTCAGGTGGGCCAGACCGGCAAGACGGTACACCCTGACCTGTACGTGGCCTGCGGCATCTCCGGCGCCATCCAGCATCTGGCGGGCATGGAGGGCAGCGAGTTCGTCATCGCCATCAACAAGGACGAGACCTGCCCCATGATGAAGCTGGCGGATCTGGGCGTCGTGGGCGACCTGCACGTGATCGTGCCCAAGCTGACCGAGGCCATCAAGGCCTATAAGGCCGCGCAGAAGGTGGACTGAGGTGCCGGCCATGTATGAACATCTGCTGTTTGAGATCAAGGATTCCATTGCGTACATCACCATCAACAATCCCAAGTCCCTGAATGCCCTGAACACCGCCACGCTGACGGAGCTGAACAAGTGCCTTGCCCAGCTGGAAAAGCGCAAGGACGCCCGTGTGGTCATCGTCACCGGCAGCGGGGCCAAGGCGTTTGTGGCGGGCGCGGATATCTCCGAGATGGTCAATGCCACCTCGGAGGAGGGGCGCACCATGGCGCTGCTGGCGGACGAAGCCTTCTGCCGGTTGGAGCGGATGCCTCAGGTGAGCATCGCCGCCGTGAACGGCTATGCACTGGGCGGCGGCTGCGAGCTGGCCATGGCCTGTGATATTCGTATCGCCGCCGACACCGCTGTGTTCGGCCAGCCGGAGTGCGGTCTGGGCATCCTGCCGGGCTTCGGCGGCACCCAGCGTCTGCCCCGGCTCATCGGCAAGGGCCGGGCCAAGGAGCTGATCTTCACCTGCGACCGCATCGACGCCCAGGAGGCCTATCGCATTGGCCTTGCCAACAAGGTGGTGCCCAAGGAGAAGCTGATGGCGGCCTGTGAGACCATGGCCCGGAAGATCCTGTCCAAGGGCAGCTATGCCGTGACGCTGGCGAAGGCCTGCGTGGAGAGCGGCATGGATACCGATCTGGAGAACGGTCTGCGGATGGAGGCTACCACCTTTGGCATGTCCTTCGCCACTCACGATAAGGCAGAGGGAATGCGGGCATTCTTGGAAAAGCGCCCTGCGCAGTTTGCGGACTGAGCTTGGCGGCGGGCGGATAGATAAAATAAAATTCCTCCGGGCGTATGCCCGGAGGAATTTTATTTTCAGGAAGCAGGGAGGTGAAAGAAAACAACGGGCTGCATGAAAAAGAGAGAGGAGGGGTAGTTCAACGTTTTTTCGGCAGATGGATACAGCGTCCCATCGCGTCTCCGCATGCTTCCATAAAAGCTTCTGAAAAGCTGGGGTGTGCGTGGATCATATCGGCGGTCTCCTCCACGGTCATCTCGGCGCACATCAGCGCCGTGGGCTCCGCGATCATCTCGGCAGCCTGTGCGCCGAAAATGTGAACGCCGCAGAACTCGGAGTACTTCTCCAGCATAATGACCTTGACGTAGCCCTCCGGCTCGCCGCAGGACAGGGCCCGGCCATTGGCGGCAAAGGGGAATTTGCCGATGCGCAGGGCGTCGCGGCCATATTTGGCCACCGCTTCATCCTCCGTCATACCCACGGAGGCCACCTGAGGAATGGCGTACACGCAGGAGGGGACAAAGGAAAGATCCACCGTCTTGTGGCCGCCCATGGCGTTTTCCGCTGCCGTCTCGCCCATCTTGAAGGCGGTGTGGGCCAGCATCAGGCGGCCGTTGATATCGCCTGCGGCGTAGATGTGGGGCACGCTGGTGCGCATGCCGTCGTCTACTACCACCTTGCCCTTTTCGGCGCGGATGGTATCCTTCAGCGCACCGAGGCAGCTCAGGTCGGTGCCGCGGCCTACAGACAGCAGGATCTTGTCGGCCTCCAGCTTGCTGCCGTCGGCACAGTGCAGGAAGGTCTTGCCGTTCTCGCTGCGGATCTCGGTGATCTTGACGGAGGTGCGCACGTCGATGCCGCTGTTGATGAGGGAGTCCTTCAGGGAGTCCGCCAGCTCACGATCCATCAGTGGGATCAGCCGGTCGGTGGCCTCCACGATGGTCACGTGGCTGCCGAAGGGGGCGAAAGCGCAGGCCAGCTCGCAGCCGATGACGCCGCCGCCGATGATAACCAGCTTGTCCGGCAGTTCTTTGAGATCCAGGATCTCCGTGCTGGTCAGCACGTTGGGATCGTCGATGCCGGGAATGGGGATGCGGGTGGCCACAGAGCCGCCGCACAGAATGATGGAGTCCGCCGTGTAGGTCTTGCCGCCGCAGGCAATCTCATGCTCACCGGACAGGGCGGCTTCGCCCTTTACCACCGTGACGCCGTTGGAGCACAGCAGCGCGCCTACGCCGCCGGTCAGCTGGCGAACCACGTGATCCTTGTTGGCCACCACCTTCTCCATGTCCACGGAGGTGGCGGGATCGTTGATGACGCCGTGCTGGACGGCCTTGTGGATATCGCGGATCATGTCCGCTGTTTTCAGAAAGGTCTTGGTGGGGATACAGCCCCGGTTCAGGCAGGTGCCGCCCAGCTCGTCCTTTTCAAACAGCACCACCTTACCGCCCAGCTGGGCGGCGCGGATAGCCGCCACATAACCGGCGGGGCCGCCGCCGATGACGGCCACCTGATAGGTCATTTCTGCCATGGCACGCCCTCACTGCACCAGAAAGAGCTCCGGCGTTTCCAGATACTCTTTCACGGTCTTCATGATGGAGCCTACCTCGCCGCCGTCGAATACGCGGTGGTCGTAGGTAACGGACAGCACCATCATGGTGCGGATGCAGATCTGACCCTGATACACGGCGGGCTTTTCCACGCAGCGGCCAAAGCCGATGATGCAGGACTGGGGCGCCGGCAGGATGGGGTTGAAGTTATCCACCGGGAAAATGCCCATATTGGTCAGGGTGAAGGTGCCGCCCTGCTGGTCGTTGGCGGTCAGCTTGCGGTCACGGGCCCGCACCACCAGGTCGCGCATGGCGAGACTCAGCTCCACCAGGCTCATGCGGTCCGCGCCGTGGACGACAGGGGAGGTCAGGCCGTAATCGGTGGCTACCGCCATGCTGAGGTTCACGTCGGGATAGCAGAGAATTTCGGTATCGGAGAAGCTGGCGTTGGCCAGCGGATGGGTCTTGAGCATCTTGACCGCCGCATAGCTGAGCAGGTCGTTGATGGTGATCTTGGTGCCCAGCTCGTCCTTGTGGGCCAGCAGACGCTGACGCAGTGCCATCAGCTCGGTAACGTCGATCTCCACGGAATCGGAAGTCTGAGCCATGGAGTGCAGGCTGTTGAACATATTGCGGGCGATGGCCTTGCGGATGGGCGTCAGGGGGATGCGGGTGATCTCACGCTGGGCGGGTGCGGCGGCGTTCAGTACGTCGTTCTTGCGGATCTTGCCGTCGTGGCCAGTGCCGGACACGGCGGAGAGGTCTACGCCGTTTACCTCGGCGTACTTCTTCGCCAGCGCCGTGGCGTTGACTGCGCCGCTCTGGGCGGCGGCCAGCACGTCGCTGGCACGCACCTCTCCGGCAGGGCCGCTGGCGGTCACTGCCGCCAGCTCCACACCCTTTTCCGCCGCCAGCTTTTTGGCGTAGGGGGTGGCGGCCACGGAGCTGTTCAGCACAGGCAGCTTCGGGGCGGGCGCAGCGGTCTCCGCCGTTGCTTCAACAGGAGCGGCAGCGGGCGTATCGGCGGCGGCGACCGGCGCGTCGGGGATCTTCTCACCGGGCTGGCCGATGTAGCCGATGGTTTGCAGCACGGGAACGGTGGTCTCGCCGTCAATGAGCTTGACCAGCAGGATACCGGTGGCAGGCGCTTCCGCCTCCATGGTGATCTTGTCGGTCTCGATCTCCATGATGGGCTCGTCCTTCTCCACATGGTCGCCGATCTCCTTCAGCCAGCGGATCAGGCGGCCCTCCTTCATGTCCATGCCGGCTTTCGGCATAAATATCTCAGTCATATAACGTCTCCTTGTGTCACATCAGGCTCTTGACCTGTGCGATGATCTTGTCCACGGTGGGGAAGGTCTCACGCTCCAGATTGGGGTTAAAGGGGATGGGGCAGCTGAGCGCACCCAGACGGCGGATCGGTGCGTCCAGATAGTAAAATGCCTCGCTGTCGGCGATCTGACCGGCGATCTCGCCGCCGAAGCCGCCGAACTGCACCGCCTCGTGAACGATCAGGGCGCGGTGGGTCTTTTTCACCGATTCGATGATGGTTCTGGTGTCCAGCGGCACCAGAGAGCGGATATCCACCACCTCCACATGAATGCCCTCCTCCGCCAGCTTTTCGGCGGCCTGAAGGCTCATCTGCACCATGCGGCCATAAGTAATGATGGAGCAATCAGCACCTTCGCGCTTCACGTCGGCTACGCCCAAGGGAATGGTGTACTCCTCTTCAGGCACCATGCCCTTGGTACGGTACAGGGTCTTCTGCTCCAGGAACATGACGGGGTTGTCGTCCCGGATGGCGGTTTTCAGCAGACCCTTGGCGTCATAGGGGGTAGAGGGGATGACCACCTTCAGGCCGGGGAAGTGAGCCAGACAGGCCTCGAGGCTCTGGGAGTGCTGGGCGGCGGCACCGGTGCCGGCACCGGCAGCGGTGCGCATGACCATCGGCACCTTCACCTTGCCGCCGAACATGAAGCGCATCTTGGGCGCTTCGTTGACCAGCTCGTCAAAGCAGACGCACATGAAGTCGGAGAACATCAGCTCCACGATGGGGCGCATGCCCGCCATGGCGGCGCCGATGCCGGCGCCGACGTAGGCCTGCTCGGAGATGGGGGTATTCATGATCCGATCCTTGCCGAACTTTTCCAGCATGCCGCGGGAGACGCCAAAGGCACCGCAGTACTCCGCGATATCTTCACCCATCATAAAGACGTTTTCATCACGCTGCATTTCCTCGCACATGGCGTCGTTGATGGCCTGTGCGTATGTGATCTCTTTCGTAGTAGCCATGGTTTGCATCCTCCTTTTTACGCGTAGACGTCGTTGAGCAGGTCGTCCACAGACGGCTCAGGACTGCCCTTGGCATATTCCTCCGCCGCGTCGATGGCGGCGGCAGCCGCCTGCGCGATATCGTCCAGCTCCTGCTCGGAGGCGATGCCGTTTTCCACCAGATACTTGCGGAAGGCCTTGATGGGGCACTTCTGCTTCCAGGACTCGATCTCCTCCTTGGCGCGGTACAGGTTGCCGTCGCTCTTGGAGTGGCCGGAGATACGATAGGTGTTCTCCACCACCAGCATGGGGCCCTTGCCGGAAGCCACGTACTCGCGGGCCTCCTTGATGGTCTGGTAGACCTCCAGCACGTTGTTGCCGTCGATGGAGCGGGCGGGCATGTCAAAGGGGTAGGCACGCTTGGAGATGTCGGTGTCCTTCATGGCCTGGGCGATGGGGGTGGACATACCGTAGGTATTGTTGACGCAGACGAACAGCGTGGGCAGCTGCCACACGGCGGCCAGGTTCATGGCCTCCCAGGTGGCACCCTCGTTGCTGGTGCCGTCGCCGAAGAAGACTAGAGAGATACGATCCTTTTCGCCCCGCTTCTTGATGGCCAATGCAGTGCCGTTGCACATGACGGCGCTGGCGCCCAGAATGCCGTCGGCGCCGAAGTAGTGGATATCCGGGTCGGCAATGTGCATGGAGCCGCCCTTACCCTTACACACGCCGGTCTCGCGGGCCAGGATTTCCGCCATCATATTGCTGAGACTGATGCCCTTGCAGATGGCCTGACTGTGGCCCCGGTGGGTGCCGAATACGTAATCCTGTGGCTTCAGCGCCGCGATAGTCCCGGCCGCAGTGGCCTCCTCGCCGATGCCCAGATGGGTGGTGCCGTGGACAAGACCCTTGGAGAACAGCCACTGGACGTGTTCTTCAAAATTGCGGGCCAGATTCATGTTTTCCCACATTTTCAGCAGAAGCTCTCTGCTGATCCCGGCCTCATCGCCGGACGTAACGGTTTTGCTGTCAAGTGTACTCAATGGAACCGCTCCTTTCATTTTCGCTGCACGGGGCGTGCGGCTGTTAGCTGTGTGATATGCCCGACAAAGCGGCGTCAGCGCGGGCGGCCAGCTCTGCCTGACGGGCGAAATCCTGCCGCAGGGACTGGTACAGCCCCCGGTAGGTCTGATAATACTCGTTATAAACTGCGGTATGGGCGGCGATGGGCTCGGTGGTGGAGACCAGCTGCACCATGGCCTGACACGCCTGATCGGCGGAGGGGAACAGTCCCGCCGCCACACCGGCCAGAATGGCCGCTCCCGCGGCGGGCGCTTCGTCCACGTTGGTCATGCAGACGCTCTGGCCGAAAATGTCGGCCTGCATCTGCCGCCACAGGGCACTTTTCGCGCCGCCGCCCGCCACGCGGATCTGGGAGATCTCCACACCGGCGGCGCGGATGATCTCCACCGTGTCCCGCAGAGAGAAGGTGACGCCCTCCATTACGGCGCGGCACAGCGCCCCCAGATCGCTCTGATAGCTGAGTCCGAAGAATACGCCGCGGGCGTTGGGGTCTACATAAGGGGTGCCTTCGCCGCCCAGATAGGGCAGAAAGACCAGACCGCCGCAGCCGGGCTGCTGCTCGGCGGCCAGACCGGTCATGTAGTCGTAGATGCTTTCGCCGCGTGCCGCCAGCGCTTCCTTCTGCGGGGCGAAAAACGTGTCCCGCATCCATTTGAAGGAGCCGCCTGCGCCCAGCGTGCAGCCCAGAAAGCTGTACTGGCCGGGAACGGCGTGGCACTGGCTGTACATTCCGTGGGACTCCGGGTCGATAAAGGGCGCGGCGCTGCATCCGAATACCACGCCGGAAGTGCCGATGGTGCTGCAGATGGTGCCGGGCCGGGTCACACCCATGCCCACGCCGCCTGCCTCCTGATCGCCTGCCCCGGCGGCCACGGGGATACCGGGCCGAAGGCCCCACCGCTCCGCCACGTCAGGCAGCAGGTATCCCGCCACGTCCTGACTTTCCAGCAGCCGCTCCGGCACCAGCTCACGGGACAGGCCCGCCGTCCGGAACAGCCGGTCGGACCATTGCCGGGAGGGCAGATCCAGCAGCCATGTGCAGGAGGCGTCGGATACCTCGCTGGCGATCTCACCGGTCATTTTCCAGCGCAGATAGTCCTTGGGAAACAGCACCTTGCGGATGCTGTCAAAGACCTCCGGCTGATGCCTGCGCAGCCACAGCAGCTTGGCCGCCCAGAAGCTGGGCAGGCAGTAGTTGGCGGCATAGCGCATGGTCTCCTCCGGTGTGAGCCGGGCGTTCAGCTCCTCCGCCTCGCCGCAGGAGCGCTGATCCATCCAGATCATGCAGGTGTCCGCCACGGTGCCATCACGCCGCAGCAGTACACTGCCCTGCATCTGGCCGGACAGGCCGATGCCGGCGATGCGCCGCCCCACACCGGAGACGGCTACCGCCTGACGGACAGCCCCGTCACAGGCGGCCCACCAGTCGGCGGGACGCTGCTCTGCCCAGCTGGGCCAGGGCGTTATCACGTCGCATTCCTGATAGCCGCTGCCGCAGATAACGCCGGCGGTATCCATAACGATGGCCTTGACGCCGCTGGTTCCGGCGTCGATGCCCAGTAAATACTCTTGCATGTGTTATCCTCCGATGGAAACGATGAACCCCCGCTGCCGCAGCAGTGCCGCCAGCGCGTCGATATGCTCCTGCGGCACGGTGGCGTCCGGCATGGTGTAGGGCTGCTGGATCACGGCGTATTTGCTCTCGCCCAGTCGGTGGAAGGGGAGAAGGTCGATCTCGCGGATGCCATGGGCCGCCGCCAGCTCCGCCGTGCGGGTGATGTTCTCCGCGCTGTCGTTGACGTTGTGGATCAGGGGCACGCGGACGATCACCTCCGCGCCGCTGTCGGCCAGACGGCACAGGTTGTCCAGGATCTGCCGGTTGGACACGCCAATGTACGAACGGTGCACCGCGTCGTCCATGGATTTTACGTCATAGAGCACGCGGTCGCACTGGTCGGCCACCGCCTTCAGGTGCTCGTAGGGGGCGAAGCCGGCGGTTTCGATGGCGGTGTGGATGCATTGCTCCCGCAGGGCTGCCAGCGCCGCGGCGGCAAACTGCCATTGCAGCAGCACCTCGCCGCCGGAGAGCGTCACGCCGCCGCCGGAATTGTGGTAGTACACCTCGTCCCGGAGAAGCTTCTGCACCAGCTCCTTTACCGTCATCTCCTGCGCCGCCAGCGTCAGCGCGCCGGTACAGCAGTTTTCCACGCAGGCCAGACACATGCGGCAGTCGGGACTGTGCAGGTCGCGGCAGCCGATGTGCCGGGGACAGACCTCTACGCAGCGGCCGCAGCCGATGCACTTGTTCTGCCAGTAGAGCCGCGGGTTGACGAGAGGCTGGGTCTCCGGATTGGAGCACCAGCGGCAGCGCAGGGGACAGCCCTGAAAGAACACCACCGTGCGGATGCCGCCGCCGTCATGGACGCTGTATTTCTGGATGTTGTTGACTAGGCCGGTCATGCCGGTATCCTCCTTTGCAGCGCCGCCCCGGCGACGGCAGTGCCGCCGGGATGGGTCATACGTTGTGTTCCGTGCGGCGGATGATATCGTTCTGCAGATCCTTGTCGATGGACACAAAGTAGGCGGAGTAGCCCGCCACGCGCACCATCAGGTCGCGGTAGTTCTCCGGCGTGTGCTGGGCCTCCAGCAGCGTGGCCTTGTCCACTACGTTGATCTGCATCTGGAAGCCCTTCTTGTCAAAGTAGCCCTTCAGCAGCGCCAGGAAGTTCTGGATGCCCTGCTCCGAGGTGAAGGAGGCGGGGTTGAACTTGATGTTCAGCAGCTGGCCGCCGATCATCAGCTCGTTGGGCAGCTGCGCCACGGAGTTGGCCAGCGCAGTGGGGCCCTCGATGTCGCTGCCGCCAAAGGCGGAGATGCCCTCGGACAGCGGCGTGCCGGCCTTGCGGCCGTCAGGCGTGGCGCCCACATACTCGCCCATGGGAACGTTGGCCGCCACGGTGGCGGTGGACGGTACGAACCGGCCGCCAATGGGGCCCCGGCCATAC
>ENA-USUG01006518-USUG01006518.1-human-gut-metagenome-genome-assembly--contig:-NODE-6518-length-12219-cov-120.147340_pt1 | contig 12219 bp, 8 predicted proteins | sample MGYA00250059_ERZ773394 | MGnify/ENA primary metagenome ERZ773394 (study PRJEB29103, sample SAMN06111957) | human gut metagenome | biome: human gut; feature: ankylosing spondylitis patient; material... | reverse complement strand
CTTTGTCTGCCTCATGAATATATATCTTGATGCCGTAGCGGTCTGCGAGCGGCTTTGCATCAGTGGCATGGTCAAAATGTCCGTGTGTGAGCAGTATTGCTACTGGCTTTGCGCCTGATTCGTCCACTTTTTTGGCGAGCTGATTAGCACACGCGCCCGGGTCTATTATTATCATTTCCTTTGTCTTTATATTGGTGACAAAATAGCAGTTGGTCTGCACCGGTCCCACTACGAAGTGGTCTATCTTCATATTTACCATATGAGTGTACTCCTTGTCTGTTATATGTTATGCTTCACGCAAGAACCACCGGGATTTAGCCGGTGGTCCTCTCTACATCTATTACACTTTCTATCTGTCTGAGCTTCTCCACGAGAACCTTTATCTGGTCCCTGCCTTTGATATTGAAAAACACCTCGATTGTAGCGATGCCCTGCTTACTGGTCTTGGACTGGATACCACTGATATTGATTTCCTTCTCGGTAAATATCTTTGTGATATCTACGAGCAGTCCCGGCCTGTCATGACAGAATATCTTTAAGTCTGCCTGATACTCGGCACCATTGTCCATGAGGGCTGTATCCTGCCACTCCGCTTCTATAAGCCTGTCCTTTTCTATCTTGGACAGATTGATGATATTCACGCAGTCTGTCCTGTGGATGGAGATGCCTCGGCCTCTTGTGACAAAGCCCACGATTTCATCTCCCGGAACAGGATTGCAGCACTTCGAGAAGTGCACAGCCACGTCATAGAGTCCGTGTACCACAATACCGCTCTTTGACTTGTGCTCCGGCTGTATACCTGCTGCTGCCTGCTGCTTTTCTGCGATGCTGCCAAGCACATCTGCATCTGTCACCGGCACCACATGATCCTTCTTGTACTCGTCGTACATCCTGTTGACTATCTGGCTCTCCTTGAGTCCGCCGTGACCGACGGTTGCAAGGCATGAGTTCCAGTCGTGGAAGCCGTATTTGCGGCGTATTTTCTCCTGATACTCAGGCTTGTTTATCTCAGCAAAGTTGATACCCTTTGCCTTGGCATAGGCTGCTATCAGATCCTTGCCGTGCTGTATATTCTCCTCCTTGAGCTCACTTCTGAACCACTGGTTGATCTTGTTCTTGGCCTGTGTGCTCTTTACGACCTTGAGCCAGTCACGGCTTGGTCCCTTGGAGTTCTGTGAGGTGATTATCTCTATCTGGTCACCGTTTTTGATGACATAGTCTATCGGCACCAGCTTGCCGTTTACCTTGGCACCGACCATCTTGTTGCCGACCGCAGAGTGTATGCTGTAGGCAAAGTCTATAGGTGTGGAGCCCTTTGGCAGGTTCTTTACATCACCGGACGGTGTGAATGCAAATACATTGTCGGAGAATAAATTTAAATCACTCTTTAATAAAGTCATAAACTCCTTATTATCCGACATGTCCTGCTGCCACTCAAGTATCTGGCGCAGCCAGCTGAGCTTCTCCTCCTCTGTGACAGTGGTGGTAGTGGCATTGCCGTTATTTGCTTCCTTGTACTTCCAGTGCGCTGCGATACCGTACTCAGCAGTACGATGCATCTCGTAGGTACGAATCTGTATCTCAAACGGCTGTCCACTCGGGCCTATGAGCGTCGTGTGAAGCGACTGGTACATGTTCTGCTTCGGCATGGCAATATAGTCCTTGAAACGGCCCGGTATAGGCTTATACTTCTCATGTATGATACCAAGCACTGCGTAGCAATCCGGTATTGTATCCACCAGAATCCTGATGGCAAAGAGGTCATATATCTGGTCTATAGTCTTGTCCTGATTGACCATCTTCTTATATATACTGAAGAAATGCTTTGCCCTGCCGTATATCTCAGCCTTGATACCGGCATCCGAAACATACTTCTTGACATCGTTTACTAAGCCCTGGATGTAGGTGTCGCGCTCTGTCTTTCTGAGGGCTACCTTCTCTACCAGATCGTAGTAGGCATCCGGATAGAGGTACTTCATACAAAGGTCCTCGAGCTCTATCTTTATCTTGCTGATACCAAGTCGCTGTGCGATAGGGCAGTAGATATCCTGTGTCTCTCTGGCGATACGCTGCTGTGCCTCCTTGGACTGGTACTTGAGTGTACGCATATTGTGCAGTCTGTCTGCCAGCTTTATGAGGATGACTCTGATATCCTTTGCCATGGCGAGAAACATCTTGCGCAGATTCTCAGCCTGCATCTCAAGCCTGTCCGCATTCTTATCCTTCGGATCCTTGGTGCTGTCTGTCAGATGCAGGTGCTTTAACTTCGTGACACCATCCACCAGATGTGCGACATCGTCTCCAAACTCCGCGCGCATCTCATCCATGGTCATGATGGTGTCCTCCAGCACATCATGGAGCAGACCTGCTGCAATTGTTTCCTTATCCAGCTCGAGTTCGGCGAGTATTATGGCAACACAAAGCGGATGTATGATATAAGGCTCTCCTGACTTACGTGCCTGCCCCTTATGGGCATCATAAGCTACCCTGTAGGCTTTGTCCACAAGGCTCGTGTCATCCGACGGATGGTACTTTTTGATTTCCTTTTTAAGCTCATCGTAAAGCTCCTCTGGGCTCGTAAAATCCTTTGTTCCCCTTATACCGCTGGTATCTGAGCGAAATTTGTCCGCTATTTTTTCTAATTCTTCTGTTGAGTAATCTGCCAATAGTCTCACCTCGATTGTAGTGTATCTTTAGTAGCCATTATATTTTATTTCTTTAAAAATTGCAATCTAATGTTAGCCGATAACCATCTTTACTCCGCCATACATGCCGGCTGAGTTGCCGAGTGTGGCAAGCTTGATCTCTGTCTCACGGCTTGCATGGAAGGCATACTCTTTATAGTACTTTGCTGCTGTATCGATGATGATGCTGCCCGCCTTTGAGAGTCCTCCGCCTACAACAAAAACCTCAGGATCCATGACGCATGCTACTGCTGCCATTGCCTTGCCGAGAAGCTTCATAGACTGCTCTACAGCCGCAATGCCCGCTGCATCTCCTGCCTTTGCCGCATCGCATACATCCTTGGCTGTGAAGCCTGCATTTAAATCAAGCTTTGTTGCCACATCCCTGTGTGCTGCAATGTATCTCTCTGCCACTCTTACGAGACCGTTTGCTGATGCATACTGCTCCAAGCAGCCCTTCTTGCCACAGCCACAGCACTCTGACTCATCATCTACCATAGGCATATGTCCTATCTCTCCGCCTGCTCCGTTTACTCCGGCTATGATTTTGCCCTCGCGGATGATTCCTCCGCCTACTCCTGTGCCGAGTGTAATCATGACTACGTCCTGATGACCCTTTCCGCCACCCTGCCACATCTCACCGAGTGCAGCTACATTGGCGTCGTTTCCGGCCTTTACCTTGATGCCACCGCACAGTACTGAGAGTGACTGTGCCACGTTGAACACACCCCAGCCGAGGTTGACACACTTCAATACTGTTCCGTCATCCTTTATAGGTCCCGGAACTCCCATGCCTACACCCTCGATGTCACCCATCTCTATGCCATGCTTCTCGTTATTCTCCTTGATGGATGCTGCGATATCAGGCAGAATGAGCTCTCCTGAATTCTCTGTGCGTGTAGGAATCTCCCATGTATCGACAAGCTTTCCTGTGGTCTCGAAAAAGCCTATCTTTACAGTTGTTCCACCTATATCTACTCCGTATGCATATTTCTTCATTTTTTCGTCCTCCAAATCGTTAAACTATGTTTATATTTTATTGCCTAATTGCATATTTTTCAATGTTTTTCATTGTTTTTTATGTTTTTTATATTTTTTCTATATATAGAAGCGTTTATATCATCATCCATATGCCCACTATTTGTAAATCCAAGCTTTTTAGCAAGGCGCACCGATGCCGTATTTTTCTCGTCTATCCGGCAGTAAAGCTCTTCAAAGTCTGTGTTTTCGCGCGCGTAGTCTATGATGAAGCGGCACACCTCCGTGGCATAGCCTTGGTTCCATAATTCCGGCGCTATCATATAGCCCATTTCATTGTGCTCAAGCCCTGCCCTGCCTATCAGCTTCCCTGTTTTCTTGGAAAATACAAGCCACATGCCATACTCGTAAAATCCATACATGTTCTCTATATATGCTTTCTGGTATTCAAGCTCTGTCTCGTAGTCGTAAAGCGGTTCCACAAAGTCTGTCATGCCGGGCTTGTCATAGAGCTCATAGAGCGCCGGAAGGTCTGACAGGGATAGCTCACGTATCAGACACCTGTCTGTCTCGCCGATGTCCCACGGGATGTGATTATACCGCCTGCGCACCCGCTCCAGATACTCAATATCAAGCTCCACAAGGCTTTCGACTGCATAGCGCGTGCCGCACTGCGGCTCTCCTACTGATGCTATGCCGAGCGAGTCAGCTATTTGCTTCTGCTGCCTGTTTGATACTATCCAGATGCAGTCTGTGGGGGCTTTCGGTATTCTTATATTTCCCGTATTAGCTTTCGCAGTGTTAGCTGCAGATTCTGTATATCCTGAATTATTTTCTATTTCATACACACACAAATTATTCTGCTGCTCATCCGGCAGTTTCTTCTGCAACTCATCCAGCAATTTTCCCGGTAGTGCACCATACAGTTTTTCTTGCAGCTCGCCATGATAGTAAAAAGAGGCAAGTTTTGCGCTTGCCTCATCGATAATTATTATCATTAAACTGTCTCCGGCTCCGGATAGTCCACTCCGAAGGTATCAACTGTAACTGTCTTCATGACCTGAGCCTCAAGTGGTTTGTCCATGTAGTCTGTGCGCACCTCAGCGATCTTGTTTACCACATCCATGCCATCGATTACCTTGCCGAATGCCGCATACTCACCGTCGAGATGTGGTGCATCCTGATGCATGATGAAGAACTGGCTTCCTGCTGAATCAGGTATCATGGTACGTGCCATTGAAAGTACACCGGCGGTATGTTTTAAGTCATTTTTGAAGCCGTTGTGTGTGAACTCACCCTTGATTTCATAGCCCGGACCGCCTGTGCCGTTTCCGTCAGGATCTCCGCCCTGGAGCATGAAGCCCTTGATTACACGGTGGAAGCATACTCCGTCATAGAAGTTGTGATTGATTAAGCTGATAAAGTTGTTTACTGTGTTTGGTGCGATTTCCGGATAAAGCTCCGCCTTGATTACATCGCCGTTTTCCATTGTGATTGTTACGATTGGATTCTGTGCCATTATTTTTCTCTCTTTCTTTTATACTATTATGGTTCTGAATAGTTGCATATTATGATATGAGGCTTGGAAAACATCCGCTTCTTGCGGATAATTAAACATCGAATTAATTTTCGTCCGATTATTTTTCTACCTATTCAATGCCTCTACTACCTTCGGAAACTCCATGAAGTGTGATGCCTTCACCAGTATAGTGTCGCCCTCCTTCACATATGAAAGAAGCTCCTGTGTCATGGTCTCCCTATCCTCGAAATAGCGAATGTCTACATCGGATGATTTTTCTGCGGCTCCGGCAGCATATTCCTTTGCAAGCTCTCCTGCGGCAAAAAGTGTATGGATATGATTCTCTCCAACTGCTTCGCCTACCTCATGGTGCAGCTTTTTCTCATCGCTTCCCAGCTCGCCCATGTCGCCAAGCACTGCTATTGTCCTGCCCTTTGCATGTGAAAGCACCTCGATAGAGGATTTCATGGATACAGGGTTTGCATTGTAGCAGTCATCTATCACTGTCATGCCGTGTGTTTTGATAAAATTGGTACGGCCTGCGATTGTCTGTGCTTTCTCGATTCCTGATTTTATCTCAGCTATTGTGAGGCCAAGCTGCAATCCGACAGCCGCTGCCGCCATGGCATTGTATACATTGTGCTCACCCGGGATGTGGATGTGTGCATCAAACTCACCCTCCGGAGTGACAAAATGAGCCTTCATGCCGTCAAAGCCCAGGTTTTCAATATTTGTGGTATATACTGATTTATGAACGTCCGAAGCCGATTCCTTGCCATAGTATATGGCAGGCTTTCCATTTACAGTCTGCACTGTGGCCAGCTTGTCGTCATCTGCATTCAGCACTGCGACCGCATCCGGCATCATATGCTCAAAGCACTCTGTCTTTGCTTTAAGTACACCATCCCTGTCGCCCAAAAACTCCAGATGGCAGTAGCCGATATTGGTGATGACCATGACATCCGGGCAAGACATAGTAGAAAGTCTGTGCATCTCGCCAAAATCAGATATGCCCATCTCAAGCACCGCTACCTGATGGCTTTCCCTGATTCCGAAAATGGTGAGTGGCAGGCCTATCTCGTTGTTGAAATTGCCTGCTGTCTTGTGGACGCTGTATTTCTGCTCAAGGACTGATGATATCATCTCCTTGGTGCTGGTCTTGCCGACACTTCCGGTGATGCCCACCACCTTGATATCAAGGCTTTTTCTGTAAAATGCCGCGAGCTTTTTCATGGCATCGGTGGTTGATTCAACAAGCACATATGGGCCTGCCGGATCCGTCAGCTCATGCTCAGAGAGCACAATTGCCGCCCCCTGCTCAAACACAGTCGGAATGAATTTGTGTCCGTCCACCCTTTCTCCCTTTATCGGGATAAAAAGATAGCCCTCCTTCACCTGTCTGCTGTCTATGACGGCGCCGGTGATTGTCGTATCGAGCAGTGTCTCATCGCCTATGTATGTGCCCTCACAGGCTTTAGCGATATTTGCAAATGTAAGATTCTTCATGTACTTATCAGACATGCTACACCTCATATTTTTTCAAAGATATGTCAATCAGATGCTCACAGAGCTGATTAAAGCTCATACCGATAACCGCTGCCTCCTGTGGCAGAAGACTGGTCGGAGTCATGCCAGGCAGTGTGTTTGCCTCAAGACAGAACATCTCATTTTTGTCATTGAGCAAAAAGTCTGAGCGTGAATATGTATCAAGCCCGATAACGCGCGCAACCTCCTCGGCATAGTGCTGCATATCCTTTGTCACCTGCTCTGGAAGCTCGGCCGGACATGTCTCAACCGTACTGCCCGCCTTGTATTTATTCTTATAATCGTAGAAGCCCTCCTTAGGTGCAATCTCTATAATAGGAAGAGCCTTGCCCTCGATAACGCCGACAGAGAACTCCCTGCCCTGTACAAACTCCTCGATAACCAGCTCATTTTCCCACTTGAAGGCATCGTCAAGTGCCGCCTTGAACTCTGCCGCATCCCTAACGATAGTGACACCGATGCTTGAACCGCCGCAGCATGGCTTTACTACACATGGAAGTGTCAGGTCAAGCTTTGTGATATCATCCTGTCTGGTCGCTCTTGTCATGGAAATACCCTTTGGAGTAGGGATACCGTTTGCAAGGAAGAACTGCTTTGATGTCTCCTTGTTCATGGCGATGGCTGAGCTTAAATAATCGCTGCCTGTATATTTGACACCGAAGAGGTCAAATGCTGCCTGTATCTTTCCGTTTTCTCCGTTTTCTCCGTGGAGAGCCATGAAAACAATGTCCGCCATCTGACACATTTTGATGACATTTGGTCCGAAGAAGCAAGGTGACTGGTCCTTTCTGGAAGCCTTTACCTTTGCGAGGTCAGGTGCCTCTGTCGGAATATCGCTGACCTGCACGCTTATCTCGTCCGCGCGGTCAAATATACCTGTCAGGTCCTCCTCCCTGTCACTATATCCCATAAATACATCCAATAATATAACTTTGTGGCCGTTCTCTTTGAGTGCCTTAGCTACCATGCTTCCTGTCTTGAAGGAAACATCTCTCTCTGTGCTGAGCCCTCCGGCAAGTACTACGATGTTCATTTTTGTCCTCTTTTCTTTGATTGAATTATCATGCTTTGGTTTAATTAAACACAATGCAATGCTTCTTTTTTAAAGCTATGAGTAATCAACATAATTTCTTCAAAATTATAACACCATTTGTGCAAAAAAGAAAGACCGGTTGCCCGGTCAAAAAAGAAATTCTCATTTTATTTTAAACTGTGTTGGCTTCCAGCAGCTGTATCATTCTCATAAATACCATCCGCCCGTGCAAATCATCCTGTGAAAGTGATTCTCCGTACTTCAATACTAATAATCGGCACTGATAAAAATTCAGCTCCGGATTGCCAAAAAGCAAAATCCGCAAGGCTGCATTTTCCAGGTAATTGTGTATATTTCCCACCTCAATAAATATATCTACAATATCATCGAGGTTAATAAGTCCTTTCTGTTCATAATAAATTCTTCCCAAATATTTCATCCCTCCATCGATTATATCTTTCGTAGAACTTCTTTTTTTGTCTTTCTTTTGAAATTTTGTCGTCTTTGCGAAATTTCTCTCTTTGTTTTTTTATTGGTGGATTCATTTTTCCATATAATATATCAATATTCTAGGCGCGTTACGCGCTTGTATTTTGAAGATTTCTATTAGAAGCTTCAATATTGATTGGTGATTAGCAGTTTTCGACAAAATATGACATGGTTTCGGGTTTAATTTGGCTGTTTTTTGTTTAATATTGCTCTTTTTAGTTCAGGATTTTTGTAATGATAAATTTGTACTATTTTTGTGGTTTTTGTTCTAATTATTTCACTTTTTTAAAATTTATATAAATGGTTAATATAAAAACCGGCAGCCAACGGCTACCGGTTTTCGATGAAAGAAAGGTTAAATTATGATGAAAAACAAGAGTCTAACATTCCGGTTCGATAAGTCCGTATGTATGTCCTTTTCTCTTGTAGACTACATTTACTTCGTCATTCTCTGCATTTCTGAATACGAAGAAATCGTGGCCTGAGAGCTCCATCTGGATGCATGCATCCTCAGGATACATAGGCTTCATACCAAATCTCTTGGTACGGACAATCTTGATTTCCTCGTCCTCTGCATCGTCTGCCTCCACGAAATCATCCTGGAATATCGCCGGTGCATATTTCTTTGCGGAAATCTTGGTTCTGTATTTGCGAAGCTGTCTCTCGATTACTTCCTCTACGAGGTCAATTGATACATACATATCATTGCTGACCTGCTCTGAACGGATAACATGTCCCTTTGCCGGGATAGTAACCTCGATTTTCTGTCTATCCTTTTCTACGCTGAGCGTAACATATACGTCTGTGTCCGGTTTAAAAAACTTCTCCAGCTTTGACAGCTTCTCCTCTACTGCCTGCTTAAGCCCCTCTGTTAATTCGATGTTTCTTCCTGAAATTGTTATTCTCATGATGTCCAACCCCTTTATCGTTTATTTGATACGTTGTCTGTATCATGTAAATATTATACCATAAATTTCGTTTTCATCAATCATTTTTATGCAATTTATATAAATAATCAAGGGTTTATTTACGGTTTTTCGCGAAATCGCTTGATTTCGCTATGATTAGGGATTTCACCAAGATAAAAAACATCAAGTCAGATGATTTTTTATACACTATCGTAACATTTCTCAACTACAACAGCACATCTAAGCTATCACAACGTTACTAAGCTACCACAGCGCATCTAACCTATCCCAGTGCCTCAAGCTGAGAAGAAAGCTCCTCCCACGCCTCCATATCAATAAGGATTTCTTCCTCGAGAGCGTCTATTTCGTTCTGGATTTCCGTGAGCTTTGAATAGCTTGACTGATACTCCGGCTTCATAAGCTCGGCCTTGAGCTCATCGAGCTTTGCTTCCTTGACTGCCAGGTCCTCCTCGGCCTTTTTGACCTTTTTTTGTATCTTTGAGCGCTCCTTGCCCGGGTTGTAGTATGCCTTGCCGGTTGATGAGACAGCCATGCCGCCTGCCTGGGCTGCGCTATTTGCATTGGTGCTTTCGCCCACATTACCTGCTGCAGCGGTTTGTGACGTGCTCCGGTTTGCATCACTGCCTGTCTGACTGCTGCCTGTCTGACTGCTGCCATTCTGGCTTATCGCGCCGCCAAATATCGCATTGCCTCTGTACACGTTTTTGCTCTCCAAAGCCTCCTTGTCGAGCTTTTCCTGATACTGCTCATAGCCAAACTGATAGAGATTGGTCGTGCCATCCTCAAACACAAGCAGCTGTGTAGCTACCTTTTTCACGAAATATCGGTCGTGCGATACAAAAATCAGTGTGCCCTTATAGTCCTTAAGCATGCTTTCAAGCGTTTCCTTGCCTACGATATCCATATGGTTGGTTGGCTCATCGAGCACGAGCACGTTCGGTCTGGTCTTTAAAATCTTGCAAAGCGCCAGTCTGACCTTTTCTCCTCCTGAGAGCATATTTACGTTTTTGAACACGTCCTCCCCTGAAAAAAGGAAGGCTCCGAGTGCATTTCTGGCCTCGGTTTCCGTGAGATGCGGATACTCGTCCCAGAAATCATCGAGCACGGTCTTGTTGCTTGTATACATGGCCATCTGCTGGTCGAAATACCCTATCTGCACGTTGGTTCCAAAGCGGTACTCGCCTGAAAGTGCCGGAATTTTACCCACGATAGTCTTTAAAAATGTCGATTTTCCAAGTCCGTTTCCGCCGAGTATGCCAAGCTTTTCGCCTCTTTTCAAATCAAGCGACACTACGGAGAGCGGATGGTCATAGCCGATTGCAAGCTCTGATGTATAAAGCACATCGTTTCCGGTCTCCTTTTCAGGCTGGAAATTGGCATGGAAGGTCTTGTTGTCGTACTTGTCCGGTGCCTCGATAATCACCATGCGGTCGATAGCCTTCTGCTTTGACTGCGCCATGGCTGTCTTGGTCGGCTTGCCCTTGAAGCGCGTAACCATGCGCTGCAAGCGCTCTATCTCCTTCTGCTGGGCGATGTGATCCTTCATCTGCTTGTCGTAGTTTTCCTTTTTGCGGGCGATAAAATTGGTATAATTGCCCGGATAGCGCCTTGCTGTGCCGTACTCTATCTCGTATACCACATCTACCACATTGTCGAGAAACATACGGTCATGGGATACGACCACCACTGCCTTCGGGTACGACTTCAGATAGCCCTCAAGCCACTCGATAGTCGTGACATCGAGGTGGTTTGTCGGCTCGTCAAGTAGCAGTATGTCAGGCTTTGATAAAAGCAGCTTTATGAATGCTATCTTGGTCTGCTGCCCTCCTGAAAAGTCACGGATTGGCTTTTTACGTTCCTCGTCAGAGAAGCCAAACTTGCGGATCATGACCTCATATTCCTTCTCATAATAGTAGCCGCCATCGTCCTTGAAGGCTTCCTCCATCGCTGTATATCTGGCTACCTTTTCATCGGAATAATCATGCTCCAGCTCTGCCGCCGCGCGCGCAAGCTCTGCCTTTCGCTCGTCCATTTTCACGAAGCATTTGCGCACCTCCTGCTCGAGTGTCACATCAGGATCATCAAACGCAATCTGCTTCAGATACCCTATCTCCGGGTTTCCTGCCTTTGCAATAAAGGCGCTCTCATCGCTGTCGAGCTTTTCCATCTCAACCTCGCCTGAAATGAGCTTTAAAAGTGTTGTCTTGCCACAGCCGTTTCTGCCGACTATCGCTATCTTTTCTGTGTTTCTGATTTCAAAATCTATACTATGCAAAATGACGTCGTCGCCAAATGCGACAGCGCCATTACTTATCTGGTAGAGCATATACTATCCTTTCATGCTTATGCCTGCAGCTTAATTGTTAGCCATAATGTAGTTGACAAACTGTGTTGCAGTACGTCCCGAAATACCACCATGGCTGAGCTCCCACTTGTTTGCCTCCCTGCACAGCTCCTCGTCTGAAAGTGTGCAGCCGCTCTTTCTCGCAAGCTCTGTTACGATGTTGAAGAACTCCTTCTGTGACGGCTTTGAGTAGCTGATTGTCACACCAAAACGGTTTACAAGTGACAGCTTCTCCTCAACTGTATCTGAATGGTGCTTGTCATTGCTGTTGTCCTGGTCATTGCGGTCATTCCATGTCTCCTTAATCAAGTGACGGCGGTTAGAGGTTGCATAAATCAGTATGTTGTCAGGCTTTGTCTCCACGCCGCCCTCGATAACTGCCTTCAGGAACTTGTACTCAATCTCATGCTCCTCGAATGAGAGGTCATCCATATATATGATAAATCTGTAGTTTCTGTTTTTGATTGCTGCGATAATCTTTGACAGATATTTAAACTGATGCTTGTATATCTCGATCATGCGCAGTCCGTCATCATAATACTGATTGACAATGGCCTTGATGCTTGTTGATTTTCCGGTTCCGCTGTCTCCGAAAAGCAGCACATTGTTGGCCTTTTTGCCCTGTACAAACGCTTCTGTATTGTCTGTGAGCTTTTTCTTCTGGATTTCATAACCGATCAGGTCATCGAGCATGACCG
>ENA-USUG01006515-USUG01006515.1-human-gut-metagenome-genome-assembly--contig:-NODE-6515-length-12225-cov-27.484853_pt1 | contig 12225 bp, 16 predicted proteins | sample MGYA00250059_ERZ773394 | MGnify/ENA primary metagenome ERZ773394 (study PRJEB29103, sample SAMN06111957) | human gut metagenome | biome: human gut; feature: ankylosing spondylitis patient; material... | reverse complement strand
GTCATACTCCCCGTAGATGCACTCAGACTGATGGTAGGGAGATAGCCGGCTTTAGCCACTGATATGTCCAATTTGGATTATCACTTTATCTAGTATATTACGGATTTAATGCAAGTGATAATTGCAATGGGTTATGCTATTTAAACCAAGATGTTATATTAGAAAGAATGGGGTTTTCGGCTAGTGGGCAAAATTTAGATAAGCTTAGATTCGCTAATGCATTACTTAGAAGCAATGGGTTGATAAGACAAGCCTATGAAATAACTAAAGATAGTAACGGAAGAGAGGTTAAAAGAAAACTTATAACGGTAGTTCCAAAGTATTGGGAAACTAAGTTATACGATGAAATTAAGAGAGGTATTCGTAAGTTTGATAAAGGCGATAAAGCTATTAAGGAGTATTTAGAATTAAAATAGAGGGGAAATTTATCACTAAAAACGGGAAATTTATCAGTAAAATCTTAAAAAAACGGGAAATTTATCATTAGAAAAAGGGAAATTTATCGCTGAAAAAAAGGAAATTTAATCTATGTAGTAATAGAAAAGTAATAGATAGTAATAGAAAAGTAATAGAAGTAATAGACTTAGAGAAGTCTAACGACTTTTCTAAGAGTTTTCTATTTAATAACTAAATAACCTTATTGTAAATGAAAAGTAAAGGAGGGAGTAACAATGGATAGCTCTTATCTAATGGAGTTATCAAATATACATATAATAAGGAGTTACAAAAGATTATGGCATTAAAATTAACAAAAGTAGAATTAAAGAAGGAAATTACAAGTGCAAAAGAGAGGGTTGAGTATTTAGAAAGTATTCTAGGAACTAATGAAATTAAGAATTCTTATACTAATGCTAACGATAAGAATTTCAATAAGCTTAGTGAGGATAATTACAACAATAGAAGGATTGAAACTTATGCTAATTGGTTGCTTAAAGGCGAGATGGAGAAAGAAAAAATTTATTCTTATGATACTAGTACAGACAAGCAGTATAATGATGCTGAGAAGGCTAAGAGATTCATTGCTAAAGGTGAAGGAAATGCAGAAGCTCAAATGGAGAGATTAAAGACTAATGGGATTCAGTACAAGAGTAATAATATAAAGATTACACCAGCGTTAATCAAAGAGGATTCAGAGCTTGGTGAAGTGCTTAGAGAATATCAACTACTAAGGGAATTACTAGGTCAAGAGCTTCAGAAGATAAAGAATGGACAACCTACAAGGGAAATTATTATTAAAAAGAAAAAGGATGGAGAAATTATAAGAACACCATTGAGCTTTAAGATGGTAAGGGAGCATCTATCAGAGGTAAATTCGGATATGCTATTAAGTATTAAGTATAAGAAAGGTTTGGATGGACTAAGACCAGCCCCAACAAAAGTATATGAGAATAAGTTGGACATGATTGATTATAGCAATTGGAAGATGATTAAGAAGTTATTAGGGGATTTATGGCTAGGAGAAACACCTATGAATGAAGATGATATAATTCTTGTTGCTGATTTACAAAGAGCACTTAAAAAATTGAAGCTTAGTGCATTAGATAGTAGTATCATTACAAAGTACAATGAGGGTTGGACAATTCAAGATATAGGTGAAGAAGTTGGATTGCATCATTCAAATGTTATCAGAAGAATAGATAAGGTGTGTAAATTGATATCCGAACATTTAACAAAAAATAATTAAAAACATTCGGAAATATCGCACAAAAAGAGTCATAAATCATATAGATAGTGAGGGGGTATATAAATAATATATATCACCTTTAGGAACGACCAAAACAAAAACAAAAGATAAAAGCTCCAGTGGTTTATACTGCTGGAGTTTAACTATTTTAAAAGAAAGGAACAATTAAGACTTGAAAAAATATTCTATGTTGTTGAATCTAGATAATGATTTGAAACAGAAACTGGAACAGATAGCTAAAAAACTACATACTACCAAAAGTCAAGCAATAAGATATCTAATCTTAAAATATAATAAAGACTGATATTTACTTCAAGGCTATAATTCATATAAATACCAAAAACCACTAGGCGATACCAATAGTGATTCTAAATTCCGTATTTAATTGTAGCTTTGAAGTTGTAAATGTCAATATATTTTTGTATAAAAAGTGGAAAATAATTATGTACAATAATTAGAATTTACATCTTAGTCAAAGAGCTTTCTAAATGTTCTAATTTTGATTTAGTTCTATAAGAAGGTCCTTTTACAGATATAATATGAGAGTGATGTAAAAGTCTATCTAATATCGCATTTGCGATAACGGAATTTCCAAAAATATCAGACCATTTAGAAAAATTAGTATTAGTAGTTATTATTGTACAATGTTTTTCATATCTTTTAGATATTAATTGAAAGAAAAGATTTGCTGCATCAATATCTATAGGTAAATATCCTATTTCATCTATTATTAAAATCTTATATTTACAAAAATGACGAAGTCTTATATCTAATCTATTTTCAGATAAAGCTTTCTTTAATTGAGAAATTAAATCCTGAAAAGATATAAAATATGTTGAATATCGATGCTTAGCACATTCTATTCCAATAGAGGTCGCCAGGTGGGTTTTACCCACGCCGGATGATCCTACAAATAATATATTTTCTTTATTTTCTATAAATCTTAAAGTCATTAAATCAAGTATCTGCTGCTTATTTATTGCAGGTTGAAAATCAAAATCAAAATCTGTAACTTCCTTTAAAAATGGAAAGTTAGCAACTTTTACACATGCCTGCATAGCTCTATCAGATTTTGCATTAATTTCTAAATTACTTAACTCATAAAGAGCATCAACAATACTTTTATTTCCAGAGTTAATTAGATCTATATATTTATCAATACTAGCTTTGATATTAAGCAATCCTAGCTCCTCAAGATTATTTAGTAATTTAACATAGTTATTCATATTATCCTCCTATTTAATTATAAAAAAGCATCAAACTGTTTTAAATTAGCTTCCGCTAGCGATTCTATATCATCCGTACTCTTATTTTTTAACACTGATCCTAAAATTTCTTTATAATCACATTCATTATAATTAATCTTATTATCACTTAATTGATGTGTTGAAATTAAATCTGTGTTAAAATATATTTGTAATTCTTTATCTATTCTTCTAAGAGTTACAGATTTACCTATATATTTAGGTGGTACAGAGTATTTACTTCCTTTATAAGTTATTAGTGAATCCTTATGAACTTTGGTTTGACGGTCGTAGTTCATATAGGATTCTATGATATGATTACTTGGTAAGGGCAGTAGATACTCCTTTTCTTTTTGAAATAATAATATAGGTGGAATGTTAGTTGCTTGGTTTGGTGCTTGATTAACCTTAGAATTTATTCTTTGAAGCAGTTCAATGATGTCTGATTCATTTTCAAATTCTCCATCATAAGGTAATATCCATTCTACAAATTTATTTGCAGATTCTACTTTTCCTTTGGTATAAGAATGCCTTGGTTTACACAATGTAATTTTAAATCCAAAGTCATCCGCAAAAGCTTTTAGCTTGCTATTTATTTTTCTTCCATCTTTAGTTATATCAACAACTGTTTTCATATTGTCAAATAAAATTTCCTTAGGAACACCTCCTGTCATTTTAAAAGATTCTATTAGGCTTTCAAATACATCTTGTTGTGTTTTATTTTTTTTATAAGTAAAACAACAGAATCTTGAATTTCCTAACTTATAAGAAAATACATTGAAAATAAAAACTTCACCATATTTTGAAGTTAACTTAATATCTTCCTTCCAATCAACTTGGGCTTGCTTGCCAGGCGGTGTTTCGAATCTAGCATGTCCTCTTATGGCTTTCTTTGGTTTCAGGTTTTTAAGTTTTACATATTTATTAAAATTTGAATAAGTTCCTATATCACCATATTTATCTTTAAAATATTGATATACTCCATTTATCGTAACGCCATTTATGGCAAGCTTTTCTTTTATTTCAATATAATATTGATCCAATCTACTACTTTTATTTCTAGTTTTTGATTTACCTTCATATCCCTCATAATATTTCTTCACAGTTCTTCGATCTAAATCATATTCTCTAGCTAACTCTGAAAAGTTAGGTTTAATATTCATAGATTTTAATATAGTTAATTGACCTTGTAAATTCATAATCATTAGTATCCCTCCCATAAATAGGATATAACTAATGATAATTTTTGTACATTTTTATTTTCCATTTTCTGTTCATTGTTATATTATCATTTACAAAAAACTTTGAGATAGAAACTAGAGTAACAAAAAACAGTATAAGTTATAAGCACCCCGACCATGGTAAAGCAATTAGGGGCAGGAGCTTAGGAGATAAGTACAATAAGGAGGAATTAGAGAATGAGTTTAATGGACAAGAAAAATCAATTTTTAGAAATGGAGCAAATGAACGAGGTAGAGCCAAAGGAAATTCAGCCTTCGGATATGAAGGAATTTCAGACCTTGATAAAGAATTTGAACGCAGAGCAGACAGTCTTGAACAACAGATTAATAAAGACCATAGACTTAATCGAGAAAGAGAGAGAGCTATACAAGAGCAACGAGAAAATAAGAGAAGAGAAGAACAAGGAACTAAGCGAGAAAACACAAGAAGCCTTCAAGATGATGACAAAGAAATCAGAGGAATTGAAAGAGCTTCATCAAGAGAAGTTAGAAAAGGCTTTGAAGGAAGTAGAAAATATCAAGAAATATCACATGGAAATGATGAGAGTATTAAGTCAAACAGTAGCTCAAGTAGAGAGAATAGACAAACTGAATTGGAAGGACAGAGTAAAGCAATATGCAATTCAAATGGGAATAACGCTAGGAGCAATATTGATAATTCTAGGAGCATACCAGTTAATAAACCTAATAAAGTAAGAGATTGGGATATGGAAAGATAATACTATATTTGTTATATAGCTAAGATAATAGGAGGGAAATTTATGAAAGTTATAGAGGGATTTCATATTAAAAAAATTCAAAGAGGAACTAAAAAGGGACAAGACTATATAAACCATAACAAGAGGTATGTGTGGAAGATACTAGAAAGACTGGAAGGTCAAATAGAGAAAGGTGATATTGTTTGGGTTCACGCTAAAAAAGACAATAAGATATTAAAGCTAGAGTTTTAGTGGTAGATGTATTAGAGAATAATGATGGAGCATTAAGGAGTGTTATAAAGATTGCTAAGAAATGCAATAAATAGTGTAATATTCGATATATATCTAATATGATATTTACTTTTCAATTTTACTATAAGGGGCATTTGGCCCTTTTTCTAAAAATAAAAAAGGTACCAAATTTTAAGAGCTATATGGAGGAGCTTACACTGTAGGTAAATTATATTATACCTTGTTGTCAATAGATGGAATAAAATTCATTGTCTAACAGGTAAATATAAAGTAAAATAAAATAAAATAGTCCAACAAAGGAGGTGAAGTAATGGTACAAGCAGTAAGAGAATTAGATAGATATAGTAAATCAGAAATTGAAGAATGTTCAGAGCTATTGAAATATATTTATGTGAATAATGATGAATGTTTTGTAAGGGTTTTGAATAAGACTACAGGAAAAAATAAAGTATATCCAACAAGCTCATTAAAAGACCCAATGAAGTTAAGACAAGTAATTAACTCATTTGGTAGAGAAGATATATTATTTAGCTTAAATCCATTTAGAACTATGGATAGAGCTACAAGGAGCAATCTATTTTGTATCAATGCAATTCCAGTTGATGTTGATTATAAAAATATTAAGGAGCTTAAAGATTTAGAGCCACATCAAGTAATTAAATTATTAGAAATGGACTTCTTTGAGAGGAAGATACCTACCCCTAACTTTGTAGAGTATGGAAATCAAATAAGACTTATATATAGCGTTGAAACTTGCTATATACCTAAGTTTAGGGATAATGTGGTAACACTAGCTAGAAGAATTTCAGAGGTGTTCTCACAAGAGTTAAAAGAGTATGGAGCAGAAAAGCAGAACCTAGAAAGTTATTTTAGAATACCAGGAAGTATTAACACTAAGAATGGAGCAGAGATTAAAGTATTTTCTTATGATGATTCAGTAAGATATACTCTAAACGAATTACAAGAGCTATGGCTTGATGAATTACCTAAGTGGTATAAGAAACGTAAAGGGCGTGTAAAAGCTCCTAAAAAGGTTGTGAAGCTACATAATGTTTATTCTTTAAACTGTAATAGGTTAATGGATTTTGAGAAGATACAGAGCCATTTAAACAGTATTGGAGTAACAGAGCTTAGGTCAAGGTTATGTTTCTTGTATAGAAATTATATTTTAATAAAAAATAAATATCAAAATGGAGAGCTTAAATCGGAAGATTATGAGTTAGCCAAAGAGGAAATGTTGAAGTTTAATAATAACTTTAATGAACCACTAAGAGGACACATAATAGAGAGTGCTACAAGGGTTGTAAACTATCGTCAGTATCTTTATAAGAATGAAACTCTTATAGACTTCCTAGAGCTTGATTATGAGCTTTGTGATAGATTAGGATTACAGAGTATATATAAAACTAAGACACAAGAGGAATGGAACAAAGATTACTATAAAAGGAATAGTGAAAATAGAAAAGAAGCTGAAAAGAAAAAGTATCAAGAAAAGCTAAGAGCTGATGGAAAAGTATCTAAAAAGCAAGAAATAGAAAAAAGAAGGAAAAAAATTAAAGCCTTGTTGGAGCAAGACTTTAAGAGAAAAGATATATGTTCACAACTTGATATATCTATTAAAACATACAAACGTGATATTAGTTTTTTAAAAGAGCAAGGTTTAATATAGCCTTGTTCTTTTTGTATTATAAAGCATTTTAGGAGCTAATTCAATACTATAATTTTGCAAGTATTATAAAAAAAAGGGGGTCATTTTTTCTTAAGAGCTATATGGAGGAGCTTATCCCTTAGGGTCATTTTCGTGCATAAATATACCTTTCAGACTATTGCAAGTTTAAATTTACCTAGGTATCAAATTTTTAGCCCTTGTATTATAGGGTACTTATTACCTGTTCTAGGATTAGACAAGATTTTTATTATGTTTATGGTATGGTGATAACAAGGGATTAAATTAATTTATAGGGGTGGGAACAATGGCTATAAAAGATGATTATATAAAGATTAGAGTAAGTAAGGAGCAAAAAGCATTATTTAAAGATATAGCAAAAAAGAAAAATATCAGTATGAGTAAGTTTATTATTGTATCAACAGAGGAAAGAGCTTTGAGAGAGAAAGAAAAATTTGAGGGTACAAATAGCTTGGAGCTTAGAGTTAGTGAGCTTGAGAAGAAATTACAAGAGATTAAATTTAAAATGGAGAGCCAAAAAGCCGAGAAAAAAAGTTTTTTTAAAATTTTAAGAAATAGGCTTACAAATTGAAAGTTAAAATACTATTTATATTTTAGTGGGATTATTTATTTATGGAGCAGTGGCTCCATTTTTTTTATAAAAAAATAGTTTGAGATTAAAAAAATGTGTGATAAAATTAAGAAAATAACTGCTGACAAAGTATCGTATTATATACGGTTTTAATACGGTTTTTGTGTGGCAAAGTGGGACATTTGGAAATTTTTTTGTACCCAAGAAAATGCTAGGCTTTGCCTAGCCCCACAAAATTTTTGGGGGCAGTTTCTCTTTATGCTCTTATAAAATATCTACAGGTATAATTTCCAGTTAAGATATTTTATAATTCATATTTGGATTTGATTAAACTTTTTTTAAGTTTATGGGTGAGCATAGCGAGGGCAAAGCCCTTAATAAAAAAGTAAAAGGAGTTAAATTTAAGATGGCAAGAATAAGAAAAGAATATAAAATGACAGAAAAAAATGTAGAGTACATAGAAGAAGTTAAAGAGAAAAATAATTTAAAGTATAGTAGTGAAGCATTAGATTTAATAATTAGAGAGCATAGACAAAATTCAGATATTACAACAGAAGCTATGATTAAAATAATAGCAAAAGAAGTAGCAGAACAAATCAAATTTGATATGAAAGAAATAAAAAAATCTAGTAATGATACTGAAAGAAATACTCAAATACTTTTAGAATTAATTAATGGATTTTTTGTAATTTCTGAGTATGGAAGGTTAGCAACAACAGAGGATATTATAGCACCAGCATTACCTAGGGCAATAGATCTTGTAGATAAGAGAAGAGAAAATAGTATGAGGTTTAGATAAGAAATATTAAAGTAAAAAAACTTAAGGATTTAGATAGAGAGTATTAATTATATTTTTTTGATGACCAACTGGAGTATTAAGTAACGGAGTGGAGAGTAGCGTAATGAGTAAGTTAATACGTAAGGCGGTAGAATGTATTTAAGACTAAATAATTTTTAAATTAAATTTTATTTAGATTAACAGTTGTTTGGAGTAGGATTTTTCTATTAAACTTTTTAAAAGTTTAATAGAATGTTATTTATAAAGATGATATACTTTAAATAAGTTTTAGTTTGCAAATTTTCCATAGAAGATTTGCTCCGTAAAGGACATCTTTAAAGGTGTCCTTTTATGATATAATGATTAAGTAAACTAAAACTTAAAAAAAATTAAAGGAGAAATAGTATATGGAAAAAGAAATATTAGAAATTTTAAAAGCTATGCAACAAGATATAAAAGGCTTAAAAGAGAGTCAAGAAAGACTTGAAAATAAAATTGATGGAGTGGTTGAGCAAACTGCTGATTTATTAGAATTTAGAACCAAAATAACAGATACAGTTCAACAGATAAAAATTGATGTTGAAGCAATCAAGAAAGATGTTACTAATGTCGAAGTAATAACAGCTAGTAACTGGGCTGATATTGCAAAGTTAAAAGCAGTAAAATAGAACAATGAAAAAGTGAAATTTTATGTATACCTCATTAAATTTCACTTTTTTTATTTTTAGTAGAGAAATTTAAATTTAATTTTGTTATTAAATTAATTATTGAACAAAAGTTAGAAAAATGCTATTATTAAGTTAATAAATTAATTAACTAACTAACTAACGGAGTGATTATAGTGGCAAGAAAAACTATTAAAGGCTTAGAAGTAATAATTACAGATTTAGAAAAGCGTTTAAATGAACAGAATAAAATTAATGTTGAATTACATAATAAAATATCACAAATGCAACCCGACGATAAATTTGAAAATAGTCCAATATATCATCAAATGGTCAAGGAAATTGAAAAATTAAAGGCTATTATAAGATTAAATGAAATAAACACTAAATCTAAAGATGATACTATTAAAAGGGATAGAGATACCATACAAAAATTGCTGAAGGAAATTAAAGAATTAAAAAGCAACAATGTTGTTAATAAATTAAAAAATGAACGTGGTGCTGGAAGAAAAGAAATGTTTACTGAAGAACAAAAAGCTAGAGTAAAAATGTTAAGATTACAAGATAAAAGTTACAGAGCTATAGCTAAAGATATGAATTGTAGTGTTGCTACTGTTCATAAAATAATTAATGAACAAAAGCATTAATAAATTAATTAGCAAATAAAATGTTATTTAATTAATTTATTAACATAAATACAAATAATTAAAGTGGTAAAAATACGAATTTACAAGAAAGTTTATTTATAGTAAACTTTAAGTGTTCCGGAAAACATTACAAATGGCATAAACACGTATTTATAAATTTAAGAAAATAAGAAAAACTGCGTAGAAGAATAATTCTGCGCAGTTTTTTCGTTTAAATAGCTTGTTTATAAAGTTTAAGAAAAGTTTATTATTCAACGTTAATTGTAAATTTATATACTATATCTCCAGTATCATACCATCTGGCAGAAACACTATATGTATATGATCCTTTTATTTCTGGTGATTTGAAAGAATAGTTATTAATATCTATAGAATTATTATTATTAATTTGTTGAATTGAATATTCATGGGGAATTTCACTAAATTCTAAATTTATTTCACTTGACGGTGTTACTGTCAATGAATAATTTCTAGTCTTGTATTTTGTTAAATATTTTGTTTTTCCGTTGTAATTATAACTAGAAATACAACTATTTATCATTTCAGAATTACTTTTAATTTGTAAGTTAGGTATATCTAGATTTTTGTTTGAATTGTTTTTATTTGTAAAAACAATAGAGGCTATTAAGGTTATAGATAATAAGGTAATTATAAGACAAATAGTTTTTTTATTCAATTTCACAATATTACTCCTTTTATACATAAATTTAACATTTTTATTTAAGTTTTTACAAATATATGATACAATATTTTTGTAAAAATATCAAATTTATTACGTATTTAATAAGGGGGATTATTTATGAAAAAAACATTGATATCTACAATTTTGGCAACTGCATTAATATCTACAATGATAGCAACAGTGGCTAATGCCAGTGTTACTGAAGATAATATTTTAATAAATTTGAATAGTAGTGTTGAAACTAATATAGAGGAAATAGATTATGCATCTATGATAAGCTCTATTCAATTACCTGTTTTAGTTGAGAATTTGAAAACTTATATGGAGGAAAATCCAAATTTAACTGATGAAGAAATTAATAATTATTTTAAAAATTTAATAATTCAAAATTATGATGAAAGTTTAGTAGCTTTAGATAATATATCAATGTATGCATATGATTATGCGAATGCGTTACCAATAGTTTCATCTAGATTAGGTACTAATGAAAAAAAGGTATTTAATTCTAATCCTGCAAAGGGTGTTTTAGTTTTATCCAATGCTCAAGCTGCGATTACAATGACATCTCAACACTGGAAAAATACTCATGAATATCATAATGATAATGCAGATGCATTTAGACATACTCTTTGGAATGCATATAATGCACATGATTGTGGAGTATCTTACGCAAAACAATTTGCAGATGCACATGAAAAAGATAATCCTAATGATGCTCTTGAGAATCAAATGGATTTGTTTAATAATGCTTTAGGTAGAACTATTGGAAGTAGATCTTATTCAGGAAATTCATCTCAAGTTAGTTATGCAATTCGTCAGGCTGTTTTAAAAGCTGTAAAAAATGGAGAAGCAAGAAGATTTGTTGGTTCTGATATAGGAACTAAAAATACATTACAAAAAACTAATAGCAATGGAATTAAATAATACATTAGGAAGAATATCTGTTGAATAAAAGAGGAATTTAATCTAAGGTTATGGCTTCATCTGGTCGATGGGTTATAGCCTTTTTAATTTTTAACAATAATATTGTAATATTACAATAAAAAATAATTAGATAAACCATTGCAAACACAACAAAAATGTATTATCGTAATATTACGATAATACATAGAGGTGATTTTGTGGCTAGATTTAAATTAGATAGAAATACAATATCTGAAAAAAATAATAAAGAATTATCAGTTGATTTTTTAAAATCAGCTAATGAAGAGTTGATTAAAGAAAATAAAGTTTTGATTAAAGAAAATAAAGAGTTAAAGAAAAAAATAGAAGAGTTAGAATCAAGAGCTTTAATTAATCCAAGAAAAGTAACAGATGAACAAGTTAAAAAAATTAAAGAGCTTAGAGCTTCTGGATTAAGTTACAGAGCAATAGTAAAAGAAATTGGATTAAGCACTTGTACAATCCAAAGAGCTTTAAAAGGTATTTATGATTAGTATTAATTGGTAATAATACAGTAATACAAATAAAAAAGAATTTATTATAAGGAGAGGTTAAAATGAATTATTTAATTCCAGAAGAGATTAAAAATCAAATATTAGAACTCAAAAAAACTATGGAAAGAATTAAACTAGATGGATTAAATTTTGAATATAATCAAAATCCATACGGAGATGTAGAGATACATATAATGGAGTTTAAGTAGCATTGGGAAGTTAGAGTGGTTAATAAGTGTAAAGTTTGTGGTAACACATAAAGATAAAGAACATATACATAACCATTTAGTGGTTAATAGCGTTAGTTTTGAAAATGGACTAAAATACAATGCTAGTAATAAGAGCCTATGGGATATAAAAAGAGAAAGTAATAGGCTATGCGAGAGAGAAAATTTAAAGACTTTAGACCTAGATCATAAGGCAGAGAAAAGGATTAGTAGTGCCGAAAAGAGGATAATGGATAGAGGTCAAATCCCTTGGAAAGATGAGTTAAGACAGATAATAGATATAGCAAGGGAGAGAACAAAGGATTTACAAAGCTTTAGGGAGTTTTTAGAGAAAAATGTAAATGTCAATATATTTTTGTATAAAAAGTGGAAAATAATTATGTACAATAATTAGAATTTACATCTTAGTCAAA
>ENA-USUG01006507-USUG01006507.1-human-gut-metagenome-genome-assembly--contig:-NODE-6507-length-12240-cov-104.273781_pt1 | contig 12240 bp, 10 predicted proteins | sample MGYA00250059_ERZ773394 | MGnify/ENA primary metagenome ERZ773394 (study PRJEB29103, sample SAMN06111957) | human gut metagenome | biome: human gut; feature: ankylosing spondylitis patient; material... | reverse complement strand
CATCCGTACACTGTGCAGCAAGCCGGACCTCGACCAGAAGCTTCCACGCTTCATCATACTCCAAAGTACATGTGGCATCCGGGTATGCTTCCCGCAAACGCTCTATAATTATAGCGGCTCGTTGTTTCTTCGTCATCGCATAGTATCTCCATTATTTTATCCTTTTTATCATACCAAATTTCATGAAAAATGAAAACCTTTTTCTCCCTCGATTTATCTTCGATTTTTCATCTTGACGTACCCAATTTTACTTTTGTATAATATTATAATTAAGTAAAGTAATTGACGCATCTTTCTATATCGTCAAGCAAGCATATTATACAACTGGAGGAACCGGATATGGATTTACGCATACAGAAAACAAGACAGAATATTTTTCAGGCATTCATCGAACTTCGGGAGAAATATCCTTTGGAGAAAATTACCGTCAAGGAGCTGACAGAACGTGCCCAGATCAGCAAACAGACCTTCTACCTGCACTACCGGGATATGTATGATCTGTCCGAACGTATTGAACAGTCCATGATTCAGGAAATGTTGAAGGAACTCCCTTACCCGGAAAATATCCTTACCCATACCGGTGAGGTCACAAAACAGTTGTTCCAGAAAGCGATCGATCAGGGGCATAATTTCCGAGTTGTCTTTTCCGGCTCCCGTGTCAGCGCGCTCACTGAAGGACTGGAAACCTCCCTCAAAAATGCATTATACGAGGAATGTCCAAAATACCGCACCGATCTCCGTGCCAATATTCTTATCACGATTTTAGTACAGGGCTGTTACCATGCCTACGAGCAGTATTCGACCATCGACCAGGATCGTGTTGTCTCTATCATCAGTAAAATTGCAGATGAAATCTCAAACGAATGTAAGTAAAAGAAATCCTGAAAATGCAAAAGCGGTCAACTTGGGGATAGTTGACCGCCAGCTGCGTTATCAAATAACGCGAAGGAGAAATGTGTGTCTTGTGACACTAATATGAATCTTGGGGGGATTCTATATATATAAAGCATTCTCATGCTTTATACCAATTTCATAAGACTTCCTTCCTCTTTTGTCGATTCGTCTCTACACGAATTATCTTTTGTAGAAATGTATCTATTGAAGTCTATGGTTGTATAATACAGATTTTTTTTGGTTTTTTATATCAAATATATGTCTTTTTTTGCACTATTATGATATACTATAAAAAAATTCAAAAAGAGAGAAATTATTAAGATTTTTAGAAGGAGTATCTATGAATATTGACAAAGAAGTAAACATGAAATTATTCCAACAACAACAGGAGCAAAGCCGCCATCTGGACTACGAGAAAGAATTTGGCATCTACAAAGCAATCGCCAATGGCAACATGGAGGAGGTAAAAGCCCGTCATAAAGAATACGAGGAACACAAAGGCTACACAACCGGTGATGACAGAAATGGTGTGTTATCTGCCGATCCATTACAGAATGCCAAGTATCACTTTGTAATCCTTGCAGCCATGACAAGCCGCTTCTGTGCACAGTATGGTCTTCCACGCGAGATTGCTTACAGCATGAGCGACATATTTATCCAGCGCATGGACGTGTGCAAGAAAAAGGAAGAAGTTGACAAGATTCAGACTGAAATGATCATGAGCTATACAAAAGCAATGCAGGACAACCGCAGCAAAGGTATCTATTCCAAGCAGATTGTCAAATGTGTCGACTATATTCAGGCAAACCTGCAACAGGAGCTTCGCTTAGAAAGCATCGCAGAATACCTGAATATGAATCCGACGTATCTGTCCCGTTTGTTCAAAAAGGAAATGGATGTGTCCATCTCCGCTTACATCAAGACCGAGCGTTTGAAAACTGCGGCACATCTGCTGCAATATAGCAATTATTCCATCTCTGAAATTTCAGAGTACTTAAACTTCTCCTCCCAGAGCCATTTTACAAGCTCTTTCCAGGAGTTATATGGACTCACGCCAAAGAAGTACCGGGATTTACATACAAGCTGTGAATCTCCGGATCTGGAAGAATACGAATCGTAACAGCTATGATTGCGCAGCAATCTGTGCAACCAGATCTTCCAGATACATCCACCGGTCCACCTTCTCTGCCAGTGTCTGTTCGAGCTGCTCCTGCTCTTCATAGAGTCGTTGCAGTTCGGCAGAATTACTGGCATTTTTTTCCATTGCAGACTTATTGTCTTCAAGCTTCTGCTCCAATGCAGCAATATCGTCTTCAATCGTATCGTATTCCCGCTGTTCCTGATACGAAAGCTTCAGTTTCTTCGTACGTGGTTTTTCTTTCCGATTATCCGATTTGCCGGTCTTTGGTTCAGCAGCCTCGGTCTTCATTCCGTCAGATTTCTCCGCTGTCTGCTGTTCATACAGAACCCTTGTCTCATAATCGGTATAACCACCCTCGCTCTGCCAGAGTGTTCCGTCCGGGCGGAATGCGAAGATGCGGCGTACTACACGATCTAAAAAATAGCGGTCATGACTGACTGCAACAACGATTCCCTGGAACGAATCCAGATAATCTTCCAATATCGTGAGTGTCGTGATGTCCAGATCATTCGTCGGCTCATCCAATATAAGAACATTCGGTGCCGACATCAGGACCTTACACAGATACAATCTTCTACGCTCACCACCGGATAATTTCCCGATCAGACCATACTGATCTTCTCCGCGGAACAAGAACCGTTCCAACAATCTTGCCGCAGTAATCTTACCCTCGTCTGTCTCTACATATTCCGCCACGTCGCGGATATAATCGATCACACGCTGATTCGGATCCATGTCCTTACCAAGCTGAATCTCCTGCGCAAAATATCCAATCTTCACCGTCGGACCAATCACAACGCTTCCGCTGTCCGGTTCTAACATTCCCTGCATGATCTTAAGCAGCGTACTTTTGCCGCAGCCATTGCGACCGACGATTCCAATCCGGTCGTCTTTTAGGAAATGGTATGTAAAGTCATGAATGATTGTCTGTCCGCCAAAGCTTTTTTCAATATGGTCAAGCTCCACAGTCGTCCGTCCAAGCCGTGAAGAAACGGAGCCGATCTCCACCTGTGCATCTTTCACCGGAGCGGATTTGCCTTTCATCTCCTCGTAGCGTTCCAGCCTCGCCTTCTGTTTGGTTGAACGTGCTCTTGCACCACGCTTCACCCATTCGAGTTCCACGCGAAGAATCGACTGCCGCTTCCGTTCCTGTGCATCTAAGATGTCCTCACGGAGTGTCTTTCCCTCCAGAAATCCGGAATAGTTTGTCGCGTACGAATAGATCTGTCCTTTATCCACTTCGATGATCCGGTTCGCCACGCTGTCAAGGAAATAGCGATCGTGAGTTACCATGATAATCGAGCCTTTGTATGCGCGCAGTTCGCTCTCTAACCAGGTTGACATCTCGCTGTCCAGATGGTTTGTCGGCTCATCCAAGAGTAATATATCTGCTTTTGCAAGCAACGCAGACACGAGTGCCAGTCTTTTTCGCTGTCCTCCGGATAAGTGTCCGCATGTCTCTTCAAAATCTGTGATGCCAAGCTTCGTCATCATCGTCTTTGCTTCGCTCTCTATCGTCCAGTGATTTTCTTCTGTAACGTGTCCACGCACGACTGCCTGCAGCACGGTATCTGTCGCTTCAAATTCCGGTGTCTGTGGCAGGTATTGTACTGTATAGTGATTCGCCAGTATCACGTTTCCGGAATCCGGGTTCTCTATGCCTGCAATGATTTTCAGAAGGGTTGATTTGCCCGTGCCATTGATTCCGATGATTCCAGCTTTTTCACCTTCCTGTAAAAAGAAGGACGCTTTATCAAAAAGTTTGCGCTCGCCATATGCTTTTGTGATTTCATCTACTGTTACGATGTTCATGTGATTGCTCCTATTTTCTATTCGTCTAGGGATTTGGGGATGATTGCCATTCTTCGCAGACACGCTTCCGCTCGGTTCATCACGCAGTGGTACTAAATTCACGACAAACAAGTTTGCCGTTCATTAAGTACCAGCGTGCTTCAACGGTCTGCTTAAGAATTGGCAATCGTGTCCAAATCCATATACATTTTTGATGGGATATCTACGACCTTATCCCTATATAATCTCATTCGTAGTCAGGCAAATTCAGTAACTTTAGACTCAAGTCTATTAGTTCCTGCCTTCCGGATGAATTCATAATCCGCACCTTGCCTTTGTGGTCGTCAGTGCGCAGCAGGCCTTGTACTTTGAGGCGGCGCATGAGTTCGCGTGAAGTGCCGAGGCTGCCATCAATCAGATGGATGTCACGGTCGCCAAGAAAATGGCGAAGTTCTTTCTTCAGAAACGGGTAGTGTGTACATCCAAGAACGATAGATTCTGTGTCGTCGGTCAGGACAGGTGATAGCTTCTCTGCGAAATAGTCGTCTAGTTCCTGTCCGTCCAGATCGCCATGCTCGACGAATTCCATCAGTCCGTCACACTGGACGGGAACGATGTCTGCCTGTTCCCGGTACTTTGCTAAGAGTTTCTGGAATTTCTCCTGTTTGAGTGTCATCGGAGTTGCCATCACCAGGATTCTTCCGCCATGGCTTTCGGTCACTGCCGGTTTCACGGCCGGTTCGATTCCCACGATTGGAAGCTCCGGATATGTATTTCGTAGCAATCGTACGGCTGCACTTGTCGCTGTGTTGCAGGCAACTGCCAATCCTTTGATTCCCATATCCAGCAGTTTTTCTACCACTGCAAATGTCAAATCCCGGATTTCCGCCTGTGGCTTTACACCATAGGGTGCATGCAGGGAATCTCCATAATATATAAAATCTTCCTTCGGCATCAATTTTAGGGCTTCGCGCAGGACGCTTAATCCACCAAGCCCTGAATCCATAAATCCGATGGGGAGTTTTTGTTTTTCCTGTAATCTGTCTGTTTCTGACATGTTATAACCTTCTTGTCATATTTAATGTTTCGACATGAAGCGTGATGGTTTACGCACGCTTTATTCATATGCATTGCCATGCCCATTCTACCACAGATACCTATACTTGTACAAACGAAAAATCGCAAGGTATATATGGATCAGTCCTTACACCTTGCGATTTTATCAATATTTGCAGGCAATGAGCTTCTGAGTCAAAAGATCTAGCTTACGTCGATTGCCCTAAAATGTACAATTGCTTTTTATTTGGTTGTATCTGTACTGCGGATCTTATCCCTTACCGGGAATATCATGGATGGCGATACCGAAAGCTCATCAATTCCCATCTTCAGGAAGCTTTCTGTGAGTGTTGTATCGGCACCAAGCTCGCCGCAGATTCCGACCCAGCAGCCTTCCTTATGTCCATTGTCGATTACCATCTGAATCATGCGTAAGATTGCAGGATGGTGGGAATCGTAGAAATCATCCAGTTTCGGATTCTGACGGTCAATCGCCAGCGTATACTGTGTCAGATCGTTCGTTCCGATACTGAAGAAATCAACTTCTTTCGCAAGCTCTGCACTCATCATCACAGCGGCCGGTGTCTCAATCATGATACCATGCTCGACATCTCCATACGGAAGTCCCTGCGCGTCTAACTCTGCTTTCACTTTGTCAACGATTGCATGGATCTTCTGCACCTCTGCCACGGAAATGATCATCGGATACATGACACCGATATTTCCGTAATAGCTTGCACGGAAGATTGCGCGAAGCTGTGTCTTGAATATCTCCGGTTGTGTCAGACAGATACGGATTGCACGGTAGCCCATCGCCGGATTATCTTCTTTATCCAGATTGAAATAATCCACCTGTTTGTCGGCACCGATATCCAGTGTACGGATAATAACCTTCTTACCTGCCATATTCTCCGCAACTGTTTTATATGCCTGAAACTGTTCTTCTTCTGTTGGAAATGTATCGCTCTCTAAATACAGAAACTCGCTTCGGAAAAGTCCGATGCCCTCTGCATCATTCTGCAGGGCAGATGCCACATCCGCAACACCGCCGATGTTCGCGTACAGCTTGATTTTCTTTCCATCGAGTGTGATATTTTCCTTGCCCTTCAGTTCCTGCAGCAAGCGTTTCTTCTCTTCGGCTTCCTGCTTCTTACTCTCGTATTCTTTCACAACATCATCGGTTGGCTCTACATAGACACTGCCATTGTAACCATCGACAATTGCGAATCTGCCGTCGACATTTTCCTCGAATTTAACACCGATCAGTGCCGGAATATTCATCGTCCGCGCCAGAATCGCTGTATGGGAATTCGTGGAACCATGTCTCGTTACGAATGCAAGCACCTTCGACTTATCAAGCTGGACAGTCTCGCTCGGTGCCAGATCGTCTGCTAATAGGATCACCGGTTCATCACCATCTAATACACTATCTTTCTTTCCCTGCAGAATCTTCACAACGCGGTTGGAAATATCTTTCACATCCGCGGCACGTGCTTTCATATAATCATCGTCCATCGCCGCGAACATGTTCGAAAAATTATCTCCTGTCGTTGCAACCGCATACTCGGCATTGATTCCCTGATTCTCAATCATGTGTGTGATTGCTTCCACATAATCAAGATCATCCAACATCATCTGGTGTACGTCGAATATCATCGCATTGACTTCTCCGACTTCCACCAGTGCTTTTTCGTAGAGTGCCTGTAACTGCTCCTTTGCGGTTTCCTTTGCCTCTTCAAATCGCTTTACTTCTGCGGCTGTGTCCTCGATCTTTACACGTTTGACAGTACTTTCATCCTTGTTATATACGGAGATCCGACCGATTGCAATTCCGCCAAATACACTTTTTCCTTTTAATTCCTGCATACTCTCACCCGGCTGTATAAGACCTTCCCTTTCTTCGTACATCAATTACAGATTCTCGTTCATGAATGCAGAGAGTGCTGCGATTGCCTCATCTTCCTGTTCACCGTCTGCCTGCAGGATCACTTCCTGTCCCTGCTTTGCGCCAAGGCTCATAACGCCCATGATACGCTTTGCGTCAACGCTTCTTCCGTCCTTTGCGATCGTTACCTTGCAAGGATAAGCGGCTGCGAGCTTTACAAGCTGTCCGGCTGGTCTTGCGTGGATTCCCTGTGCATCTGTGATTACATAACTAAACTCTCTCATAATTTTATTCTCCTTTTTTTTATGGTTATTCCAACATCTATGTTTTCTTTCTGAGTTGCGTACACTACACATTCTACGCAGACACGCTCTCGCTCACTTCCACACGCAGCGGACACTAAATTCACGACAAACACGTTTGCCGTTCATTAAGTGCCGGCGTGTTCCAATGGTCTGCTTTAGAATTGTGTAGTGACACGCAACTCTATCTACAATATTTGATTCCACAATCCTATATAACAATTATATGATATAAAATTCTTCAATCGTATGACCTTGTATTATGCGACTACTTTCTTCTTTAATACTCCGAGCAGGAGTGCGGAAATGATACTTCCGACTACCAGTGCGAGAAGATACATTGCGGCGTGTCCAACAACCGGGAATACGAAGATTCCACCGTGAGGCGCCATCAGTGTACAGTTAAACGCTGCGGAAAGTCCACCAGCGACACCTGCACCAACCACACATGCCGGAATGACATGTAACGGATCGGCTGCGGCGAATGGAATTGCTCCCTCTGTGATAAAGGAAAGTCCCATAACGAAGTTTGTAGGACCTGCCTTGCGTTCCTGCTCTGTAAACTTGTTCTTGAACAATAAGGATGCGATTGCAATTGCGATTGGAGGAACCATACCTCCGATCATAACCGCTGCCATGATATCATAATTTCCGGCTGCAATCTGCGCGGTACCGAATACATACGCTGCCTTGTTGACCGGGCCTCCCATATCGACTGCCATCATCGCGCCGAGCAATGCTCCAAGCAGGATAATATTTGCGCCACTCATATTCTTCAAGCCATTGTTCAAGGCTATATTGATAAATCCGACAACCGGTTCAATCACATACACCATACCTGCTCCGGTAATCAGCAATCCAAAGACCGGGATCAGCAGGATCGGCACCATTCCTTCCAGTGCAGAAGGAAGCTTCGAGAAAATCTTCTTCAGCAGCAATACAACATAGCCTGCTATAAATCCGGCAGCCAGTGCGCCGAGGAATCCGGACTTTCCATTTGCTGCAATGGCACCACCTAAGAAGCCAAGTGCAAGTCCCGGACGGTCCGCGATACTCATCGCGATAAATCCGGCGAGGATCGGCAGCATAAAACTAAATGCCACGCCTCCAACCTGAGCCTTCAAGAAATAAGCAACCGGTGTCAATGTACCGAAGTTACTCTTTACATCTGCAACCGAACCATACTTGTCAATCAGATACTGCGGAACGTGGTTTAAGTCAATGAGCAATCCGTCAATCAGGAATGCAAGTGCGATCAGAATACCACCGCCAACGACAAATGGTAACATATGCGATACACCGTTCATCAAATGCTTATAAATCTGGTGTCCGACGCTTTCTTTGCCCTCGGTCTCTTTGCTTTCGGCTGCATCACCGCCTGCTTCATAGACAGCTGCTTTGCCTTCGGCTGCTCGTGTCAGTAATTGTTCTGCCTTATTGATACCATCTGCCACCTTGCAGATGATTACCTTCTTGCCGTGGAAACGATCCATCGGCACCTGTGTATCTGCAGCTACGATGATTGCATCGGCTTCCTTGATTTCCTCTGCTGTCAATACGTTCTTGGCACCGCCGGAGCCTCTGGTCTCCACCTTGATTGCATAGCCGAGTTCCTTCGCTTTCTTCTCCAATGCCTCGGCCGCCATGTACGTATGTGCGATTCCGGTCGGGCATCCCGTTACTGCTAAAATCTTCTTTGTTGCTTCTGAGATAGTCGGAATCTCTTCCTGCTTGGCATCACCATTTTCCGCCTTGTCAATGATACTTAAGAATTCATCTACTGTCTTCGCGGATTTCAATGCGTTCGTGAAATCCTCGTCCATAAGAAGCACGGATAATTTGCTCAGTACATCGAGATGTACATTGTCTGCGGTATCCGGTGCTGCGATCAGGAACAGCAGATGTACCGGCTCGCCATCCAACGAATCGAAATCCACACCATCCGGAATCACCATCGCTGCAAGTCCTGCCTGCTTCACGGCTGCCGACTTACAATGCGGAATCGCGATTCCTTCTCCAATTCCGGTTGTTCCTTCCTGTTCTCTTGCATACACACCCTTGCGGTATGTGTCAACATCTGCGATCTTTCCGCTCTCTGCCATCAAGGCTACGGCACGATCCAGTGTTTCTTCCTTCGAGCTTACCTTCGCACCAAGGTAAATGCTCCTCTTGTCTAACAAATCTGTAATTCGCATATGCAACCCCTCCTTTATCATTTTTTGCCGAAGGTCTTCACGTACAAGCCTTCGACTTCTTCCTTCGTTGCTAGCTCTTCTGAAAATGCACTCGCACTTCCGGTACATACACCCATTTCAAATGCGTTTCTATAAGCATCTGCTCCGCCATCTGTAATCAAATATCCTGCAATAAATCCTGCTACCATCGAATCTCCGGCACCGACGGAATTCTTCACTGTGCCCTTTGGAGCCTCTGCCCGGTACTCACTTCCGTCCTCTGCAAGTAATACCGCACCGTCACCCGCCATGGATACGAGCACATTCCGTGCGCCCTGTTCCTGCAACTTCTTCGCATATTTGCATACATCGTCTTTGTCTTTGATCTCCACTCCGAAGATCTCACCGAGTTCGAAATTATTCGGTTTGATCATAAACGGCTTATATGGAAGCACATTTACCAGAAGATCTCTTGTCGCATCTACAACGATCTTCAACTTCTTGTCCTGCAGACGCTTCATGATATCCATATACGCGGACTGCGGCATGCTCTCCGGAATCGAACCTGCCAGCACAAGGATATCGCCCTCCTGCAAGGTCTCTAACTTCTGATATAACAGTTCCAATGCATCCGCGGAAATCTTCGGTCCCTGTCCGTTGATCTCGGTTTCCTCCTTCGCGCGGATCTTGACATTGATTCGTGTCATGCCTGCATCTAACTCAATAAAATCGCTTTCCACACCTTTTGCCTTCAACATGGATTTCAAAACCTCTCCGGTAAATCCGGCCGTAAATCCAAGTGCCTGATTCTCAAATCCAAGATTCTTCAATACCATGGATACATTGATTCCTTTTCCACCCGGCAGAATCTTCTCGCCGCTGGTACGGTTGACATATCCAAGATTCACACAATCCAGATCCTGTACATAGTCAAGAGATGGATTAAATGAAACAGTGTAAATCATACGCTCACCTCCGTGATATTCTTCATTCCTCTGTACTCATTATTTTCAATCTTCGTTGTAATTATCCTTGCAGACTTGAATTCTGCAAAACTAATCGAACAAATCTCTCCGAATTTGCTGCTGTCGCACAGCACATAGCGCTCCTTCGTCTTCTGCATGGATTTCTTCTTCACCATTGCTTCTTTAACATCCGGTGTTGTAAATCCGTTGCCCTTCGTCACACCGTTCGCACCCCAGAAGCCTTTCGTGAAGTTGTATTTATCCAAGGAAATAATTGCTTCTTCTCCGACGATTGCTTCTGTGACCGGCTTGAACTCACCGCCAAGGATATATGTCGTATAGCCTTTCTGTGACAAATGCTTTGCATGTGCAAATGAGTTTGTGACGAATATCACATTCTTCGCTGTGATATAGTCGATCATCAGCTCGGTTGTCGTTCCAGCATCCATATACACTACATCCTGATCCTTGATCAATGCCGCCGCATATCTGGCAATCTCAATCTTTTCTTCCCGGTTGATCTCCTTCCGGTATTCCACCGCATCGTCCTTCACATGGAAGCTTCCGCCGATTGCCATCGCACCGCCATGTACCTTTACCAGTCTGCCTTCCTTATCCAGTGCGTTCAGATCCCGCCGGATCGTGGACTCGGAAATATCAAGAAGCTGCATCAGTTCCTGTACGGAAACGCTGTGTCTTTGTTCTACCGCTGCAAGTATCGCCTGCTGTCTTTCTTCTCCTAACATGTTTCTCCTTTCCGTCAAAATCGTTCATTTTGTTTCATTTTCGTTCATCTTTTCTATATAGTAACGCCATTTTCCGTCATTGTCAATCATTTTCTTTCATTTTTTCTTCGATTTTCAGTCAAAAACAGTCAAAAAAATCATATTCACTATACTATGTCCAAAAAACAGACATAAAAAACAGGACAGCTGACTGTAAATCAACTGTCCTGCATGCATTTATACTGTGTTGTTATTACGCCATCTGTGTCTGAAACAGCGCGTCAATCTCTTCTTTCGTTGCAAGCTCCTCGGAGAATGCACTGGCACTTCCGGCACAGATCCCAAGCTTCAACGCATACTCGTAATCATCGCGCTCGATATAACCTGCCAGGAATCCGGCAAGCATCGAATCACCGGCACCGACAGAGTTCTTCACCTGTCCCTTCGGTGCGGCTGCGCGGATCACTCTGCCATCCTCTGTCACAAGGACTGCACCCTGATACGACATGGAGACGAGCACATTTCTCGCGCCACGCTCCTGCAGCTGCTTCGCATACATCTCTGCCTGATCCATCGTCGTTACTTCCACACCGAACAGATTTCCAAGCTCGGTACGGTTTGGCTTGATCAAAAATGGGTGATACGGAAGAACATTCGTGAGCAGTTCTCCGGTCGCATCCACGATAATCTTGTTGTTATTGTATTGCAGCATCTGCATGATATCCATATACGTTGTCTTGGCCATGCAGTCCGGCAGGCTGCCCGCAAGTACCAGATAATCATCCTGATCCAGATAGCCAAGCTTCTCATAGAGCTCTGCGATATCCTCGCTCTTGATCTCCGGTCCCTGTCCGTTGACCTCTGTTTCATCGCCACAGCGCATCTTGACATTGATACGGGTCAGTCCATTTGCAATATCGATAAAATCCGCATTCATATCCCGTTGCATCAGCAACGCTTTCAAAGCTTCTCCGGTAAATCCCGATGTAAAACAGATTGCACGGTTATCGATACCGAGATTCTGCAGTACAATGGATACGTTGATGCCCTTGCCGCCCGGCAGAATCTTCTCACCTGTCGTACGATTCACCTGGTTGCGTTCGAATTCCGTCAAATCCAGAATATAATCCAGCGACGGGTTAAATGTTACTGTATATATCATATTTTTCCCTTTCTCTCTATGCGTAGATCCCGAACCAATACATTAATTTTATAATACCCTATTCCCCGCGTGATTGTAAATGTTTTTTTATCTATACATTCCGTAAATTCCTATACGCTTTTGTTACTCCTTTACGGACAGTATA
>ENA-USUG01006498-USUG01006498.1-human-gut-metagenome-genome-assembly--contig:-NODE-6498-length-12259-cov-3.134707_pt1 | contig 12259 bp, 13 predicted proteins | sample MGYA00250059_ERZ773394 | MGnify/ENA primary metagenome ERZ773394 (study PRJEB29103, sample SAMN06111957) | human gut metagenome | biome: human gut; feature: ankylosing spondylitis patient; material... | reverse complement strand
CTGCTCGAAATGTTCAAAATACCCGCTCAGCTGTAACGCCGGACGGTTTACATCCGCAAGTCTGATGCGGTGTCCCTCGGAATAGTAAATACTCGCCTTTTGGATATAGACAAAGACAGGCTGAATATCTTCGGTGGAGGTGTTTCCCTGGGGCATCCTCTTGGAGCTTCCGGCGCGAGAATTCTGGTGACACTCCTGACGGTTCTGCAACGCAAGGGCGCGCGCACCGGTTGCGCGGCGGTGTGTAACGGTGGAGGCGGGGCTTCGGCTACCGTTATCGAGAGGATATAGCGGGACATTTAACCTCGTTAACATACAAACCCTGACAAGGGCGTGCCCTTGTCAGGGTTTGTATGTTAACGAGGTTTACAGTCTGAAAAATCAAGCCCCGTACCTATTTCCGCCAGCCGTCTGATAATCGTCCGTATCCAACAATGCATAAAAGATAAAACCTATCACCGCCAAAACGGAAACGAAAACAGCCAGCGACATCCCCGAAGGCACCTCCATAGCGCCTACCGACAGGAAAAAATCCTCCAAAAAACGGTACAACATCATCAGCTTATCCGTACCCGTAATAGCCACAGCCGCACCTATACCTGCCAGCGAAGCAATCCACACCACCCACAACGACACATCACGACGAGGAATAGCCGCCATAACACGTGACGAAAAACCGTCGTCAGGAACTACCGTTTCACGCAACGGCGTAAAAAGTCCGGCAATCTCCCTGTCCAACGGATCGGTAAATAAATCTTTCGTACTGTCGGTCTTTTTCATAATCATCGCAAATCAACGTTTTAAAAGTTTGGCCAGTTGTTCCTTTCCACGGGAAATATGCGTCTTGACCGTAGAAAGGGGAATTCCCATAATCCGGGCTATGTGGTCCTGCTTCTGCCCTTCGAGGTAAAACAGTACGATAGCCGTGCGTTGTTCCGGACGTATCTTCTCAAGTGCACGGTAAAGGTCGATATTTTTCTCCACACCCGAAGCATCGTCGTTCGTTAAAAAATACTCCTTGGCATCTATATCCTCGTGCGAATGTTTTTTACACAGGTTCATATAATCGTAAAAAACATTGTACGCGATCGAGAAGAGCCATGTCTGGAATTTAGCCGTAGCCTTATACGTGCCTATATACATCCACGCCTTGAGGAACGTATCCTGCGCAATATCCGCCGAAAGTTCCCTGTCGCCGGCCGTAAGCCCCATCAGCAGCCGCCGCACCGGCCCCTGGTACTTGCGCACCAAGGTATCGAAAGCGCGGCGGCGACCGAAAAGGTTCACCTGGCTGACCAGTAATATATCTTCCGCCTGACTCATTTAGGCTGTGGAGTATGTGTGTGTTTATAATACCGTGTACCTGTCTTTATTCCTCTTCTTCCGCGCTTTCTTTCCCGTTATCATCCGCAGAAGCGCCTCCTTTCTCGCGCCATTGACGGGACTCGCGTTCGCGTTTATAACGCAGGAACTCTTCCATCTGTTTCCTCTCCTCGACGGATTTTGCGTTGGAGTAATCGAGGTACAGATATGCAAAACCTATGAACATCGGTATTATACCAAGGCCCCACGGAGTGTTGGAACCGAGCGAAAGGAAGAACATCATCACACCCAACCCTATCAGCATGAATATTATGCCGGTGCGGCGGTATTTGGACGGTTTCTTCAGGTAATCGGCCAAACTGTCGCGTCCCTGCTCATATATCTGGGCGTAATTGGTCCTTTCGGGACGGAAAACAGGATCCGGTATATCCTGCCGTATATTCTCCTGAGCCGCAACGTCGTCCTTCTGCTGCACCCTGGAAATTATCTTCTCCTTCTGCATTGCCTCGAACTGTGCCATACGCAGCTGGTGCGCCCTTTGTTTGCCTTTTTCACGCGCCTGAAGGACGAACCACAATGCAAGCATAAGACATATAGATATTAAGAGAACCGCAAAACCTCCTCCGTTCATAAATCTCTCGAAAGGAGGCTCCCAGTGACGGCTCTGGCGGGCCATCTGGATATTGTACAGGCGGTCGGCACTCATTCTCGCATAGACTATCGAATCCTTGTAACTCTCGCTGCGCACTTTTTCAAGCTCTACCTGCGAAGCGTATTTCAACGAATCCAGCGCATACTGCGTTGAGTTCAGGTAAACCGTATCCCGTACCACCGTAACACTGTCGGGTACGGCTTTTGCGGCTTTGTCCTTTTCCTGCCCCGCCACCCATGACAAGGGCAAAAGAAGCGCCGCTGTGAGGATTAAAATTTTCTGTTTCATCTTTTTTTGAATTTTTATTTGTACGTTTTTTTTCAACTATTCCGTTCTTACCCGTTTCGTCTTTCTACGACATTAGACTCCGGCATATATGTAAAAAGTTTCAGCCGCATGCAAAAAAAATCGTTTTTTCTCGAAAACACGCCGCAATATACGAATTAAGCCCCCCTCGTAAATCCTATATACACGAAAAAACAAAGCGTTGCCACTATCGGAAAAAGCGTAAAAAACGGTACATTTGCAACATATGTACCTGAAAAGACTCAAAATAGTAAATTTCAAGAATTTCGGGGCTTTCGAGGCCGAATTTTCACCGAAGATAAACTCCCTGACAGGGCCCAACGGCACCGGCAAGACAAACATACTGGACGCCGTTTACTACCTGTGCTTCACCAAGAGTTACTTCGCTTCGACCGACGTGCAAAACATACGTCACGGCGAAAATTTCATGATGCTCGAAGGCGTATTCTCCGACGAAAGCGGCGACAGACAGGTGTTGATGAGCCTGCAACGAGGCGCCAAAAAGACCGTCAAACGCGACGGCAAACAAGTCGAACGCATGGGCGAATACATCGGCGCATATCCTCTGGTCATAGTATCGCCGGCCGACCGCGACCTGATAGCCGACGGAAGTTCGTTGCGGCGCAAATTCATAGACGGAGTGGTATCCCAGACCTCATCGCAGCACCTGGATGCGGTGGTATCGCACGCACGGATAATAGAATTGCGCAACGCCCTGCTCAAAACGCCTTCCGTAACTTCGCTCCAGATAGACGTGTACGACAAGGCGATGATAGAACTTGGCCGCAAAATATACGAAGGCCGGCAGAGTTTCCTCGAGCGGTTCGTCCCTGTATTCAAAAAGACATACTCGGATATATCCGGAGGAGGGGAACAAGCGGACATAACATATACGAGCATCTTCGAAAACCCGGATGCCGGGGAAATACTGCACGCCGCCAGGGCTCGGGACCTTATGGTCGGTTTTTCCACCACCGGAGCGCACAAGGACGACCTTAAGTTCACGCTGGACGGATACCCGGTCAAGAACTACGGTTCGCAGGGACAGCAGAAAACGTTCCTCACGGCATTGAAACTAGCCCAGTTCCATTTCATAACATCCCTTACCGGACGTAAACCGATATTGTTGCTCGACGACATTTTCGACAAACTGGATTCCCGGCGCGTGGAGTACATCATGAGCCTTGTCAACGGCGATACTTTCGGACAGATATTCGTTTCCGACACACAACCCGAACGCATACGCGAACTGATGCGCGCACAGGGAGAAGGTCACAGCATATTCACACTGTAGAGATGAAAAACGAGGACCCTAAACCGATAAACGAAGCCTTGAAGCGGTTTGCAGGATGTTCCAGAGGACTGTCCGAAGGACTTACCGCACGGCGCATAGCCGATCTGTGGCGCGCAATGTACGCTCCACAAGCCGCCATACACACAAAAAAAGTACTGTTCTCTGCCGGTATGCTGACAATACAGGTGGACAGCGACGCATGGAAAAACGAACTGATGCTGCGCCGCACGGAAATAATGGAGCGTCTGAACGCTGCGCTCGGACACAAAACCGTAAATACGGTATTTTTCGTATGAACAGCGCAGAAAAAAGGCTTTTTACCGGTCAAAAACTGCTAAATTGTTGATAAAGTTTTCGTCCCGACACGTGAAACCTCATCATTAATGAGTAATTTTACTGCGGTTTTTGTGTTTTAACACATCAAAGGCAAAACAGCACCCGAAGCAGGGGCTACCTTAAAAAATTCGTCACATGGGAAAGATAATAGCCATTTCAAACCAGAAGGGAGGCGTAGGAAAGACCACTACGGCCGTAAACCTGGCCGCCGCATTGGGCGTTCTTGAAAAGTCCGTCCTGTTGGTGGATGCCGATGCGCAGGCCAATGCTTCTTCCGGGCTTGGCGTAGAAGAGGATACGATAGAAGGCGGCACGTACGAAGTAATCGAGCACCTGAAGGACATCCGCGAACTGATACTGCACACCTCTACACCTAACGTGGATATACTCCCGGCGCACATAAATCTCGTTGCCGCCGAGGACGAACTATCGGACAAGGAAGGCCGCGAATACATGCTTAAAACGGCACTGGATACCGTACGCGACGCTTACGACTACATACTTATAGACTGCTCGCCTTCACTGGGGCTGATGACGATAAACTCGCTGACTGCCGCCGACAGCGTCATAATACCCATACAGTGCGAATATTACGCCCTTGAAGGGCTGGGCAAACTCCTGAGCACGATAAAAAGCATACAGAAAAGCTACAATCCGTCACTGACATACGAAGGCATGCTCCTTACGATGTTCGACCCGCGGCTTCGCCTTTCAAACCAGGTGGCCGAGGAAGTGCGCACGCATTTCCAGAATATAGTATTCAAGACCGTGATACAACGAAACGTAAAACTGGGTGAAGCCCCCAGCCACGGCGAAAGCATAATAAGCTACGACGCCACCAGCCGAGGGGCCGAAAATTACCTAAACCTGGCTTCGGAAATCATAGGCAACAACAAACAATAGATCACACACAGGCACTTATGAGTAAAAAAGTACTTGGACGGGGACTTTCGGCACTTCTGAGCGATGCCAAGAACGACATAAACTCCGCATCGGACGAAGGAGCCAGCAAGATAGTGGGCAAAACGGCCGAAATAGAGATAAGCGCAATAACCGCCAACCCGTTCCAGCCCCGCACGCAATTTACCGCCGAACATCTCGAAGAACTGGCCGCATCTATACGCCAGTTCGGTGTCATACAACCGATAACGGTACGCACAACCGGCGTCAACTCATTCCAGCTGATCTCCGGCGAACGCCGTTTCCGCGCTTCCAACCTGGCGGGCCTGACGCATATCCCGGCTTACATACGCCTTGCCAACGACCAGCAGATGCTGGAAATGGCGCTGATAGAAAATATCCAGCGCCGCGACCTCGACCCGATAGAAGTGGCGACGTCTTTTAAGCAACTCATCGACGAATGTAACCTCACGCAGGAACAGATGAGTGAACGAGTAGGCAAGAAACGAAGCACGATAACCAACTACCTGCGCCTTCTGCGTCTCGAACCGGTAATACAGGCCGGCATGCGCGACGGCATACTGTCGATGGGACACGGGCGCACGCTTATAAATGTGGAAGACCCCGAAGCCCAGCTTCGCATCTACCGCATGATAATCGAGGAAAGCCTGTCGGTGCGACAAACAGAAAAACTGGTCAAGGACTTTCAGGAAGGCCGCCTTTGTTCAGAAAAAAAGACACCTGCGGCAAAACCCCAGCTTCCTGGCGGGATGGCCGAAGCCGCGCGCAGGCTCGGACAGTTTTTCGGTTCCAAAATAGACGTACGCATGGGCAGCAAAGGCCGCGGTACGATAGTCATACCTTTCAAGTCACAGGAAGATTTCGAACGTATAAAAAACCTGATATCGGGACAGGAATAACGAATAAAAGCGAAGTTTTGACAGGAATAAAGAGCAAAATACTGTTTTTCGCAATCGCATGCGCATTGCCTGCACTCATGTCCGCTCAGTCGGAAAAATCCGGTATGAGTGTCGAAGAGGCCATTGCCGTACTCAATCACGGGGAAACAGCGGCAGCGGACAGCACTCTTACAAAAAAACAACTCCGCAAAAAAGCCAAAGAAGCCAAAAAAGCCGAAAGGCGCAAAAAACGGCAGCAAAAAGAACTGGAACAAATATCCAAAACGGCCGTAAGTACAGATACAACGCACGTCACGAATTCCGACAGTACAATCGTGGCAGCAAAACAGTCCGATCCGGGAGGCACTTTTTCCATCGACGGACTTTCAGAAAACCCCGACAGCCTGGGCATACCGGGAGCTGAATATTATACTATCGACGACTCGCTGATGATGGCCGAGGGGAAAGCACTGAAAAACCCGCCGCCACCTTCCAAAAAGAGCGCTTCGCATGCCGCGTTCCTCTCTGCGCTCGTACCCGGCCTGGGACAAATATACGGAGGCTCCCAATGGTGGATGGCCCCCGTATTCTGGGGAGGACTCACCGGAACCATATATGCCGTTTCATATTACAACAGCTATTACAACGATTTCCGCAACGAGTACAAATACCGAATAAACAACCCCGGAAAGGTCAATTCATACGAATATTTCGATAATAACGCACTGGTGGACCGTATGCAATACGCCGAACAAACGCGTGACCTGTGGATACTCGGTACGGTAGGTGTCTATCTGCTGAACGTTCTGCACGCCAATGTTTCGGTACAGCTGTCTGAATTCCGCGCTCAGAAAAAACACCGCCAGATGCTAGAAATGAAAGAAAAAAACAATGCCGTAATAAGTTTTGAACCGGCCATAATAGAACCCAACAAAGGCCTGGAAGCAATGTCCGCTCCCGGCATGAAACTGACGCTCAGTTTTTAAGAGTATTATTCACACACCCTGATGCGGGACAACAGACAAACAAGAGATATACAGCCTGCAAAAAAACATAAGGAAAATGAAAATAGCACTGCTCGGATACGGAAAAATGGGCCGGATGATTGAAAGCATAGCCGTATCGCGCGGACACGAAATAACGGCGCGCATAGACGGTTATACGGAAAACATAGACTTTGCCGGCGCCGACGTATCGATAGATTTCAGCGTACCTTCGTCCGCAGTACACCACATAACGTCATCCGTCGATGCTGGAATACCTGTTGTCAGCGGCACCACCGGCTGGACTGAAAAGATGCCGGAAGTAAAAAAACTGGTGGAAGAAAAAAGCGGGGCCCTTGTTTACTCGTCAAATTTTTCCCTCGGGGTAAATATCTTTTTCGAGCTCAACCGCTACCTGGCACGCCTTATACAGCCTTATCCGCAGTACGAACTTTCCATATCCGAAACCCACCATATACACAAACTGGACGCTCCGAGCGGCACAGCCATAACACTGGCGGAAGACATAACCGGAGAGAACGGCAGGTACACCGGATGGGCACTCGAGACTGACGACATAAAAATAAACGAAAACACCATAGGGATAACGGCCGTACGACAGGGAGAAGTCCCCGGCACGCATACGGTAACATACGCCTGCGGAGTGGACTCCATCGAAATATGCCATACGGCATTCTCCAGAGAAGGGTTCGCTCTCGGTGCGGTGACAGCCGCCGAATGGCTTTTCAGGGAAAAGAAAAAAGGCGTATTTTCGATGCGGGACGTGCTGTTCTCAAAACGGTGAAAAGGCAGCCGGCTGCGGAAATCGACCCGCATGCCCATGATATTGTTTTAAAAACAACATAAAGATTATGACAAGTGTGATTATACTGCTGCTGGTTATGCAGGCCGTGCATTTCGTATGTACGTGTAAACTATATACGCTATCCGGACACAAAGCATGGGAAGCTGCCGTGCCGTTTTACTCGGCATACATACTGATGAAAATAATACAGCGTCCCTGGTGGTGGACCATACTGCTGTACATACCGGTAGTGGGGAACGTAATGGCTCTTGTGATCTGGACCGATACGAGCCGCGCATTCGGATACAGAGGAGTATGGTGGACTCTGTTGGCCGTATTTACGCTCGGTCTGTCGCTGGGATGGATCAGCTGGTTCGGACACCCTGTTTACGACTCCGAATACCGCCGCCACCGCCATGCACTCGATTCAAGCATTTTAGGAGCCATAGTATTCGCTGTCACCGCAGCCTCGCTCATCAAAGCGTTTACCTACGAAGCATACACGATACCGACCTCTTCGATGGAAGGTTCGATGTTGGTAGGCGACTTTTTGTTCGTCAATAAAATGGCCTACGGGACCCGCATAGCCATGACGCCTCTGTCCGCGCCTCTGGTCCACGACTCGATACCGCTGGCAGGAGTTCGTTCGTACCTTAAATGCGTGGAACTGCCGTACATGCGTCTTCCCGCATTGCGCAAAATCAAACGCAACGACATAGTGGTATTCAACTGGCCTGTCGATATGCCGGACGAAAAACCGATCGACAAAAAAGCCAACTACATAAAACGCTGCGTAGCCATAGCCGGAGATACGCTTGAGATAAAAGACGCAGTGCTGTATGTAAACGGAAAAGAACAAAAGTGGAGCGAGCGCGACCGTCCGCAGTGGGAATACCGCCTGATGTACAAACGCCCGTCATACGGCAGCTATTTTTACCAGGACCTCGATGCCATGGGAGTAGAGATACACCGTTACGGTTATGCCGACCCGGCCACCGGTGAAGAAATAGTCGATGCATACCTATCGGACTATATGCTTGGCAAAGTGCGCGCGGCATTCCCAGGCGTAAAGGTCGAAAAACAGATAAAAGCCCCCGGAGTGCCGGAAACGGACTCTTCATGGCCTATATTTCCATACGGAGCTAATTACAACGTAGATAACTACGGTCCTCTTTACGTTCCGAAAAAAGGCGACGTAATACACATCACGCCCGACAATCTGTCGCAATACACGGACATCATAACCACATACGAGGGCAACACTCTGACTACCGACGGTACGGACATAATCATAAACGGAGAAAAAACGGACACATACACCATAAAACAGGACTATTACTTCATGATGGGCGATAACCGTCACAATTCGCTCGATTCGAGGTTCTGGGGTTACGTCCCGCACGACCACATAGTAGGCGCGCCGGCCCTTATATGGATGAGCATAAAAGCTGACGACGGTTCCACTCCCCTGTTCAAACGCATACGCACCGAACGCATCATCTCATTCCCGATGGGAGAGGGCCCGATGAAATCGTACCTATTGCAAACGGCCGTAGGCGCGGTAGTCTTGTACTGCGGTTACAAACTGTGGCGACATCGCCGTAAAAACTCTAAAAAAGGAGGGGAGAAACGATGAAAACCCTTTTTCCGAGCGCATATTTCGGCCCTGTCGAATACTGGGCAGCGTGGATACAGTCGGAAAAACCGGTGCTTGAAATACACGAAAACTACCGGAAACAAACCTACCGTTCACGCGCATGCATAGCAACCGGTAACGGCATTTTGCCTTTGAACATACCGGTACGTCATACGGGGAACGCCTCCACCGGACGCATGAAAATGGAACAGGCGGCCACCTCGGTAGAATTCCGTTGGGCAAGAGAGCATTTCCGGTCGCTGGAGACGGCCTACCGCACATCGCCTTACTTTGAATTTTACGAAGACATGTTCCGCGAACTCTACTTCGGGGACGTATCCTCGCTTTTGGACTTCAACATACGCGCGCACAAACTAGTATGCCGCCTTCTAGGAATAGACGACCATGTGGAGATTACTCCCGCATACGAAGGCTCGCCGGCGGACACCGCCGATCTGCGCATGGCATTCAGCCCCAAAACAATCCCTGCCACACGTTTTGAACCATACACCCAGGTATTCGTAACGAAACACGGTTTTTTACCAAACCTTAGCATACTGGACCTTTTGTTTTGCTGCGGAGGACGCGATGCTTTGGAATACCTCAAAAACGTGGAATTAATACTTCCATGAGAACACATTGTTAAAACGATCACCGGCAAACACACAAACATAGAGTTTTACCTAAGACACTGACATACAATGGAGATATACGAAGGATTGGATTTTCCGGAAGGCTTCGACAAAACCGGAGGTACGGTTGTCACGGTAGGTACTTTCGACGGAGTGCACAAAGCTCATGCCAAACTTATCGGCACACTCACAGGCAAAGCGCGCAGCCTTGGGGCAAAAAGCGTGGTGATAACATTCGACCCTCATCCGCGCACTTTTTTCTCCCGTACGAACGGAAATTTCAGATTACTGTCGCTGCGGGAAGAAAAAGAAGCCCTTATAGCTTCTCTCGGAGTGGACATACTCATTGTACAACAGTTCGACGAAGCTTTCGCTTCGCTTACGGCAAAAGACTTTTTCAACCGTTACCTGAAGGAGAAACTCGGCGCACGAGCCGTCGTAGTAGGCTACGACCACAGTTTCGGATGCGAAAAAACCAATGCTTACCATTTTCTATCCTCATCGCCTGCCGCCAACGGCATAGAAGCCATACTCGTGCCGAAAATGGAATACAACGGCATAACTATAAGTTCGTCATCCGTCCGCCGCGCGCTCGAAGGCGGGGACATATCGCTTGCAACAGCGCTCTTAGGCCGTCCTTACTGTTTTTCAGGCCCTGTGGTGCACGGGAAACAACTGGGACGCACGCTTGGATATCCCACAGCCAACATACAGGTTGACGAATCGCTGAAACTTATGCCTCCCGACGGTGTTTACGCCGTGCGGGTGACACTGGACGGACATGTGTACGGCGGGATGATGAACAGCGGCATGCGTCCCACGGTGGACGACCGTCTCGGACATTCGATCGAAGTGAACATTTTCGACTTTTCAAGCGACATCTACGGATGCACCCTCGAAGTAGAAGCCCTGGCGTGGATACGTTCGGAAAGAAAATTCAGTTCGCTCGAAAATCTCAAGGCACAACTGGCGCTCGATGCCGCATCGTGCCGTGCCGCTATAGAAAAATTCAACGACAAGAGTCATTAAAAAACGGACACTTGCGGCATCTCCCCGGCGAAACATTATCGTACTCCGCAGAGAGCGCAATATGCGCCTATAATAAAAAACCTGCGCAACGACATATCGATGCGCAGGTCTTTCATTACAGACACGCAAAACTTCACGCCTCTTTCGAGGCCTTCAGTATAGCTTTGTTTATGCTTTTGACAAATGCCGGGCCCTCGTAGATAAATCCGGTGTAAACCTGTACGAGGCTTGCCCCGGCATCCAACTTTTCAAGAGCATCGTCAGGCGACATGATACCGCCGACGCCTATTATCGGAAAACGCCCTCCGGAACGCTCGTGCAAGTAGCGTATCACTTCGGTGGAACGTTCGCTAAGCGGCATTCCCGATAATCCTCCCGCACCCATTGCCTCCACTTTGTCGGCTCTGGTAGAAAGTATCATCTCGCGGCTGACGGTCGTATTGGTAGCTATCACACCGGCTATTCCGGTATTGCCGACTATCTCGATTATATCGTCGAGCTGGTCATCGGTCAGATCCGGAGCTATCTTCAAAAGCACCGGTTTTGCAGCCGGCATGGAAGCGTTCTTTTTCTGGAGCGCGGTGAGCAATGCCTCCAGAGGTTCCTTATCCTGAAGCTCGCGCAACCCTGGAGTGTTAGGCGATGATACATTCACGGCAAAATAATCCACATACGGATACAAAGCGTCGTAGCATTTCAGGTAATCGGACGTAGCCTGGGCATTCGGTGTCACTTTGTTCTTGCCTATGTTGCCGCCGACAATAACTCTCGTGCGGCGTTTGGCGAGTCGTCCGGCAGCCGCCTTAGCGCCTTGGTTATTAAATCCCATGCGGTTTATAAGCGCCTTGTCTTCCGGCAGACGGAACAGGCGCGGGGAAGGATTTCCCGGCTGAGGTTCGGGGGTAACCGTTCCTATCTCCACAAATGAAAATCCGAGCGCACCCAGCGCATCGGGCACTTCGGCGTCTTTGTCCAGTCCGGCAGCCACTCCAACGGGCGAAGGGAATTTTATACCGAATACTTCCCTTTCCAGCCGCGGGTCCTTTTTCCTGAAAAACAAGGATGCAAGAGCCAGGCCGAAAGGCATTTTCTGCAAAGCCTTCAGACACGAAAAAGTGAATGCATGCGCCCGTTCGGGATTCATGCGGAAAAGCAAAGGGCGTATGAATGTTTTATACATGATTATTATCGTTATCGCTCAATAATTGTTCTTTTATGATGTCGCCGCATATCTCTTCCATGGACCTGCGGGTGGAAAGCGAAAGTTCTTTCAATGCCGTGTAAACATCCTGAGGAATCTCAATCGTCAGAGGCATTGTTTTTTCCGTAGGGAAAACGATAGCTACCGACACCAGAGTATCGCCGTTTTCAGGACATACGTTTGCCAATACCTCAAGGCCGTCTCCGGAAATAGGGGCGCAAAGTATTTTCTCCGATCTGAAACACGGGGGTATTTCGTCGGCC
>ENA-USUG01006493-USUG01006493.1-human-gut-metagenome-genome-assembly--contig:-NODE-6493-length-12267-cov-3.510008_pt1 | contig 12267 bp, 12 predicted proteins | sample MGYA00250059_ERZ773394 | MGnify/ENA primary metagenome ERZ773394 (study PRJEB29103, sample SAMN06111957) | human gut metagenome | biome: human gut; feature: ankylosing spondylitis patient; material... | reverse complement strand
TACGCATTGCAGTCTGTCGTATTATGCTGACAATTCGGCAAGGCACATAACGGATAGCTTTCCTGTGAGGATAGGTACCACAAGCCCCATTTCAGAGGCTCTCAAAATTGCTTCGAGAGCATGCGGGTCGGCCGCATTGCAAAGTACCAGGCGTTTGGGCGAAGCCTTCCCTTTGGCCACGGTAAAGATGTCGTCTATCGTTTTCAACATTGTTTATATACGGTTCTCTATATCAAAAAATCATGTTCATGCAGCATTTCCGCCTTGTTTCGCTGCGAAACGGGCCAGTTTTTTCTCGGCGTATTTCTTTGTAACCCTAAATTCTTTGGGAGGGTTTTCAGGCATTTCGAACATCGCATCCATAAACACTGCCTCGCATAGCGAACGCAATCCGCGAGCGCCTATCTTGAACTCCATCGCTTTGTCCACTATGTAATCCAGCGCAGCGCCGTCTATTTTCAGTTTTATCCCGTCCATTTCGAAAAGGCGCTCGTATTGTTTTATAACGGCATTTTTCGGTTCGGTAAGAATACGCCTGAGCGATTCCCGGTCCAGAGAGTCGAGATGCGTTATCACCGGCAGACGCCCTATCAGCTCCGGAATAATCCCAAAAGCTTTCAGATCCTGAGGAGCTATGTACTGCATTATGTTGTCCTGGGAAATAACTCCCTTGCTGATAGCTGAATAACCGACCGTCTGTTTGTTCAGGCGCTGGCTTATCTTGCGCTCGATACCGTCGAAAGCTCCTCCTGCTATGAAAAGGATATTGCGCGTGTCGACTTCGATGAATTTCTGATCCGGGTGTTTCCGTCCTCCCTGGGGCGGAACGTTTACTTTCGCTCCTTCGAGAAGTTTGAGCATCGCCTGCTGCACGCCTTCACCCGATACGTCCCGCGTTATCGAAGGATTGTCGCTCTTGCGCGCTATCTTGTCTATCTCGTCGATGAAAACTATGCCGCGCTGGGCTTTTTTCACATCGTAATCTGCTGCCTGCAGAAGGCGGGTAAGTATCGTTTCCACATCCTCGCCCACGTAACCTGCTTCGGTGAGCACCGTAGCATCCACTATTGTGAACGGAACATCCAACATACGGGCTATCGAACGGGCCAGCAACGTCTTGCCGGTTCCTGTCGGACCGGCCATTATGATATTCGATTTTTCTATTTCCACTTCGTCGCCTTTCGATTGGCCGAGGCGTTTATAGTGGTTGTAAACGGCCACCGCAAGCACTTTCTTGGCTTCGTCCTGGCCTATGACGTACTGGTCGAGCCAGGCTTTTATCTCGGTAGGTTTTTTGAGTTCGCCTTCTGTCCTGTCTTCATCCAGGCGGTCGTCTTCCGCCGAAAGCTCGTCGCGCAGGATACCCATAGCCTGTTCTATGCACTCGTCGCATATATTGGCACCGATACCCGATATAAGGAGGCGGGTTTCGCTCTTTGGACGACCGCAGAACGAGCAATGTTTCTGGTTATTTGCCATATTTATATAAATAATACTTCTACAAGCCCGCCGGCGTAATACGCCGGCGGGCTACGGATCGCATCCGGCGGATGCTCAGTCCTGTTTCTTCTTTTCCAATATCTCGTCTATCATACCGTAATCAAGAGCCTCCCGCGCCGTCATCCAATAGTCGCGGTCCGAATCCTTCTCTATTTTTTTGAACGGTTGTCCGGTATGCTCTGCCAATATATGGTACAATTCATCGCGAAGCTTCTTTATCTCACGTGCCGTTATCTCGATATCGGAAGCCTGGCCCTGCACCCCGCCAAGAGGCTGGTGTATCATGATCCGCGAATGTTTCAGCGCCGACCGCTTGCCTTTTTCCCCGGCCGACATCAGTACTGCCGCCATCGACGCGGCCATACCGGTACATATCGTAGCCACATTGGGCGAAATATACTGCATGGTATCGTAAATGCCCAAACCAGCATAAACGCCACCGCCAGGCGAATTGATATAAATATTGATATCCTTTGTCGAATCCACCGACGAGAGGAAAAGCAATTGTCCTTGTATGATATTTGCCACATAATCGTTTATTGCCGTGCCCAGAAATATGATGCGATCCATCATAAGGCGTGAGAACACGTCCATTTGTGCGACATTCATCTGGCGTTCTTCGATCACCGTAGGAGATATATATTCCCCGTAAACCGAGGCATAGCTGTCCAGTTGGTAACTGGAAATGCCCAAGTGTCCCGTGGCGTATTTCCTGAATTCGTCTTTTTGGTTCATATTTTTTTCGCTTGTGTTTTGTCTTTCCTGCAAATGTAAAAAAACGCCTCCGCATATCCTAAGGGAAAGTAGCGTAACGCAGGGCGGATTATATTATATGGTTTTTGAAAACAGGTTGCGGTCGGCCCCGTCGTATTTGTTTTTCAGAAGTTTTATTTTCCGGTATCCCATAGCCAACAGATTGGCCTCGCTGTGGATATTCTCAGGAGACACCGTAGCGAATACCTCACGCACCTCCCTTTGGGCGGCGATATTTTCCAGGCTTGACATGATACTGCGCTGCAATCCGTGCCCGCGGTATTTCCTTTTGACTATTACGAGTTTCATATTCGCATAACAATCGTAATCGTCAACCGTATCGTAAGCATGCTGTACCAGATTTTCACTGCCGTCGCCAGCAAAATACAACACACCGAAACCAACCAGTTCGTCGCAATGGAAAGCCCCCATCACATAATGGTTTTTCAGGCAATCCTCCAGAACGGATTCGGAGTTGCGGCGCAGTATCCTCTTGTCAGGCATTTCTGCAAAAGCATCCTCCTGTACGGCTATCAGGTCGCTAAGGTGAGGCGTTCCTATGTGCGAAAAAGTGAATTTTTCCGAACATCCTACATCTTCGCCGTATATTTCAACTCCTTTGCTCCTGCGGTATTTTTCCCATACGGACTGAAGTTCTATTATATTGTTGAAATTACCGCTCAATATTTTACGGCGATATATGCATTTGTTCCTCACGGCTATGAAAAAACGGTAGGCAAAAAGGTCGTCGATAGTGGAAATGTTCATAGTACCTTTCTTGCGCAACACATTCAGCACCTCGAAGAACGTCAGGTAATTGGAAATATGCACGTTGTCCAGGTCTTCTATGACTTTCTCGGCCCTGCGCAACGCGTCCCCGCTCGCATCCGAACGCAACAGACGGTGATAGTTGTCCAACGCAGTGTACACCCTTTTGTAGTCCGCATTCGAAACGAACGACGAATTGATATTGGCTATGAATTTTGCCTCGGCTATATTGCGCGTCATCTCCAGCTTATTGAGCACGAGTATGATACTTATCAAAGCCCCGCCCAAAGAGGCTATTTCGATCACCAGTTTACGATCGAACAAAAACAACAGGACCGCCAGTACAGCCGCTATAAATACCGCCAGTAAAGCTATGTTGAGCGCTTTTTTACGTTCCATGGCTATTTTTTACGTTTTTTACTAATCATGAAAACCATACTTGCGCATTGCGCGGCGTAAAAATAATATAAAATACGCAAAATACGCCCTTTTGACAGAACTGGTAATGCGGCGTTCAATGGAAATGTAAAAAAAGAGCGCCGCTATTATCTAACGGCGCTCCTCTGTTACCGACAACCTTTCGGTTATTTACCGTCAGGCTTTCTTTTTAGCTATGGCCTTGACAAATTCGTCAAGTGTCACCTCCTTGGTTTTGTAAGGTATCTTTGTCTTGAAGATATCCAGCATTTTTTCGCGGATAATCATCGACTGTATGCGCCCTACTTCCTCGCGGTTTTTCAATATACGTTCCACGATAGGATCGAGGTCCTCGTCCTTCATATCGGTCTGGCCGAACTGTGCCATCTGCATGCGGATAAGGGATTTCGCACGCTCGATTATCTGCGTGTAATCCACTTTCGCATCGTTGTCCATCAGTATCTGCGCTTCTATCAACTGGTAGCGAAGGCCTTTTTCCGAAGATTCCACTTCTTTTGCAGCCTCTTCTTCGCCGAGTTGTTTTTCACCGGAAACCATAACCCAACGCTTGAGGAAATCGAGCGGAAGGTCGAACTTCGTATTCTCGATAAGGTAATCAACCGTATCGTTGAGGAGCTGGGAATTAGTTTCGTTTTCAAACGCCGCTTCGGCTTCGCCGCGTATTTTGTCGCGGAACGCCTCTTCGGTCTCCACGCTGCCCGGTCCGTACACTTTTTCGAACAGTTCCTTATCCAGAGCATGGGGTTCCACGTTCGATATTTTCTCTATCGTAAGGTGCAGCGGCGCATCGAAGTTCTCACATTCGTCGGCAGACTTGCCTATGAACTGCGAAAGGCGGGTAGTGGATTTAAAATCCTTGGGCGAAGCGGTAACGACGTCGCCCACTTTCTTGCCTACGAAATTCTTTGCGTTCTTTATGTCGGAAACGACAACTATGCCCTGTTTGTAAGCTCCCGGCTGGAACAATTCGCCGTTTTCGCCTTCGGCTTCTATCTTGACAACCACGTCCGATGCTTTTTCCACTTTCTCGACGTCAGTTATCTTGCCGAAGCGTTTGGCAAGGCTCGCTATGTGGTCCTCGATATATTCGGGGCTCACTTTTATTCTGTACGAAGTAACTTTCTTGGCTGCGCCTTCAAGGTTGAGCTTTACTTCGGGAATAAGGCCTACTTCGAATTCGAAAGAAAAATCACGGGCATTTTCCCAGTCGATATTTTCCTGAACCTTAGGCAACGGCTGGCCGAACATTGCCAGGTTTTCGGTCTGGATGTACTTGTCCAATTCGCTCTGGAGCAATTTATTGACCTCCTCTGCCAGTACGGATACACCGTATTGCTTCTTTATCACGCCTGCCGGAACCATTCCTTTGCGGAAACCCGGTACATTGGCGTTCTTACGGATGTTCTCAAGTGATTTGTCTACCTTTTCACGGTAATCGGCTTCCTGTATGTCTATCTTTATGACAGCGTTCAGGGCGTCGAGGTTTTCTTTCGAAATATTCATCTTACTTATATCTGCTTAAATTTTGTATCCTCTTTCATTTCATCCCGTATATGACGCATCAGATGCGCACCCACGGATTGCAAGGAGCAAAGGTAATTCAATTATTTTGTTTATAAAAACAATTTTAGATGCAACACTCTGTCGTTCATAAACAACTTCGGATGCAACACTCTGTCGTTCATAAACAACTTCGGATACAACACTCTGCCGTTCATAAACAATCTCAGGCGCAGCGCCCTACCGATATCAAACCTACATGAACCTCCGCAAAACACACAAAGCCCAAAGGGTTAGCACGATGAAAAGACGTTTTAAAACAAAAGCAAAACGGACGCATTATTCTTTTTAATGCCTTACATGCATGTGTTTTACACATAGCGGTCCTACACACGCGATGAAAATTTTACCGAACGTCGATCATCGATTATTCCGTATATATCTTACACGCATAAAAATCGATTTTACCAAATCACCGGCTTTTGTCCCCGATATTACAGGGCCGAACACCCCTATATAGTCTATTCCGGCCATAACGGAGGCAAAACCGTATAACAGCAGGTATATTGCGAATCCGAACGAAAGTGCCGCGAAATCATGTGTCATACCGGCCATTGAAACCGCTAATTTTGCCACTAAACATGCCGTAACCGACGCAAAAAGGATTCTCAGCATCATACCCCATGGCATAAGTCCGGCAACGGTGGTCTTTAGCATCCGGGAAATGGTTATCATTAAAACAACAATGCAGAACAAAGTGCTCAGCACCGCTATGACAGCAACGGCCGTCAACGACGGGAAAAAATTAACACACAATAAATCAAGCCCTACTATGAGTACGGCCGTAGCCAAGTGGGTATTGGCGAATTTCCTGCCCTGCCCCAAAGCAAACATAATGGGTGAATATGGCGCTATCCGTGTTAAATTTATTATCGTAACGATACGGAACAACCCGGCTGCCTGACGATAACCGTCGCCATACAACAAGGACATTATTTCCGGGGCAAAAACACAACAAAACACCGACAGCGGATAAATGATAGACGATGACTTGAATATCACATTTTTCCATAATGCGACATATTGGCCGCTGTCGGCCCCATTCTTCGACATCCGTGAAAATTCCGGCAATAATACCCCCGCCATAGCACCTATTATCATTCCTGCCATCGGAAGCTCACGATAACCGTTGGCAAACAACGCAAAGTCCTCAACGCCAAAATATCGGCTTACAAAAAACTGGCTTGCCGAACCGAATACGAATCCATATATGCCAGAAATAAATACCGGCGTCGAAAAACGGAATATTTTTCCTGCCGTCAGGCTCGTTTTCACCGAAGTTACATTTTTAAACGGTACGAACGCCAATCTCAAACCTACTGCACAAGACACCAGCGACGACGCCACAAGGCCGACCACCGCTCCGGTAGCCCCCGCATTGAAAACCACAACCGGCAATACCGTACATGCGATGACGAACATGCGGCTTATCACCACATACGCCACAATAAGATAGGAACGGCCATACACAGTCAGGATTTTAACCACACCTATAACAGGCATAAGCAACATGGGGGTTACGGCGAAATATTTCAAATTGTCGGCAAGAAGGGCATTGCCAAGCAATTCCGCTATCGTACCGGAACCGAAAAACAACACGATTGAAAAAAAAGACGAAAGACCGAAAAACAATAAATTCAATTTACGCACGACATCCCTTCCCTCTTCAACAGGAACCCTGGCGAGAAAATAGGAATAAGCCCCCGGAAGCCCAAACGAAAATAGTACCAGCAACGTGGAATACACATAATTCACCTGACAATAAGTCCCGTACTCGGCCGGTGTCATAAAACGACTGAGTACAGCCGATATAATCAAGGCTGATATCAACGATATAAAATTGGCAAAAGCCAGCCATGAAGTCTGTGCGGTGCGGTTATTTCCTGTATCCCGATATTTTACCATCGTTTAACCCTCCATATTGTCCGGCGCGACCATTTGATTTATAAACTCCAGTACTTAAGCGATTTTATCCTGCCTTTATATAAGCCGCCGATATCCGCCAACAACGCGTTTCCATTGGAAATCGAACGGAAATAATCCTCGTCAAGCCCCACATAGCCGTCATGGGGTACAGTAACGATAATAAGGTCGTAAGGCGGCTGCGGAACCGGTAACAACCTTATACCGTACATTCCGTAAAATTTATCCGGATCGGCATAAGGGTCTACCGCATCCACACTTACCGACTCTTTTTCCAACAGCCTGAAAACATCGGCCGCCCGGGTATTCCTTATATCATCGGTATTTTGCTTATATGTAACCCCCATCAACAACGCCCTGGGATTATTCCTGGCAGGGCCGAGAACTTCGAGCGCCGAGCGCACCACATAAGCCGGCATGCTGTCGTTAACGGCACAACTCAGACTTATAATAGGAACATCGACACCCGACCGCGAAGCCTCCGATACAAGATAATGCGGATCTACGGATATGCAGTGGCCTCCAACCAACCCCGGTTTATATCTTGCAAAGTTCCATTTGGTGGAAGCCGCTTCGATAACTTCGGACATATCTACACCCATGTGCGAAAATACCCTCTGCAATTCGTTCATCAAAGCGATATTGACATTACGCTGCACATTTTCAGTCATTTTAGACGCCTCGGCTACCTTAATGCCCGATGCTTTATATACTCCTGCGCGAACGGCCTCCGCATATACGTTCGATATATTCTCCAATGCTTCCTCATCGTTAGCCGATACGACCTTGAAGGTATTTTCAAATGAGTGGAGCGGATCGTTGGGATTGATACGTTCCGGCGAATATCCTACCTTGAAGTCCCTGCCCGATTTCAACCCCGAGACTTCCTCAAGCTGCGGCACGCACACCTGTTCGGTACATCCGGGATAAACCGTCGACTCATACACGACGTAGTCTCCTGGATTTAAATACCGGGCCACGGTCCGCGTAGCCGAAAGAAGCGGAGACAAATCCGGATTTTTACGATCGTCAACCGGCGTAGGGACCGTAATTACATAGAAAGAGGCTCCGGCCAAATCGTCCACGGAAGATGAAAACCGGATATTACAGCTATCGGCCCCATATTTCTTACGAATGTTCTCTACACGATCAGAATCGATATCATAACCCACAACATTGAAATGCCGGGCAAACCCGACAGCCACATCCAGTCCTACATATCCCAAACCTATAACCGCCAACGAAGCCTCACGGCTTGCCAAACGGTCATATATCGGTGCAATCGTCCTCTGCATACACACGTTCGTTAATCTTACGGTATTTAATACCGGATTCCCTGCATACGGCCACTCCGTCGCTATCAAATTCCAGTCTGTGTCCATGTCGGCTCATCCATCCGGCCAGACGTCCAGGAACCCCCACCACAAGCGCATAATCGGGAACCGACCGCGTAACTACCGCTCCTGCGCCTATAAAAGCATACTTTCCTATCTCTATGCCGCATACTATCGTGGCATTAGCCCCGATAGTGGCTCCGCGACGCACAATAGTATGTTCGTATTGATCCCGGCGCGGTATTTCGCTCCTGGGATTCCTCACATTAGTAAACACGCACGAAGGCCCCAAAAAAACATCGTCCTCGCACGTTACCCCCGAATACACCGATACGTTGTTCTGTACTTTTACATTACTGCCGAGTTTTACGCCGGATGCGATCATCACGTTTTGCCCTATGTTGCATGACCGTCCCAATACGGCCCCGCTCATAACATGAGAGAAATGCCATATCCTGCAACCGGAGCCTATCACAGCCCCGTCGTCCACTACCGAAGAAGGGTGAACAAAGATTTCATCCATAACACAAGCATCAATTATCAACAAAACTACGCCGCATAGCGCCGAATCCGACATTTATATCATTCATAATCCGTCATATACTGCGGACATATTTCCGACGTAAACAACAACCTACCCGCGCACAACCTTAAGAAACGGGTGATAATCTCCTGTCAATCCGATTACATCGGCATGACGTATGGCTTCGAGCGTATCTATGGAATCCTTAGCATCATCTATCGAAAATCCACTGCCTGAAAATATCCGGCTATAACTCAAAGTATGAAGATCGGCAAATCCGTTCGTAAAATCTAAATCCTCCCCATTTATGACAATATGCCTGTATGGAGCCATAGGGTCATCGCAGCCATCCGCAGGACGGTGTCCGGGATTGACACTCAGGAAATACCTTACGCGCGCTTTTTTCAATCGCAGGAATCCGGCCACACAATCAGAAGACGAATGATGTACGACCACCTCCTCCGCCGGGCCGAATATCCAATGCAGCATATCGATAAAATGAATGCCTATATTTGCCGCCAAGCCTCCGCTCTTGAGCGGATCGCCTTTCCATGACGCAGCATACCAGTTGCCTCTGGGAGTAATATAAGCAAGATCTATGTCGTAGGTTGCATCGGGACGGTTGTTCTCAACCAATTTCTTCAGCCCTTCTATTTCCGGGTGAAGACGCAACTGCAAGATAGGCCGCACATGACGTCCGGCAGCTCTCTGGCACTCATCCATCCGTAGCAAATCTTCCGGAGTAAGCGACAACGGCTTCTCACATATCACATCTGCCCCTGCCTCCAATCCCATTATCGTATGGGTACAATGAAAACTATTGGGAGTACACACCGTTAGATAATCCACACGGTCCGTGACCATGCGTCTTTTGAAATCATCCGCATCCGTAGTAAAATAAGCTTTGGGGAAATATTTGTCTATCACCCCTACGCTGTCAAATACGTCGTGCGCCGCCACCAGATCACACCCCAATGACTGCATCGCAATCAGATGCCTGGGGGCGATATATCCCGCCACACCTATGATTGCAAATTTCTTACGACCATCTGCCATAGTCATTGTTTTATTTGATATCTTTTACAAGATTTTAGTTCAAGAGATCAAAAGAATATTGCAAAAATATAAAAAACAAGTATTTTAACCAATTCCTACCTCCCCCCCCCCCCCGTAAATTCCTACAAACCAAATACATAACCTCCGTACAGCACATTTTTGCCGCTCATCCACAAGCCGTTGCAAACAGGCTTTCAGCGAATATCCTGCCTGCCGCCCCACCCCGGAACATCTTTCCGCACACGCGCCGAACAAAAAAGACCGAGTGCCGCGAACGCCTTATCAGGATTATTCGCGGCACTCGGTCTTTCACGCACCAAACTTAAAAAGCATTTCATCAGCCAATGTTCAAACGGCCTTCGGTTATCGCTTCGGCTTCCTTTTCCGTCAGGATACGTTCGTATTCACCCTCAGGGTCGTCCGAAAGCCCGGCTATACGCACCGACGAACGCTGGGATATCAACTGTCGTCCGCCGTTGGCTATGTTCAACGACTGTATCATCGCTGCACGGTCGTCCACCATGAACGGTTCGATGCGTTGATGTATTTCTATCTGTTCCATATACGGCTCCACTGCGGAATTGAACAACCCGAGATACTTTTTGATTATACTCATGCGGCGCTCCAGATATTCGGAGAAAATCTCGCTCTTGTTCTGCACTTTAAGATGCGCATCGAGGAAAAGCATTCTCAGGGCCACCCCAGAAAGACTCGCAAGCCCCTTTACCGATTCGAAAGAAATGTCCGGCGTCTGCGTGGTGCTGTATATCATGTTAAGGAGAGTGCTTATCTCCAGCCGCACCGACTCAGGCGCCTGTTGCCACGACAGATACTGCGCGGTAGCATTGGCATCGCCTTCTATTATAGCGCCAGTTTCGCCTTTGCGAGCAAAACCGCGTATCTCGCCCGTTACGAATATCTTCGGCGAGGAATGATAATCGTTCGTATCGGCGAAATTGGAAAGCAGTTTTTCAAGCCGCTCTATTATCCCCTGTACGTCCGCCCACTCGCTTTTACCCTGGCTGGCATACACCACAGGTATTTTGCCAAGCGCATTGCCGGCTCTCGATATCTCCTGCCAACCGGCGCCCGTATATTCGAAACGCACTATCTGTTCGTCGGTATATGTTTCGAAATACCTCTTTTCCTCACCGTCGCGCACTATCGCATATTCGCGTGAAAAAGCTGTCATATCGCCGTAACTGTCGAACATGGGAAAAAGGAGGTCGCCTTGCGAAGGGCTGAACACAGCCACACGCAATTTGTGCTTAGACGGTATTTCGGTTACAAACGAATACTTTTCATTCCTGCCTACGCGCTCCCAAAAACCTTTTTCATCCACCGGATACCACAATTCGGCAGCTTCCGTTTCGCTCATCACACACCGTGCTATACGACGGTTCAGCGAGTCTATCTTATTCTCCGAAAGCGTACGCTTAACAGCTTCGAAAGCCGCAGCCTGTCCGTCGTTTTCCGTAGCGCAGGTCACTTTTACAGGATGTCCGAAAAGAAAAGCCACCGCACGTTCCACTATCACCCTCTGGAGCGGCAGCGCTATTCGGGCCACTTTTTCAAAACGCTCCAAAGTACCGTCCTGCCCTTTTACCGCTTTGTCCGGACGTTCGGCCGTGTCGAATATCCTGTGGCCGGAAGGGTAGTATTCTTTCCTCAGCTTGTTTATGTCAGGCGATTTCGTGGCGCGCCTTTTCAGGGCCTCTACCATATCGTCCGCACTCTGGTGCGATGTGATGTCTTGTATCTTCATCTGTTTTTCAATTTTTTTGGTTATTATTTTATATGCGACACTCTGTCGCTCACAAACTGTTTATCTTCGTTCTGCCGGGAGCACCAGGCCAACACCGGAGATATTCCGCAGCGGATTTAACAAATATAATCAAAAAAGAAATAATTTCCAAATTAAAAACAGCCTCCGCTGCCGCACAAACCGCCCAAAACAGACAAAACAAGATATCCGGCATTTAAAAAACATTTAGAAAACCCGCACCGCGTTTTCCTTCATGTAAAAATGATAACGTATATTTACATCGTGCAAACAATTACGAACCATCAAACTACTGCCCATACGACATGGACATCACCCGCATAACACCCGGCGCAGAACGACCGGAACAATATCTGCACCTTCTTAAGGGCAAAAAAACAGCTTTTATCGGCAATCAGACATCTTCGGTAAACGGACGGCACACGCTCGACTTCCTGATTGAAAACGGAGTGGAAGTAATAAAGATATTCGGTCCTGAACACGGCTTCAGGGATATGGCCGACGATGCTACTCCGGTCGTGGACAAAACGGACGTACAGACAGGTCTTCCCAAAAGGAATCCATCGTCAGAAGCACTTACGGTTACGCCGCCAGCTTCCATATTTCCCTGTGATAAACTGTAAATCATA
>ENA-USUG01006491-USUG01006491.1-human-gut-metagenome-genome-assembly--contig:-NODE-6491-length-12269-cov-4.000902_pt1 | contig 12269 bp, 7 predicted proteins | sample MGYA00250059_ERZ773394 | MGnify/ENA primary metagenome ERZ773394 (study PRJEB29103, sample SAMN06111957) | human gut metagenome | biome: human gut; feature: ankylosing spondylitis patient; material... | reverse complement strand
GGGAAAGGCTGCCGGATACATCGACTTCATCCGGCCTGCCTTTCCCTATGACGGCTGCCAAAAATAGGATCAGTAAAATAATTCCATAGAGAAGGAGAGACAAGGATATTTGGCCTCGTAAAATGGCCTCGGGATGAAGGTGGTTTGAATGAAAATAGATGTCTGTTAGGGGTTGTAATTGGCATCTGTATTCATTGGCTTTCAAGTAAGAGTTGTTTTTTTCGATCATTTGAGGTATCATTCGTTCGATGACGGAGATGTCTGCCGTTGATGCAAGTTGAAGATAGGTATAGGAGGAACAACATCCCCAATAGAGTATATCCCTATTTTTTGAGATGACTCGACTGTCAATAAAAATGTCGGATTGGATGGAAGAATTTGCCGGTAAATCTTCGATCACAGCTACAATCCGGGCTACACATCCGTGGTCTTTTTCGGAATCCAAGTCTTTGATGAATACAGTTTTATCGATAGGATTTTGATCACCGAAGTGCTGTTTTGCGTAGTTTTGGGTGACGATGATCCAATTTAATACAGTGCTGTCGATTTTCCCTTGTATAATTGGGAAATCAAACATTTGGAAGAAATTTTCATCTATAAAAAGACTTTTGGGAATGGGGATATACTCTTCCGTCTCGTTGTTTTTTATTCCGTAAGAGTTACTGGGCATGATTCTGGTGTAATTGACAATGCCGGGGATTTCCTGTTTGGCATAAGGACCGATTAGGTAGGCCGTGAGACTTTCCCACTCCTTGGATTCTAGGTATTGGTTAGTAATCCGGTAGATGTTTCCTGCATTGGAATGAAACTTGTCCATTGTCCATTCCGTGATCACGTGATTCGAGATCAATAACGTGATGGAGAAGGCTATGGCCAACCCCACGATATTGATGACGGTGTATATCTTGTTCTTTTTCCAGTTACGGAGGATAATTTTGAAATATTGCTTGAACATGGCTATTCGGTTTTAAGGGTATCTATTGGGTTTAACGTTGCGGCATACCAAGATTGGCGAATCACGGTAATAATGCCTATCATAATTACGAGCAATATACTCGTGATAAAAATCCACGGGGATAACTCAGCCCTGTACACGAATTGCGAAATCCATGTGTTAGCCAAATACCAAGCGATTGGAATACCGAGAAGTGAGGCCCAGATTATCCATTTCACAAAACGTCCGCACACGAGCAGTACGATTTGCTTTTCAGTTGCCCCGTTGACTTTCCGCAGGCAAATTTCTTTTGTCCGACATTCAACCGAGTACCACGCTAACCCGAACAATCCCATGCAAGAGAGTAGCATACTGATCCATGTGAATACGGAAACGATTCGTGCCGTCCGGAACTCTTCCTTGTGTATATCCCTGTAAATCTCGGCCAAAGAGGTAAAAACCAACGGTGATTCATCAGGAGCGATCGTTTTCCACAAGCTCTGCATCCGGGCAATCGTGGCCTCAACCTCTCCCGGTCGGGTTTTAATCACCGAGCCTCTGGCGTTTACCCAGTCATCCGTCTCCCGGATGATAATTAACGGTTCGACCTCGTTCGTGACTTGATCAATAGCGTAATCCTTGATGACTCCGCAAATCACGAAGTCCATCCCGTCATGTGAAAAAGATTGCCCGACTGGGTTTTCGATCTGTTTCTTTCTGATCAGCGATTCATTCACCAGCACCTTGTGGATCGAAACATCGGTAGCATGACACAAGGAATCCCCTGCCACGAGTTCGGCGTGATAAAAATGGAAAAAACGTTGATCCATCTTTAACGTGTTGGCATTAAATTCCTGGTTAGCGATGGCTCCATTCATGAGCGGGAGGGTAGAGGTGTAGTCAACAACTTCCGATAGCGTGATCACTTGCTCTTTGAATGTCTTCCACGAATGTTCGTTGGGTGTATATTCGTGTTCTATGGAAATAATCGATTCCGCGTCCGGGCGAATGTGCGTGATGTATTCGGTCTGCCCTTTTATCGTGAGGAAAAGGGCTAGCAAAATGATCGAAATCGTGAATTGGACAACAATAATTCCGGCAATCAGCGAACGATGAAACGTGTAATTTTTCCTTAGAATATCGGCCAATGCTACCCGTTCTGCTTTGTACAGGATATAAATTGACGGGAACAAGATCACGGCGACAAGGGTATAGGAAATGATGGATAGCGTTTCTCCCCGGAACAAATCGGAAAAAGTCAGCCGAGAATCCATAAAGGCATTAAACTTCGGTAACACCATGTAAATCAATGCTAGTGAAATAAGGAAAGCAAAGCCCACTTGGAGAGCTGTTTCCTGAATCACCTGCCACCGGATTTCGTTCCGGGAGGCCCCGTGTATCAGTTGCTGACCGGAATAAAGTAAACGTTGGAACGAACGGGTCATGTTAATGTTCACGTGATTAAAACAAGCGATAATCAGAATAAGTAGTGCGATATACAGGCTGGTTTGCAGTTGTTTATAATCCCGGTACCTGAAAAGTCGGTTCTCGGAATAATCTTTCGTGTAGTACGCCTGTTCGATGGGGAGCAGGAAAAGCGGAGTGGCGTTTTCATCCTTTTCTTGCAGGGCGGATAGATCACTTCCCGCTTGTACTTGCACCACGTTATGATACCACGAGGTGCTGAAAGGTTGTCGGGCAATCTCTTCCGGGGATAACCCGAAAAGTAGCTCGTAATATAGGACACTTGGTGGGCGATCGTCAATGACAGAGGTGATCGTGTAGTCTTGATTGACTTGTTGTTGGGAGACCCCGTAACCCTCTCCGTCCTTCACGAATACATCTTTGTAGGTTTCGAGTGTGAGTACCTCTCCCAACGGGTTTTCCTTCCCGAACGTGCGGAGGGCAAAACTCCGGGTTATCGCGATTTCCAAAGGCTGGGATAGGGTTTGTTTTAAATTCCCGCTGATCATTTTCGGTTGGAAAAGCGTGTCGAAACCGGGAGTGACTTTATATGCGTTATCAATCTCCTGCTTGTGCTTTCCCCGGTGCATGACGACGAATTCTTGTCGGAAAGTGCAGAACCCTGTCACCTGAGGGTATTTCTCGTGTAGCTTTTGGGCAGCCCCGACCGGGGTATCGTATGTTTTCAGTTCCGAGTTGTGGTAAAAATTATCTTTCGTTTGCACCACGTAAAGTTGATCCTCTCCGGGCGTGGAGTGTGCCGTGTGCTGTTCGTGCATGGCAAACCCGATCAGTAATGTGCTACACGTGAGACCGATAACCAGACTGAATGTCGAGATACAGGGATATATCTTATTTTTACCCCAATGCCGGAATAATATTTTATATTGAAACATCCGCATGGTCATTCGGTTTTAAGTGAATCAATCGGGTTGCGGCGTGTGGCCCGGCGTATTTGCCAGCCGGTGATGAGAACCACCAGTAACAAGGAAACCCCGATCACGCAAATGGTAATCCAAGGGCTTATCGTGACTTTGTACGCGAAACCTTGCAACCATTGTCGGCAAATCAAATAGGAACAGGGAATCCCCACGATACAGGCGATTGCCAACTGTCCTGCGAAAATGCGATTTAGATAAATCATGATTTGTCCTTCCGAGGCTCCGTTCACCTTGCGGAGAGCGATCTCTTTGGTCTTGCTCTCGGCGATGAAAACAGAAAAGGCAAGTACTCCCATACCTCCGATCAATAGGGCGATGCCTGTGAATATATACACGAGATGTCCCAGCATGATTTCCCGCTCGTATAGTTCGGAATAGGGATATTCTTGGTAATGCATCAGCGTTTCCGGGTGACGGCTTTCGTGTAATTGTTGCAGGTACTGGATCATCTCGCTTCGTTTCCTTTCTCGGTACCGGACGATGAGGGTGAACGACACCCCCGGAAGGTCACTGCCGATCATGACGGGTTGTATCGGTTCATAGAGTGAGCGGTAGTGAAAGTCCTGCACGATCCCCACGATTTGCATTTTGGCGGTTCCGTCACTCAGTAGCGTTCCGATCGGGTGATTCAATCCCATTTGCCGCACGAACTTTTGGTTCACGACGATCTCTACGATGTCCACGGGTTTGCGGGAATAGATTCCCGGTGTCGTGACTTTCGTTTTGGCATCCCGTCCTTCCACGAGTTTTAACTGGTAGGTACGGAGAAAATCTTCGTCACACAAGAGCGAGTAGGATCGTATGCTTTTTTCCGGTTGCTCTACCAGATGAATATCCCGATGCGCCCAGTTCCCGATCGGGAGCAAGGCTCCGCAACTCACGGCCAACACGTCCGGGTGTCGCGACAACTCTTCCTTCAGAGACGTGATCTCGTAGGGATTCGGCCAATCGAAAGAAATCGTGTTCCGGTTATTGTAACCCAGCGGTTTATTTTGGAGATAATCGATTTGTCGGAGAAACACGATGGAGAAAAAAAGCAACCCGCAGAAGATTGTCAGTTGGGCAACCATCAGAATTTTCTTCAAATCCAGTGACGAGCGAGAAGAGGCAATCGTGTTTTTCAGTCCGGAAGAGTTGAGTTTTCGGCTGATATGTCCGTAAATAATTCCCCCGACGCATCCGGCAAACAACAGGAAAATGAGCAGGAAGACGATAACTTCCGTTCCGCTCAAATAAAATGGGAAGGGATGCTTGGGCGAAATGATTTGTGCGAAATAGGGATAAAAAATAGAGGTCAGCACGACCGTCAAGGCGAAGGCCGTCACGGTATATATGCCTATTTCTAACAACACCTGCACGAAAATATTTCGATTACTACTCCCGAAATATTTTTGTATGGCAAACCGTTCTGCGTTTTTATCCGCTAGTGCCAACTTGATGATGAGGTAATTACAAAATGCCAGCGACAGGATGAGCAAGAGAATTCCGAACAGAATCCAGTTAAAGATCCCCGACCCTTGGGTGAAGGAGAGGTCAAAGTCTTGTATGTGATCCGAGTGCAGGTACATTTCCCGTAACGGTTGCAACTGCAATATTTCCTTTTGTTCCCGGATATAATCAGACTCCCGGTATTCAATTTGAAGTAATTGCTCTTCAACCTTTTGGATATTCGCCCCGTCGGTTAATTGAATAAACGTCTGTACGGCGTTTCCCATGTTGTACCGAAATGAAGGTTCTATCACGGAAAAATCCAGAATCACGTCGGCTTGAATGGATGAACGGGGTGGCATATCTTTCATGACCCCGGTAATCCGGAATGTCGAAACACTTCCACGTGTGTACAGGTTTTCCAAGTATGCCAGTTTTCCTATCGGATTTTCATCCTTGAAATAATGCCGGGCAATACTTTCCGAAATCACTACCCAGCCGGGTTGTTCGAGGGCTTGAATACTCCCTGTCACGAGCGGGAACGTGAACATGCTGAACAACTGTCGGTCTGCGTACCCGCAGGAGATCCCGGTTTGATAGTGATCGTCATTCTCCCAGCGAATTTTCATCTCCCGTGCCGTGATGATCCGGGTATAGTCAGTCACTTCCGGAAGTTCCGCTTTGGCAATCTCTCCCAGCGAGCTGCAAACCTCTGATCCCCAGTAAGCGTATCCGTCGGTTTGAACTGTGATCCGGTAAATGTGGTCAACATTCTTGTGGTACGTGTTTGTCTGCCATTCTTTTACCAGAAAAGTATAAATAAGTACGGAGGCGGTGAGAGCCACGGCCAGCCCGATCGTGTTGATCACGAAATAACCTTTTCGTTGAAAAATCTGACGTCCTACCAGTTTGAGATGATACATATCGTGTTATTTTTAGCCGTGTTGCAAAGTACAAAAAATCACTTGAAAATAAGTCGTTCGTTATCGCCAAACATTTCATAACCTGACGTGATGATCTTTTCACCCGGTTGAAGTCCTTCCGTTACTTGATAATAACGGGGATTCTGTTTGCCGATTTTTATTTTTCGCCGGAAAGCCTCTGTTCCATCGGGAGACAACACGTATATCCATTGTCCCCCCGTGCTTTGGTAGAAAGTACCTCTGGGAATCAGTATCGATTCGTCCGCTGCGCCGAGTTGCAGGTTCAGGTGATACGTCTGTCCCGTTCGGATATTGGGAGGGACGGTAGTCGTGAATTCCAAGTCGGTTTTAAACTGCCCGTCCTTCACGTCGGGGTACACTTTGATCACCCCCATCTGGTAATCCTTCCCTTGTCGTTCCAACGTGGCAGTCAGTCCCTTGCGTACCCGGTCAATATAATGTTCGTCGATTTGTGTCATCACCTTGTAATCGTTCAGCACGTTGATCTTTCCGATTTGGCTGCCGGAACTCACCACCTGGCCGATCTCCACGTTTAGGTCGCTCAACTGCCCGTCGATCGGGGCGCACACGTTGAGTCGGGCATAGCGTTCCTGCGTCAATCGCAGGTTACGCCGGGCATTCTCCATTTTTTGCTTGAGCATAATGACCTGCGAGTGACGGCGAATGGAATCTTTTGTTTGCTTCTCCGTGATCAGTTCCCGGTTGTGGATGGCGTACTCGTAATCTTCTTTAGCCACCAGATACTCTTCCTTGGCGATCAAGTCCTCCTCGAAAAGTTGTTTGTTTTGCAAGTATTTTCGTTTCTTCCTTTCCACGTCAAGTTCCAGCGTTAACCGTTCCTGTTGCAGGTTCAGCTCTTCCCGTTCCAAGTCCAGCAGGCTATTTTGCACGGAATTCTCTTCCTCGGCGAAACGATCCTTGCTATTTAGTATCTCCGTTTCCAGATTCTTACTTTCCAGCCGGATAATGACCTCGCCCGCCTTCACCATTTCTCCCTCTTCCACGAGAATCTCCTTTACGTTTCCTCCTTCCTGCACGGTTAACTGCGAGAACGTCAATGGTTCCACGTTCCCCATGATCCGGATATAGTCATGGAATATCCCTTGACTCACGTCCTCGATAGTCACTTTCTCCTTGTCCACCCGCAAAGCCGATTCGTGATTCCCGAACACGGCCCATCCGGCAAACCAAAGAATAAATATGCCCCCGATGAGATAAGGGATATGTTTTCTTCTAATTCCTCTTTTTTGTTCTATTAGTCGATCCACGGTGTTTATAAATTTAAAATGTAGAATTTAAAATTTAGAATAGGAAAGTAGTATTCATTCTACATTTTAAATTCTAAATTCTACATTAGTTAACGGTTGTCCTTGATAAAAATCAATCATTCTCTTTTGCATCACGTAATCTAAGCGGGCTCGAAGCACGTCGTACTTTGCTTCGAGGAGGCTGTTGGAGGTCGTGTTCAGATCGATGATGGTGATTAGTCCTTGCTCGTAGCGTTTGCGGGCAGCGTTGTAGGAGAGGGAGCTGAAATTCTCTCGCTGCACGGCAATCCGGTAGCGCTGGGTGCAGGATTTTAAGTCCTGTAAGGCTTGTTGTATCTCGTTATATAATGCTCGTTCCGTCTGTTGGTATTGTATCTTCGACGATTGATAATTGTGTTTGGCTCGTTGGAGGCTGGAACGGCGGCTCAGACCGGAGTAGAAGGGAATGCTCATGCCGATGCTGAACCCTTTCCCGATCTGATTACGGTCCGTAATTTGCGAGAAGAAATCACCCGAACGCTGGTCACTATAATTCCCGAATGAGATACTTCCGCTAATACTGATCGAGGGATATAACCCGGCTCTTGCCGAATACACGCCAAGTTGTGCCGAACGGATTTGGTAAGCGGCCAGCTTGATTTCCGGTAATGTTTGGAGCGCTTGCGTGAAAACCTCTTTGGTCTTCAACTCGTGGAGTTCCGGGAGGACTTCGGAAACTGATCGGGCGTCAATCCTTAACTCCTCCTCCGCGTTATAATTCATAATGTATTTAAGATTAGCTTGTGCGTTAAGACAATTATTCTGAGCCGTGATCAGCCGGAACTCCACGGAAGCTTGTTGCGCCTGCATCTCGAAAAGGTCGCTTTTCGGCTTTTTCCCTAACTCGTATTCCCGTTCAATCTTTTTGAGACGTAGCCGGGAGTTTTCCACTTGTTCCTGCGTGATACGAACCTCTTCTTCGGCATACAATAACGTGAAGAAAGCATTCATTACCTGTATGGCGATTTGGTTGGCTTGGTTCTCGGTTTCTTCCCATCCCATGAGTCGGCTTAACTTGGCGGCTCGCAGACGATTGATATTACTAAACCCGGCAAATATGGTTAGACTACTGCCTACGCCGAATCCCCCGACCGACATGTAGCGGGTATTCGTATACGTGTTGGTTTCCGGGTCAATTCCCCGACCGAAACTGTAACTGACGCCGGGAGAAATCCCGCTAACAGAGGGTAGAAGCGAGAGTGTGGCATTCCGCACGTCCAGTTTATCGTTTTTATTTTGTAGCGTTCGTTGTTGCATGGAAAGACTTTTCTCCACGCCGTAATCGATACACGCTTGAAGGGTCCATTCCCGGTTTTGCCCGTTGACAAGTAAGCCGGATGTTAAAATGCTCAGTAAAATGGAATATTGCTTTAAAATCATCATTTTTTATTTTATCTTGCATCCAGAAGAACGAATGTCGTGCCAAAGTCGGAAAGTGTTTGTTTTCAGCTGTATAGAAGAAAATAGGGAAGAATAGTATGTCAAAAAATAAGACACGATTGTCTAATTATTTGACACGTGATATAAAATATATTTTGGTAATGTATTGATAATTAGTGTAAAATGCCTTTTGGCATGATAATGGTACGTTCAACGTGAAGTTTTACTCGTAAATAGATTGAATCATGATAAGAATTGAGCATTTAAGTAAAGTATTTCGTACCGAAGAGGTCGAAACAACAGCGTTGAACGACGTGTCCCTTCACGTGAAACAGGGAGAATTCGTGGCCATAATGGGCCCTTCCGGTTGTGGTAAGTCAACTTTATTAAACATCATCGGTTTGTTGGATAACCCGACATCCGGAAATTATTATTTCAACGGGCAGGAAGTCGGGCATTTAAAAGAGAAACAGCGGACGCAGGTTCGTAAGGGGAACATCGGTTTCGTGTTCCAGAGTTTTAACCTGATTGACGAGTTGAATGTCTATGAGAACGTGGAACTACCCTTGATCTACTTGAAGAAAAAGGCGTCGGAGAAAAAAGAACTGGTCACGTCGATTCTCGACCGGATGAACATTAGTCACCGGGTCAAGCACTTCCCGCAGCAACTTTCTGGGGGACAACAACAGCGGGTTGCCATTGCCCGTGCCGTCGTGGCAGGGCCCAAGCTGATCCTTGCCGACGAGCCGACCGGAAACCTCGATTCCAAAAACGGGGCGGAAGTCATGAACTTGTTGACCGAGCTGAACCAAGAGGGAACAACCATTGTCATGGTGACCCACTCCCAGCATGATGCCTCGTATGCCCACCGGGTGGTTCATCTTTTTGACGGGCAAATCGTGACCGAGTTGGAAAACCGGGACATCCTTTAATTAAAAATAGAACGATTGCCAACCGGGAAATTTTAAACGAGACGGGAAGAATTTAGAACTAAAAAATAAAAACTTATGAAAGGTAAAAACTTGCTCTTCGGATTATGTTTGTGTCTCTGGACATCATTGGGTTGGGGACAAAAAGTGATCAATGTCCCGTGGTACGAGGCGACAAACACGTATATGTTCGATATTGTAAAAATGGAGTTGACCAACGAGGCTACTATTATCACGGGGCAAGTGAACTATTTCCCTAATGAATGGTTTCGGGTTGTGGGGCGTACGGTATTAAGAGGGGAGAGTGGTAAAGAATATAAACTTTTGAAAGCGGAAGGTATCACGCTAAATGAACAGATATTTTTGCCGGAATCCGGTCGGATGACTTTTCAACTCTATTTTGAACCCGTGGATGCCGGGGAGAAAAAGGTAGATTACGTGGAGGGGAACCACGAGACAGACTGGCGGATCCGGGGAATCATATTGGATGAGAAACCGCAAAGGCTGGAACAGGAAAGCGATTGTCTGATTCGTGGGAAGGTGCAGGGACACCTTGTGAGTTCTAGGTTGGTGCTGATGGGGTACAAGGATGACGATCGGATTCAGGAGCCTTATGCTATAATACCCATTCGGAATGGTGAGTTTGAATATGCGTGCAGATTAGGGGAGTGTAAAATGTATTGGCTCGTGTTTACTGATGAGTTAGCAAGAGCAGCCTTTCGGCCGGTGAGTTTTTTTGTTGAACCGGGGGTGATTAATATCTCGATTTTGTCTGAAAATTCGTATGTAGATGCGGAAATTCATGGTGGGAAGATCAATAACCAGTATCAACAATATCAAAAATTAAGTGAAGATAAATTCCATTTTAGTGATTTGTATAATCGATACGAGGCATTAAGTAATCAGAAACTTTATTTTACACCTAGAGCAATGGAATTGCAAGAATTGATGTCTCTATATTCTAAAGATAAGATGAAATCGGATAGCTTGTATGCAATTTATCAGCAATTAGAAAAGGATAAAAAATTATATACTCCTCAACTGATGGCGTTAAATGAGGAAAGCAAAAATCTGAAGAAGAGAGAACAGAAATGGAAGGAAGAATATATGGCGGAACATCCATCGGTGGCAACTTATTTTTTGTTAATGGATGATTTGATGAGTTTGGTGGATTATCAGGTGCATGGTTTTCCCGAGGAGTTTGATATGTTATCCTTTAAAAATGTACAGGATTTGGAGAGTTTATACAATACCATCTATAAACCCATGTTCCCCGAACATTCATATACAACGTTGGTTGCAACCATGCTTCAGTCGTTAAAGCAAATTGAAGTGGGGGGACGTTATATAGACTTCACCGCCCCGGATTTTGAGGGAAACTCCGTGACTTTATCTGAACAGATAAGAGGGAAAGTGGCTTTGATTGACTTGTGGGCCTCTTGGTGCGGCCCGTGCCGACGGTCGGCGAAGAGTATGATTCCCGTGTATGAAAAATATGAATCCAAAGGTTTCACGATCGTCGGGGTTGCCCGTGAAAAGACGGTACAAACGGCGAAAGCTGCGGCCCTTCAGGACAGTTACCCGTGGTTGAATCTCGTGGAACTCAACGACGCCGGGAACATTTGGTTTAAATATTGTGTCGGTAATTCCGGTGGGGGAACTTTTTTGGTAGATCAAGAGGGTAAAATATTAGCCATCTGTCCGACAGCCGAAGAAGTGGAGCGTATTTTAGAAAAGATGTTGAAGTAGAAAAACAAGATATATGGCGAAACAGGGAACCATACTGGTCGTGGACGACAACAAGGCCGTGCTGAACGCTTTGGAGATGTTGTTGGCAGGAGTATTCCGGGAAGTGATCACGCTCAGAACTCCGAACCAGATCGAAGCCATCCTCGAATCGGGACGGGTAGATGTGGTGTTGTTGGATATGAATTTCTCGGCGGGTATCAATACCGGGAACGAGGGACTTTACTGGTTGTCAAGGATTAAGGAATATGCTGCGGAGATTCCCGTGGTTTTATTCACGGCTTACGCGGATATTGATTTGGCAGTGAGGGCGGTGAAGGAAGGGGCGACAGATTTTGTTGTCAAACCTTGGGATAATGCCAAGTTAGTGGCCACCTTGTTGGCTGCCTATCGTTTGCACGAATCCCGACGGGAAGTGAAACAACTTAAAGCAAAGGAAGAGGTGCTGAAAGGGCAGCTTTCCCCCGAACGGACAGTCGTGTGGGGAGAGTCGGATGTCATGCGTCGGGTACGTCAATTAATTGAAAAGGTGGCGGTCACGGATGCAAACGTGTTGATTACCGGGGAAAACGGTACGGGAAAAGAGATTGTGGCACGCGAAATTCACGCCCTCTCGGGACGAAAAGAGGAGGTGATGATCTCCGTGGACATGGGAGCGATCACGGAAACCCTTTTCGAAAGTGAGTTGTTCGGTCACGTGAAAGGAGCTTTCACCGATGCACGGGAAGACCGTGTCGGGAAATTCGAGGCGGCAAACAAGGGTACGTTGTTTCTGGATGAAATCGGAAACTTGTCATACGCCCTGCAATCCAAGCTACTGGCAACCCTGCAAAGCCGGAAAGTGATCCGGGTGGGATCGAATAAACCGATTGATGTCGACATCCGTCTGATCTGTGCCACGAATAGCGACTTACCCCGAATGGTCAAAGAAGGCACTTTCCGGGAAGATTTACTTTATCGCATTAACACGATCCACGTGGAAGTTCCCCCGTTACGGGAAAGAGGGAATGACATACTGTTACTGGCAGAGGCCTTTTTACGGGATTATGGCAGGAAATACCGGAAACCCGATCTGTCCTTTTCCGGCGAGACTCGGCAACGACTGCTGGGATATTCATGGCCCGCGAAAAGCACAACTGGGCTGCCGTGAAATTTATCATGAAATAAGCAAGCTGCCTAAATAACGGCAAAGGCTG
>ENA-USUG01006490-USUG01006490.1-human-gut-metagenome-genome-assembly--contig:-NODE-6490-length-12269-cov-4.873606_pt1 | contig 12269 bp, 9 predicted proteins | sample MGYA00250059_ERZ773394 | MGnify/ENA primary metagenome ERZ773394 (study PRJEB29103, sample SAMN06111957) | human gut metagenome | biome: human gut; feature: ankylosing spondylitis patient; material... | reverse complement strand
CTTTGTCGCAAACACCCTTACCCGTAACACTTGAAGTTATTCTCATAACCTTTATCTATGAAGTCATGAGAGAGGCCCCGGTAGGCCATGCCCAGGGTGATCTCGGAAAACTTCACGATGAAGCCCATGAGGGCCACGGCCCACATCCAGAATACGGCGCCAGGGCCGCCGGTGGCGATGGCCACCGATACACCGGCGATGTTCCCCACGCCAAGCGTGGAGGCCAGCGCCGTGCAGCAGGCCTGGAACGGGGAAATATCGCCCTCGCCGTCGCCCTTGTCGAAGATCTTGCCGAACGTGTTCTTCATGGCGTGTCCGAACCTGGTGAATTGGAAGAACTTAAAGCGGACGGACAGGTACACAGCGACTGCGGATGTCAGGATCAGAAGCGGCCATCCCCACAGCCAGTTGGAAATCGCCATCATGATGTCGATGATAAACATATTCTACCTCCCAAATAACTTCATGCGCTCCATTTTCGATTGGCTGAATCATCTGTCGGGAAGTCTTTCCCCGCGGCTTCCCCGGCTCCTCCTTTCCTCCTATATTCGATATGCGGCCAGCCGCATAACTTGCCTGATTTCCAATAATTCCGTATGGTGGAAGCGGATTCCTTTGGGTAGAATTGTCAAAGCTGCCGGTCTTTTCTGGACATGTATCCAAAAAAGCGGCAGCTTTTCCGTAGAACGGGATCATTTTCCAAAATCGTGTCAAAAACCAAAGCCGCAACTGCGGCCCGACACGAAGCATTTCCACGGAAAATTACGGATCCTGTTTTCTTTCCTTATGATTTATGATATTATATAGACAAACATTTGTCAAGGCAGAATGTTTCTATGATATCGCCAAAAAGGAGCGGCCGATTTATGGCAAAAGAACAGGTATCCAGCATCCTCCGCGCCCTGGAGATTTTGGAGTGCTTCATGGATAACGAGACGGAATGGACGTTGAAGCGCCTGGTGGCACAGCTGGATCTGCCCACCACCACTGTCCACCGCCAGCTCTCCACCCTCACGGACCGGGGTTATCTGGTCCAGGATCCCGTCCGCAAGAGCTACCGGGTGGGGCCACGCCTCCTGCTGCTCTCCAGCACCGTCCTCAGCCACTCCGATCTGCGCAGTACCGCCCGGCCGGAGCTGGAAAAGCTGTCCGCCACTGTGAAGGAGACCATCAACCTCAGCGTGATGCTGGACCGGGAGATCTTTTATCTGGACAAAGTGGAGACCTTCCGCTCCGTGGTGTGCAACACGAAAGTGGGCACCCGAGCCCCGGCCCACGCCACCAGCGGCGGCAAGATCATGCTGGCCTTTCACGATCCCGATTATGTGGACGCCTACTGCCGGGACCTGCCCCAGATGCAGCGGCTGACGGACCGCACCGTCTTCTCCCCGGACCTGCTGCGGGAGCAGCTGGCCCAGGCCCGGATCAACGGCTTCGCCATTGACGACGGGGAGATCGAACCCGGCCTGATCTGCGTGGGCGCCCCCATCTTCGGTCTGGACCAGACGGTGGTGGCGGCGGTCAGCATCGCCGGTCCCACCTTCCGTATGAAAGAAGAGCTGGACGTGATGACTCGTGCCGTGAAGGCCACTGCCGCCAACATCTCCCGCCTGATGGGCGGGCGGCCGTGACGCGATCTGTTTTCCAGCTGTCAGGAGCGGGACCCCATAAGGGCTCCCGCTCCTGCTGTTTTTTACTTCCGCTTCCGGAACAGCTCCGGCAGTCTCCAGCCGCGGCCCTTTCCCCGCTCCGTGGCCCGCATCTGGGGAGGATGGTCCAGATAGAACTGCTGGACGGAAACCGGCACCGCGCCGGCCTGCTCCGCCCGGACAAAGCCCCCGTCCGGCAGCATCCGCCGGGCCTTCACATTGTCTCCCAGAAGCCGGGCCAGATAGTCCGAGAGGAAGTCCTGCACCTCCCGGCTCTCCACCGGGCAGGCGATCTCCACCCGCCGCTCCTGATTTCGGGTCATGATGTCCGCAGAGGATAAGTACATCTGCCGCAGGGCACCCTCCCCGAAGCAGTAGATGCGGGAGTGCTCCAGAAACTCCCCCACGATGCTGGTCACGGTGATATGGTCCGTCTTGCCTGGCACGCCGGGCACCAGGCAGCAGATGCCCCGGACGATCAGGTCCACCCGCACTCCTGCCTGGGATGCCTCCGCCAGCTTGTCGATCAGCTCCCGCTCCGTGACGGCGTTGGTCTTCAGGATGATCCGCCCCCGGTCGCCCCGGGCGATCTCCCCGTCGATGAGCCGTAACAGCGTCTGCTTCAGGGACACCGGCGCCACCAGCAGCTTGCCGTAGCTGCCCCGCAAATCGCCGATCAGCATATTCTGGAAAAAGGCCACGCCGTCGGCGGCAATGGTCCGATCCGCCGTCAACAGGGAGAAGTCTGTGTACAGCGCCGCGGTCTTTTCGTTGTAATTGCCCGTGCCGATCTGAGTCACATAGCTGAGCCCCGTCTTCTCCTTTCGGGTGATGAGGCAGATCTTGCCGTGGCACTTATAGCCGGCGGGTCCGTAGATCACCCGGCACCCGGCCTCCTCCAGCTCCCGGGCCCAGGTGATGTTGTTGCCCTCGTCAAAGCGGGCCCGCAGCTCCACCAGCACCGTCACGGCCTTGCCGTTCTCCGCCGCGGCGCACAGGTGCTTGATGACGGCGGACTTCCCCGCCACCCGGTAAATGGTCATCTGAATGGACACCACCGCCGGGTCCGCGGCGCTCTGGCGCAGCAGGTCCAGAAACGGCTGCATGGAGTGGTAGGGATAGAACAGCAGCACGTCCCGCTGGCGGATCTGCTCCCACATGGGCACCTCCCGGTCCAGCCAGGCGGGATATGCCGGCGCGTGGGGCGGGTAAAAGAGGGCGCTGTCCAGACTGTCCAGCTGGTAGGCGTATTTCAGAACCAGCGGGCAGGTGCACACATAGCTCTGCTCCGCCGTCAGCCTCAGCCGCCGGAGCAGCATGGCCTGCAGAGCCGGGGCCTCCCCCTGCATCTCCAGCCGCACCGGGGCCAGCCGCTCCCGCTGGCGCAGCAGCTTGGTCATCTGGGCGCGCAGGTCCAGGTCCTCCTGGTCCATAGCCTCATCATAGCTGATGTCTGCGTTCCGGGTGACGGACACCACCGCCTGCTCCTCGATCTGATAGATCTTGAAGATCTTCCGCAGGTGGTGGGCCAGAATGTCCTCCGTCCGCACGAAGGCGCCGGGCCGGGCCGGCAGAGGCAGGATGGGCGGCACCACATCCGGCACCCCCACGATGCCCAGCCGCCGCTTGTCTCCCTCCCGCAGCAGGGCGGCGGCATACAGGGTCTTGTTCTTCAGGTGGGGAAAGGGGTGGCTGGGGTCGATGATCTGGGGCATCAGCAACGGGCGCATGGCCTCCCGGTACCAGGCCCGCACATACTCCCGCTCACCGTTTTTCAGCTCCTTGTAGGGGATATCCGCCACCCCATGTTCCGCCAGGGCCTCCATCAGCTCCCGGTATACCTGGTCCCGCTGCCGGACCAGCGGCACCACGGCGGCATAGATCCGCCGCAGCTGTTCCGCCGGGGAGAACCCGCCCTTGTTTTCCCGGGCGTTCGGGGCCACTAGGGCTAGGTCCGTCAGGCTTCCCACCCGCACCATGAAGAACTCGTCCAGGTTGCTGGTGAAGATGGAGAGAAAGCGCAGACGCTCCATCAGCGGCACAGAGGGGTCCGCCGCCTCCTCCAGCACCCGCTGGTCAAAGGCCAGCCAACTGAGTTCCCGGTTCTGGGTGTAACTCAGGTCCCAGCGTTCAGCAGCTTGTGACACAGATATCCCTCCCTGACGCCGTAGGGACTGATATACAGCTCTCCTCCGCACAGCGCCTCTGTCAGTGCATCCATCAGCACGATGCCCGGCAGAATCGTGTGCACCCGGTCCGGGCAGTGCCGCAGGATCTGCTTCCGCGCCTGGTGGTCCCGCTTCAACAGCAGCTTTGTCAGCCGGCGGACCTCCGCAGGCGTCAGGATGCGGTTTCCCGCCGGCTTTTCATACCAGTCATTGGCGATTTTCAGCGCCGCCCGGGCCGTGCCGCCCACGCCGCAGACCCGTTCCGCCCGGTGCGCCGGCAGCCGGGCCTCCTTCAGGGCCGCGGCCACGGTGCTGCGGATCCGCTCCAGCTCCTTTTTCTTGGGCCACAGGCCGTCCACGCAGCGATTGAACAGCTCCAGGGATCCGATGGGCAGGCTCTGGGCCTTTTTGACCTCCCCGGCCCGGACCTCCAGGACCTCTGCGCTGCCGCCGCCAATGTCGAACATGGCGCCGTCCTGCAAGTCCGTGGCCGTCCGGGCGCCGTAATAGCCCAGTCTGGCCTCCAGCTCGCCGGAGATCACATCCACCCCCACGCCGGTGGCCGCCCGAATCTGCTCCACTGCCTCCTCCGTGTTGCGGATGTTCCGCAGGGAGGCGGTGGCAAATACGTGGGGGGCGTCCAGATCAAACTGCCGCAGCAGCGCCTGAAAGTCCCGGATGGCCCCGCAGGCCCGCTGGATTCCCTCCGGAGAGAGCACCCCTCCGTGGACGTAGCTGACCAGTCCCGCCATCTCCTTTTCGGAAAACAGCAGGTCGAATCCGCCCTCCGGCAGGGTGTTGTAGACGGACAGTCGGATGGTGTTGGACCCCAGGTCCACAATGGCGAATTTCATGGGTATGACGCTCCTTCTTCCCGCGCTCCCCACTGGGATGCGGCGTTTCACGTTTATCAGATTGACAGAGGCAGATGAAATTCAAAAGCGCGGTGCTGTAAAATGCCGGTAAAATTCAGGCTTTTTCGATGGCTCTGGCCACAGCGGCCAGGGCCTGGGCCTCCGTGTCGTCAAAAAGGTGGGTGTAGATGTTGCTGGTGACGGTCATGGAGCTGTGCCCCAGGGTGCGGGAGATATCGAACATGGGCACGCCCTGGCTGTTGGCCACCGAGGCAAAGCTGTGCCGCAGGCCGTGGAGGGAGATCTTGGGCAGCCCCTGCCGCCGCACCACCGTCAGCAGGTCCCGGGTCAGCTGGTCCGGCTTGGGGGGCGCCCCGTCCTGCCGCAGCACCACCCACTCCTTCGGGTCGTCGCTGCGCCGCCTCTCCCACGCCCGCCGCAGCACCTGCTGCAGGTCCTGGAGCCCGGTGATGCCCAGCCGCCGGGCGGAGGTGCGGGTCTTGGGGGACTTCAGCACCACGCTGCCGCCCACCTCTGTGCGCACCTCCCGGATGGAGAGCAGCCCCGCCTCCAGGTCCACATTCTCCCACCGCAGGCCGCAGATCTCGCTGCGCCGCAGGCCCAGATAGGCCGCCAGCTTCACCGGCAGCTCCATCATCGTGCCGGACACGGCGGAGAACAGCAGCTGCAGCTGCTCCGGGGAGTAAAAGCTGAAGCGGGCCTCCTTCTTCTTGGGCGGCGTCACCCGGTCCATGGGGCTGCGTTCCAGCATCTCCAGCCGCACCGCCATGCCCAGGGCCGTGGTCAGCATCACATAGTGCTTGATGACCGTGTTGGGGGACAGGCCCTGGTTCATCTTCTCATAGAGATAGCCCTGGATACGCAGGGGCGTCAGCTCCGCCAGAGGGATCCTTCCCAGGGCAGGCAGCACATGACAGCGTGCCATGTTGCGGTAGGCGTACAGCGTGCTCTCCGCCCGGTCCCGGGCCACCACCTCCTCCAGCCAGAAGGTCAGCCACTCCCCCAGTGTGCAGTCCTTCCCCGGCAGGCGCCGGTCGGCACAGGAGTTCCCCTCCAGCGCGGCCTGGGCCTCCTCCCTGGTGCGGTAGGTGCGGGTATAGCGCCGTCCGTCCTGCCGGAACACCGCGTAATACAGCTGCCGCTCCGTGTCGTATGCAAGATTCTTCTGGATCGTCTTTCTGGGCATGGGTGCATTCCTCTCTCTTTCTCTCTCGTTTTGCGATGCAGGCGCATCGCAAAAGGGCCGTGTGCCGCCGACCACGGCGCGGCCTGAAATTTCAGCGCACGGACCGGGACAGCCCACATGCGCGAAAACTTCATGCGCCGCCGGGGCAGCTGATTTTCGCGGCGCCCCACTGCCCATGAAGTTTTATGCCCTTTTATCATAAACAACTCACGCTGTCCAATAGGATACCCATATTCGGTCAGACAAAACACAATTATTGTAAATTTCCGGGCCCGCTCCGGCCCTCTATTCATGTAGGGCCGGGGCGAATGCCCCTTCTGCCGCAGGCTTTTTCACGGCCTGCGGGACAAAAAAGCGGCTGCCTGCGGCAGCCGCTCTCCAAGAGCCGATTCACTTCGCGTCCTTCACTCCCATCCGGCAGGCGGCCCACACCGCGTTGTGGTCCGAGAGCTCCTCCCCCGCAAAGCGGGCCAGGGCGGAGTCCGGCCGGGCAAAGCCACAGTCCGCCGTCCGGGTAGAAAGGGTGCGGCTCTTGGTGGGTGTCATCCCCCGCAGCAGCAGCCAGTCCAGCCGCAGGCCCAGGCACCCGCCGCCCGGCAGGGGCTTGCGCCGGGTTAAAATGGGCGTCTCCGGCACTGCCCGGTAGCCCATGGCCTCCGCCGCCGTCAGGGCAGCCTCATACTGCGCCACGTCTTCCAGACAGCGGCGCTGGAGTGCCGGACTCCCCGCGATCTCCCGGATGGCGTCCTTGTCCCGGCCGTCAAAGGTGTTGGTGTTCAGATCTCCCCCCAGCACTACCGGAATGCCGGGAAGCAGTTCCTCCGCCGCACGGAGCACCGCCTCCAGCTGGAGCCGCCGTCCCTCGCCATGGGTGCGGTTCTCCAGGTGGATGGAGGCCACGCCCAGAGGCCGACCGCCCACATCCAGCTCCGCCATCACCGCGCATCGCCCGCCAATCCGGCGCTGGCGGTCGAAGTACCAGTTGTACTGCTCCGGCAGCCGCACGGTCCACGCCCGCCGGATGGGCCAGCGGGAGAACACCGCATTTCCGTGGAAGCCCTTGGGGTCCTCCCCATTCACCAGCTCGATGAACTCCAGGCCGTAGGCGTAGTTCCAGCCGAACCGCTCCGCCAGCTCCCGAGCGGTGTTCCGGCCGCCAGAGCGGACGCAGCCATCATCCAGCTCATTGGCCAGCACCACATCCAGGGGCCGGACGCCCGGGCAGTCCTGAAGAAAGTCGCCCAGCTCCTCCAGGTGGACGCCCCGCTCCATATTGAACACCAGCAGGCCCAGCTCCTCCGGCACCTCCGCCGGGGCCGGCACCGGTGCGCCGATCTCCGTCTCCGAAAACTGGGGGATCATGGCCATCACCGTCTCCTGCGTCTCGTGGTCCAGCAGCGCACCCAGGCGCTGGCGCTCCGTATTGGGGATACCCTTCATAGTGTCCTTCCTCCTTGTGTTCTGGGGGCGCAGGTGGAGCGGACCACCAGCTCCGGCTGGAGCAGGTCCGCTGTCGGCCGCCGGTCCCCCTGAATCTGGCACAGCAGCCGCTCCACGGCGATGCGTCCCTGCTGAAATTTATGCTGCGAAACAGTGGTCAGATGGATACGGGGAATGGCGGCGTAGGAGACGTTGTCATACCCCACCAGGGACAGGTCCTCCGGCACCCGGATCCCCCGCTCTTCCGCCGCCTCCAAAATTCTGAGGGCGGTCAGGTCTGAAAATGCCAGCACGGCGTGGGGCAGCGTCCGCTCCCCGAACAGTGCCAACGCCTGTTCATAGGCCCACTGGCGCAGTTCCCGGGTGTCCGGCGGCGCGGGCAGCACCCGGCCGGAGAGCCCGTGCTCTCTCAGCGCCCGGCGAAAGCCCCGCACCCGCTGCACACGGGTGAGAGAGTCCGCACGCCCACCCAAAAACACCAGGTCCCGGTGGCCCAGCTGCAGCAGATACCGGACGGCGATGGCCGCCCCCGCCTCATTGTCCGCCATCACATAGCTGCACTTCTCCCCGTGGTTCACGCCCAGGTACACGCAGGGAGTGCCCTCCAGCAGGTCGGCGTGCTTGGCCTGGCTCTCCCGGGACAGGGGCGAGATCAGCACGCCGTCGATCTGCCGGGCCAGAAAGTTCTCGATGGCTCGAAGCTCCCGTCCCTCCTCCTGGAGGGAGTTGCTCAACAGCACCCGGTACCCGTTTTCCGCTGCCGTCTCCTCAATGGCAGTGGCGATGCCCGTGAAGTAGGGGTTGGACACGTCCGGCACCACTACCCCCAGAGTGTGGGTGGCCTGCCCCGTGAGCCCCTTGGCGGCGGCGTTGGGCACGTATCCCAGCTGGGCACAGGCGGCCCGGACCCGTTCCTTGGTCTCTGCGCTGATCTCCGGGCGGTCGTCCAGAGTCCGGGACACAGTGGCCGGGCTGACCCCGGCCAGCGCTGCCACGTCCTTAATGGTCGTCCGCCGCATCCCGTTCTCCCTCCTATTTGTGCAAACGTTTCCAATAGCACCTTTAAGATACCATTCCGGCAGGGAAACTGTCAAGTTTCTTCGTCTGTTTTACCATGTTTTTGTGGGTTTTTAATATATTTTCTCCAGTATCTTCCGGAACGGCATTCTGGTATAATGCTTCTATGAAAAAAGCTGCACAGCAGAAGGAGGACTTTTATGGCCCGCATGACCATCAGGGACATTGCCCGGCTGGCCGGGGTCTCCGTCACCACCGTTTCCCGGGCGCTGAACAATGCGCCGGAGATCAACTCCCAGACCCGGGAGCGCGTGCTCCAGGTGTGCCGGGAACAGGGCTACCGCTCCAACCTGCTGGCTCGGAGCCTAGTCTCCAGCCGGACCCGTGTGCTGGGCGTCATTCTGCCGGAGCTCTCCGGCCCTTTTCACGCCTCCATCGTGCTGCACCTGGAGCGCTACGCCCAGGAACAGGACTACCAGATCATGTTGTGCTGCGGCCGGGTAGGGGGCAGCGAAACCGCCGCCCTGTTCGACTTTCTGGTAAGTCACCGGGTGGACGGCATTCTGCTGGTCAGTGCCAGCAGCGCCGCGCCCGATCTGCTGCGGCGCCACGCACGGGGGACGCCCTCCGTGCTGCTGGGGGATGTGTCCCCGACCGCTACGCTCCAGCGGATCAACGCTGTCAGCACCGACAACTATGTAGGCGGCGCCATGGCGGCCGGATACCTCTCCCGGCTGGGGCACCGGCGGGTGCTGTATCTGGGCCCCCGGCGGGACAGCGTCACCCATGTGCTCCGGCACCAGGGCTTTCTCACCATCGCCAGGGAGCGGGGCATGGAGGTGGAGACCGTCTTCAACCCCGGCGCCGTCTCCTCCGCCCCCAACGGCTACCGGCTGGCCAGGCAGGTGTTCGCCCGCCCCTTCCCGCAGACGGCGGTCTTCGCTCCCTCCGACGCCATGGCCCTGGGTGTCCTCCAGGCGGCAGACGAGCTGGGACTGGACATTCCCGGCCGGATCTCCCTGCTGGGCTATGACGATATCGAATACGCCTCCCTGCCGAAAATCCGCCTCAGCACTCTGGCCCAGCCCACCGGGGCCCTGGCAGAGAGCGCTGTGCGGCTGCTGCTGGAGCTGATCGACTCCGGCGGGCCGGGGGAGGTCACCCACAAGCTGATCGCCCCCCGGCTGGTAGAGCGCAGCACCTGCTGCTCTCCGCAGCAGAGGACCGCGGTCTAGCGGCCCGGGCATCCGAACAAAACAAGCCCCCGGCTTTTCAGCCGGGGGCTCGCTTATACTGCTCAGGGAAGATAGTTCAGCGGGTTGCGGGCCACGCCGTTGTAACGGACCTCGAAGTGGCAGTGATTGCCGGTGGAGTTGCCGGTGGAGCCCACCCGTGCGATCTGCTGGCCCTTGTAGACGTGGTCGCCCACGGAGACCGTCAGGCTGCTGTTGTGACCGTACCGGGTCACATAGCCGTTGCCGTGGTTGATCTCCACCAGGTAGCCGTAGCCGCCCATCCAGCCGGAGTAGGTGACTGTGCCGCCGTCCGCCGCGTAGACCGGCGTGCCGTACGGCCCGGCAATATCGATGCCCTGATGGTTGGTGGAGCCAATGCCGCCGGGAGAGGACCGTCCGCCGAAGCGGGAGGTGATCCGGCCGCTGATGGGCCACCGGAACGTGCCGGTGGGCAGCCAGGTGGGCCGCTCCTTCGTGCCCTGGAGCCGCTGCTCCGTCACGGGCTCCTTCAGGGTGACAGAGGAGAGGATCGTCCGCTCCGTCTCCACACCGTTGACATAGGTGACGTTGGCCACCACGTCGGCGGCGCCGTACTCACCGGGGGAAGTCACCTGATAGTCGCCCTTGTACAGATAGGCAGAGTCCGTGTACTCCACATCATACATGACGTCTTCCACGTAGTATTCCCGCTGCTTCACTGTCACTGTAAGATAGGGGACGGCCTCCGACAGCGTCAGCACCTCGCCGATCTGGATCTTGTCGATGTTGTAGCCGGGGTTCAGCGCCAGCAGTTCCTTGGAGGTCATTCCGTGATCCTCCGCGATCTCGGACCAGGTGTCACCCGCCTTCACGGTGTACGTGGTCTCAGCGGTCTTCGTGCTGTACAGCAGCTCCGCCAGATACCCCAGGTTCATCACCTTTTCCGTGGGCACGTACTCCTGCTTGATCTCCACATCCTCCGCAAATTCGCAGGAGATGGTGTTCTCGTCCGCGGTGCTGCTCTGGAGCTGGCTCAGCAGCTCCTCCAGTGCGCCCTCATAGGGGGTCGCGCCCACCAGCTCACCGTCCACATACAGACTGTACGCCTGGGTGACCAGACCGATCTGCTGGGACAGGTCCTCCTCCAGCGTCGTCTCGTCTACCACGTCCTGCCGCAGCAGCAGGCCGGAGGAATACTGCAGCAGGGAGTCGTCGATGGTGTAGCTCTCCCCCAGCGTCCGGGCGGTGACCGCCTCCAGGTCCGACGCGGCCTCCTCCGCTGCGGATTGGGAGCCCACAGCGGCAATCACCTCGCCGTCGTACAAAACCGTCGTCCCGAAGGTGTAGACGGAGAAGAACAACCCGATGGCAGCAGCCACGCAGCCGCCGCACAGCAGCATCGCTGGATGCAGGCGCCAGCGGTGCCCCAGCTTGGCCCGCAGGGCAGAGACCCGCTCACGCCGCTGCTTCCGGCTGGCGCGGATCCGTTCGCCCAGCAGCCCCCCCAGAGTGGGCAGCATTCCCCAGGCCAGCAGAAGCAGCTGCACAGGAAGCCGCTCAGACTCCGGGAACCGCTTTGCCTTTTTCTCCCGTACCAGACGCCGCCAGTGGCGGCGGGTATTCTTGGCCTTTTCCGCCAGCGCCTGGCAGCCGGTCACCACAGGGCTGATCTCCCCCTCCGTGTCCTGCCAGGACTGCACAGCCTGCCGCAGCCTCCGGCGCCGGGGCTCTGTCCGTCGGGACGGACCAGCGGGCTCCTCTCCCCACTCGGGGATCAAGGGCTTCACCGCCGTCGGTGCGGATACGGGCTCCGGCTGCACCTCCGGGGGCGTGGGCGGACACTTCCTCTCCCGCTCCGCCTGTCCAGCAGCCAGACGCTTGCCGCCGCGGCGGGACTGCCGGGCGGCATGATCGCTTTTCTGAATATGTTCGCTCATATCGTCTCCGTAAAATCCAGCGAAATAGTTACAATTTGTTACCGTTTGTAATCATACGCCATTTCCCGCTTCCAGTCAAGTCTAAAATTGTTAAAAAAGTTCTTCAATTTCTTGTGTTTCCATCAATTTCCGCACCACAGCATCTGGTAGGGTCCCACACTTTTGCCAGAAGCGCCCTGCTGCCGGGCGCAAATTTTTGTGATGATATTTTGATTTTCCAATTGACCCCGACGGCGAGTTGTGTATAATGAGAATAGTCTAAATACGTTCCCAAATCTGTACGTTTTTGGAGGAAATCAGAGATGTTTGAATTTTTGATCAAAAAGCTGAAGGCCCATCCCCGGAAGATTGTCTTCACTGAGGGCACGGATCCCCGCATTCTGGAGGCGTCCGCCCGCTTGCTGTCCGGTACCTTCCTGACCCCTGTGCTGGTGGGCAATCTCGATGAGATCCAGGCTGCTGCCGAGGAAGCCGGCTTCAACATCCGGGGCGCTGAGATCATTGATCCCGAGGCCTTCCCCGACATGGAGAAGATGGTCTCCACCCTGGTGGAGCTGCGCAAGGGCAAGATGAGTGAGGAGGAGTGCCGCAAGCTCCTCAAGCAGGCCAACTACTTCGGCACCATGCTGGTGAAGATGGGCTATGCCGACGCTCTGCTGGGCGGCGCCACCTATTCCACCGCCGACACGGTCCGTCCCGCCCTGCAGATCATCAGATCGGAAGAGCGTCGTGTAGGGAAAGAGTGTAGATCTCGGTGGTCGCCGTATCATTAAAAAAAAAAAA
>ENA-USUG01006489-USUG01006489.1-human-gut-metagenome-genome-assembly--contig:-NODE-6489-length-12271-cov-15.166475_pt1 | contig 12271 bp, 10 predicted proteins | sample MGYA00250059_ERZ773394 | MGnify/ENA primary metagenome ERZ773394 (study PRJEB29103, sample SAMN06111957) | human gut metagenome | biome: human gut; feature: ankylosing spondylitis patient; material... | reverse complement strand
ATATTCTTCAGTTTTACGAGCTCGATAGCGTCTTTCTCGTTCGCGAAAACATCACTCATAAATTGTTCATACAAATCGTCCACATCATGCTCGATCTGTTTAATACGAATACATTTTTCATTAATTTCTTGCGGTTTTTTCTGGATATACTCCAATCCATTCATAATATCCTTCAAGATACGCGCATCTTCCACGATACATTGCCCCATCGCAATCAATAGCTGGTTCACACATTTCGGACGGTACATCAACATTCGTTTTGCGGCATCGTGAATAAAATCTAGAAACGTGTCCATACGCCCACTCAACATGTTGATATCCTCACGATCGAAAGGGGTAACAAACGTCTTGTTTAGCTCCTCGTACAACTTAGCGGTAATCATATCTCCACTATGCTCATACTCCTTGACGTTCTTGTACAGTACTTTCTGTTTTTCAGGGTCATGCTCTTGTAATAACTCCACTAAAAACTTGGCAGCAGCCTCGATATTGGCAGCCTGCTCAATATACAAAGGATAAAACTTCTTTTCCTTTACCACAAACAATTGAAGAAATCGATCTATTTTCATATATTTATTGATTAGCACACAAATGTAGTATCCCTACGCGGATATGTATGTTAAAAAATATAAAACATACAATCTTTTTTTCCACACGTTAAAGCCGAGTAATAGAATTGATTTTTTCTCATGCAATCCATACAAAGATAATCGATGCTTATTCATCCAAATCAAAAATCATTAACTTTGCAACCTCAAAAATAAACATCATGTCTGACATTCCTGTCCTAATATCGGATTTGGCGATTATCTTATTTTCCGCCGGATTGATAACCATCCTTTTTAAATGGCTAAAACAACCTGTTGTGTTGGGATACATCATGGCAGGTATTATCGCGGGTCCCTACACGTTCGGTGGTCCAATGATCATGGATGCCGAGAACATTCATATCTGGGCTGACATCGGAGTCATATTCCTTCTGTTTGCCCTGGGGCTTGATTTTAGTTTCAAGAAACTCATGAACATCGGGGGAACAGCCATGATCAGTGCCCTCACCATCGTGGGAGCCATGATGATGTTGGGCTACATCACCGGATTATCACTCGGCTGGAGTCATATGGATAGTCTTTTCCTCGGGGGTATGCTTTCGATGTCGTCCACTACCATTATTTTCAAGGCATTTGACGACATGGGACTCCGCAATCAGCGTTTCGCGGGAGTCGTCTTCGGAATTCTTGTTGTGGAAGACCTCTTCGCCGTAGTTCTCATGGTATTACTTTCTACGTTAGCCGTCAGCAAACACTTTGAAGGCATGGAAATGGTCGATAGCATTTTAAAACTCATAGCTTTCCTCGTTTTCTGGTCTATTACCGGAATATTCCTAATCCCAACCTTTCTGAAAAAAACGAAACAATGGCTCAACGGGGAAACCTTATTAGTCGTATCACTCGGACTCTGTCTAGGCATGGTTCTACTTGCCGTAAAAGCGGGCTTCTCCTCTGCCTTGGGAGCTTTTGTCATGGGATCTATCTTAGCGGAAACCATCGAGGCTGAGAATATTGAACACCTCATTAAACCCGTAAAAGATCTCTTTGGAGCGATCTTTTTCGTATCGGTCGGGATGATGATCGATCCCGCCATGCTCGTCGAATACTGGTTCCCGATATTACTAATCACCATAGTCGTCATGGCCGGACAAATCACGTTTGCCGCATCCGGTGTTCTCCTGTCCGGACAAAGCCTGCGAATTGCCATTCAATCGGGATTCTCGTTAGCACAGATCGGTGAATTTGCCTTTATCATCGCAAGTCTCGGCACGACCCTGCACGTGACGGATAAATTTCTATATCCCATCGTGGTCACCGTCTCCGTTATCACCACCTTTTTCACTCCCTACATGATCCGCCTGGCAAACCCAGCTTACCAGTTCGTAACTAAACACCTGCCGACCCATTGGATTCATTTCCTTGACAGGTATAGCACGGGAACGAACACGATTCGCCATAAAAGCACATGGCTTCAGTTACTGAAAGTATTATGTCGCATCGTGATCACCTACACCATTCTGTCTGTCTTCACCATAGCTCTTTTCCTACAATATCTGACCCCGTTAATCCGCAAGGAACTTCCCGGACTACAGGGTAGCCTCGTTAGTGCCATTGCCATCCTGCTACTTATCTCACCCTTCTTACGGGCAATCATGATGAAAAAGAACCATTCGGAAGAATTTCAGCAGCTATGGAGTGACAGCAAATACAACCGAGGACCGCTTATTTCTCTCATCGTGCTACGGGTAGCGCTCTGCATCGGGATCGTGATGTTCGTCATATCCAGCCTCGTGAACGTTGCAGTCAGCCTCCTGTTGGTGATTGCCACCACGGTCATTCTGTTTTTCATTTATTCCAAACGGTTAAAAAAATACTCTATACAACTAGAACGCCGTTTCCTGCGTAACTTCACTGCCCGCCAACATGAACAGGAACGCAAGGCTCCCATCAAGCAACGCTTCGTTAAACACTTGCTCGATCGGGATCTTCACCTTGCAGACTTCGAAGTGTCGCAATCCTCTCCCAGCGTCGGCAAAACGCTAAAAGAATTGAATTTTCGTCAGACCTGCGGAGTCAGCGTGGTAACTATCATCCGGGGAGAAGAACGAATCAATATTCCCGGTGGGGAAGAACGCCTGTATCCTTTCGACCACATCATCGTGGCCGCCACGGACCAAGAAATTAATGTCTTCCGAGAGTTTGTTGAAAATCGCGTAGAAAAACGGAAACATGAACTTGAACAACAACGTCCTCCTGAAGTCAGTCTGGAACAGTTCACCATTGAGGCGAACACCCCACTCGTGGGACGCACCATCCGAGAATCCGGTATCCGTGATAAAGCCGCCTGCCTCGTCATCGGCATCGAACGCAACGGGACCTCCATTATGAACCCCGCCCCAGACACCACCTTCGAGACCGGAGACGTGGTTTGGATCGTTGGAGAAAAAGACAAATTACTCCATCTGGCTGCAGGAGAAACAATTTAATAATTAAAAATCCATGAATTTACGATTTATGATACCAAAAAACATTGACCTGCAAGCCAGAATCATAAATCGTAAATCATAAATCATAAATTACTTCATTCTATCTCCAACCCGAACAAGGCTTTCAATTCACTCACGGCAGGATTGATTTCGACAAAATGGTCAAATTTATCCTTAGCCGTAAAAAGTCGTCTTTTTTCCTCGCCATTTTCTGACTCCGTGTAAACTTGAACATGCAAGGTAATAAAACCATTATTCAACTTTTGGGCAAGAAACGAAAGCAAAGAAGGATGCATCTCCTCTATTTTGGACAATAAAAAATCATTATCAACCTCAAGTGTAATGACAAACCCCTGTACTTTTGGAGTATGGGAAGTCAAGGCAATCTTAACAGTCGTGTCTTCCTGAGAAGTTGCAACATAAGATTCTAAGGCGGAAATCACATCTGCCACCGTAAATTCACTCTGTGCCTTTACCCGGTTATCCTCAACTTTCCCTTCTTCCCGCTGAATCTGCATGCTATCCCGGGTCTCAGCCATCGCCATCTTCAATTTAAATGAACGTGGCGGTTCCGCTTTATTGACATTCGTTCTTCCGACAGGAGCTGAAGATGCTTTTTCCACAGGAGTCGTTGTTCCACCACCCGATTGTTGGAATTTCCCGTTAAAACCAGCTATCTTCAATAGCCCGGTAAACTCCTCTATACTAAGACTTTTTTTTTTAGTTCATTAATTTGGCACAACTTGATCAAGGTAAGTTCCACGCATAAACGCTTCTCCACACGCATTTTATACTGCATCTCGCATTGCTCGATCACTTTCAAGGCATCAAATATAAATTCGGGAGTTACAGTTTTCGCTTGTTTCAGGTAACGTTCTTTGATAGAAGCACTCACTTCCAACAATTGCACGGTAATCTCTTCTTTAGCAACCAATAGATCACGGAAATGACGTCCTAATCCGGAAACCAAATTACCGGCATCAAAACCTTTTTCCATAATCTCGTTAAAAAGCAAAAACGCTTCGGCCACTTTACCATCGTGGAATAAATCTGTCAACTTAAAATAGTAATCGTAATCCAACACATTCAGATTCTCGATCACCTTATCATAGGTCAAGTTTTTCCCGCAGAAACTCACAACTTGGTCGAAAATCGACAAAGCATCACGCATAGCCCCATCGGCCTTCTGTGCGATCACGTTCAACGCCTCTTCCTCTGCCTGTACTCCTTCCTTGACTGCAATTCGTTTTAGATGCTCGATCGTATCGGGTACTTTTATCCGGTTAAAATCGTAAATCTGACAACGTGATAAAATGGTCGGTAATATTTTATGCTTTTCGGTCGTTGCCAAAATAAAAATAGCATGGGCAGGCGGTTCTTCCAATGTTTTCAAGAAAGCGTTAAAAGCCGAGGCACTTAACATGTGTACCTCATCAATAATATACACGCTGTATTTCCCCACCTGTGGTAAGATGCGCACCTGATCAACCAAACCTCGAATATCATCCACACTATTGTTTGAGGCTGCATCCAACTCGTGAATGTTCAACGAACGCCCGCTATTAAACGCCTTGCATGACTCACACTCGTTGCAAGGCTCGGCATTCGGTTGTAGATTCATGCAATTAATCGTCTTGGCAAATATACGGGCACAAGTTGTTTTACCCACCCCACGAGGACCACAAAACAAATAAGCCTGAGCCAGTTGTTTATTAAGAATTGCATTCCTCAAAGTGGATGTAATCGAGTATTGCCCGATCACCGTGTCGAAACTTGCTGGTCTGTATTTACGTGCCGAAACAATAAAATTTTCCATGATAATCTATAACAAATTGTGATCCGGTACGATTATTACTGTACCGGATCACAAATTTATAAAGTAAAATGATTTATCAAGCCACAAAACCCAATAATTTTTCTATCACTCGAAACGATGTACTATTTCTCTTCTATAATTTTATAAACACCATCAATAACAACTCCCGGTTCGATATAAATATTTTTTGTCAAAATATTTCCTTTTATATGAGCCGGAACTTTCAAAGTCAGAGATTCCAATGCCACAATATTTCCTTTCACCCTACCGGAAATCAAAGCAGAAGAACACTTTACGTTTCCTTCGACTTGCCCTTCTTTAGAAATCACTACCCGTTCCGTTGTTATAACATTCCCTTTAAAATCGCAATCTATCCGAACTGCCCTTTCCGCACGTAAATCTCCGGTAATAGTCGTTTTGGTCGGCAAATTTATAAATGCATCAACCTGCACCTCTTCGTCAGATTCATTTCGATCTTTCTTTCTCTTTCTAAAAAACATACCTTTGATTAATCATTACATTCAACAAATGTTACGCAAGTGCTAGCATTCCCCACATCCAAGCCGACAGCCAACTGCGCAGCAGAACTTTTCAAAAACGCATCAGGATCAAGAGACTCTAAGTTAGCAAGTGAAGCATTTCCCAATTTCGATTTTGAATGGAGACAATAACCATGAGACGCACATTTTTCCGGTTCCGGGTAAACAGATATAGACAAGAAGTTTCCGAATTCTTCTTTGATGCAATCTATCAAATCTTGATAATAAGCACCACCTCCGGCCACGAACATCTGATTACATTTACTAAAATCATCATCTGTAAACGCTTTTTTCAAACGAGGAGAGATAACGTCATTGTAGTACATTCTCAATACCTTCTTACGCAGATCCGCAACATCATGACGAACTCTATTTATTGTAACCCGACCTTCTTGAAACAAGACATCCAGTTGATGTTCCGTCTTCAAGTCCAAATAAAACTTCTTGGATAATTCATGTTCGAACAATTGTACCGCATAACGAACCCCGTTCATACTGACTGCAGAACGATTCACAATCCCAGAAGGAGTACTTACAACCGCCTCTCAAGTTCCAAATCCAAGACTTATCATGAAAAAATTACCTTGCGCACGTATACTTCCCTCCCGAACTGCCGTAATACACCCCACAATCTCCGGAATAACATCTACCTCTGCAATATTTATTTTCTTTGTTTCCAATCCAGCTTGGCCAAATGTTCCACCATCAAAAGTGATCGTTTGCTCCGTTCCTATTATTTTTCGAACTTCATCTCGATACAGCATATATGTAGAGAACGGGAAACCCACGGTCAAATTCATGGCAAAGTCACCTTGAGAAGCCGCCAGTAACAAACCGGCTTTCAACAACAATTGATATTCTTCCTCAGTAGGAGCTGAATTGATATTTTTATGAGGGGAATAACCTTCCCGCAAAGCTAAATTTCCAACAATATAATCGTTTTCGTTAATCTTTATTTTTATTCCATCCAAAAGATTGTTTGCAACATTTGAAAGTTCTTGATTTGTAAACTCATAGGTGCTTGGGAAACAGTATGACTTCATCATATACTTTTAGTTATTATTTATTTTGTTAAACGATCGTTTTTCTGAAATACAAATATAAGCAATTTTCGCAAATTGCGAATGAAAAGGTTTATTTTTTCGAAACTAAGAATCAACGTGTTGTGTTGATCTATTATTCGAAATAATATTTCGTTGCATTTATATTATTAGACAACCTTTCATGCTTCACTTAATTCACCACTTTTACACGTGCTGAACTGGTCAAACTCCCTCCCCTTAGAAGTACTCCCTCTACTAGATTTTTTCCAAATCCGTTTTAGCGATCCATCCTTCGTTTCCATCGGCTAAACGAACATTGTACCAATCTCCAAGAGTTCCAATAACCTGCACTTTTAGTCCTTCATGAATCACGAACAATTCGGTCCCGCTATTATCCGGAGCCCCGCGTACCACCACGCTGGGAGTCATTACAATTCCGCTATCCCTATCGGTCATCCGGTGATATTGCTTCAACGCAAAGAAAATGGTCATCACGGACACCAACAACATGATTATCCCTAAAGTAAACCAACTTTTCTTTAAAGATATAGATGTTGCATGGAAGAACAAGGCTGCCATAATCAGAAACCCTATAAAAAGAATAACAGACACGTACGCCCATTGATCAGCCGTAAAAGCAGTCACAAAAGCATTATACCAACGTACCAGGAAAAGTTCCGGTAACACCTTGATGTTATCAACCGTGGCCTTTTGCGCCATCGTCAGATTATATTTTATATCATTATCACCTGGGTGCAACAACAAAGCACGCTCGTAATTCAATATGGCTTTCGCAATCTCCCCTTGTTTGTAATAACAATTTCCCAAATTATAATACACGGTCGCAGACTCCATATCATCAGACAACATCTCGTTATACAAATCAATCGCTTTCTGATAGTCGCCTTCTTGATACATTTTAGTTGCCTCCTCCGCCAGCGCCTTTACATCAGTGGCATAAGTTGCCACACCGGATAAGAGCAATATCAATATTATATATATCCTTTTCATTCTTTTCAACTTTTAGTTTTTAGTTCTTAGCTTTTAGCTTTTAACTTTTAGTTTTTAGTTTTCATATCGCTTTATCCAATTTCGTGATAATGGATATACTATCCTTGTACACGCTATCCATCTCTTCACCCTGATTAGCACCCGGGGCATAGCGAGCATACTCGCAATGATCAAGCACCTCGATAAAACTCTGAATTAACGCCGCATTTGTCCCCCGACGAGTCAAGTGATCACTAATATTATCCCGATTCAATTCTGAGGCAGCAATGTTCAATTTATAACTTACATATCCCCACAAAGCATTTAATGTCTCTTGATAGAACAACTCGGAATTTCCGGCTTTCATCGCAACTGCAGCTGCACGTAAACGTTTCTGAGCCATTTTATTCGCCGTCTTACTCTTTACCCGTACCAAATCGGCATTTGCCTTGATCCGACGACGATTAAGAATCATCCCTACCACGAAAAGTACAAACGGGATCAAAAAACTCAACCAGTATTCCATCGTGGCAAAATACAACACGCCTTTCAGCCGGAGATCATCCTTATGGGTCTTGATATAGCGAATATCCTGCCCCAACATCCTGACATCTTCTTTCTTGAATGACTGTAAAGCTGCTTCTCCGGATCCTTGACTGCCTTCATTTCCCTTTTCAACCCGAACAGCGTACTCTTTTCCTTTCAACATCTTATAAGCACCGGCCTGAGGATCAAAATAAGAATACTGCACGGCAGGAATCTTGTAATCACCCGCGTAGCGAGGTATCACGAGATATTCAAAGGTGACAGTTCCAGACGTCCCGCTTAGATCCCGGGTTACTTTCGGATCATACACATCAAAATCATGCGGGAAAGTAATTTTCGGAGCCTCCAACAATTTCATGTTCCCATTCCCACGTAATACGACCTTATACGTCAAAGCATCATTCGCCTTTAAAGTATCCGTTGATATAGAAGTCGTCATGGCAAGAGTTCCCACCATACCGCTAAATCCTAACGGCTTCCCAGCTTCGGGTAAGGGTTTCACGGTAATTTTCACAGGTTGGCTCTTGCAGAGTACACGGACATCACGGGAATTTCCGAAGAATTCATCAAAAATACTACCACCGCGACTACCCACTCGCTGGCGGACGAGACAATACAATTCATAAGGCTCGATCGTCAATGTCCCGGCATGTTGCGGAAAAAGAATTGTTTTTTGTAACACGCCTACCCGATCGTATATTTTCCCGTTATACTCCTCTCGTTCCAATTGTATCTGGGGAATCTTCACGTCTTCAGTCAGAAACCCATCAAAAGGCGGAAACTTTTTCCCCTGTACATCAACCAGATTTACCCGGGCATATACTTTTAACGTGGCGGTCAAACTCTCTCCCACGTAAAGGGAGTTACGACTCACTTCCATGCGTATGAATAAATCATCATCCGTAATCGAAGTACTTCCCCGACTCTCAGAAATATCCCCGGAACTTTGGGCATTACTCCGAGGTTTCCCTGAACCCTTGATTACTTTTATCTTCAAGGGCTGGGACTTATACTCTTTACCGTTCACCGTAATCGTGGCAGGCTCGATCGTAAACTCTCCTTCTTCCTGCCCCTCCAAAATATAAGTATACGTGTACTCTTGATTTTGCTTCATATCACCATTGATAATCGTGATATTAGAAGACGTGCTCAACGACGGCCCTGCCAGTAAATCAAATCCTTTTATCGTGGGCACCTGTAAGTTCTCCCCCTTGGCGTTCAACACGAAGGAAAGACGGAATTGTTCCCCGACTTCCACAACGGAAGGTACGGAGGCAACAAATTCTGTCTTTTGGGCAAATAACTTAGACCCACCAAAAACGCATAATAACAATATGATAATGAATGACTTCATTTGTTTATCTTTTAATTCTTTATTATCCTTCTGAAAAACGTACAAAATTACCAGTTTTTCTCAATCTTCATCTTCTTTGCCTTTTGAGCTTGAACTTTATCTTTCTGTACCTTTTCTTGTGTTTTCTTTTCGTCCGCTTCCAAGGCCTCTAACAAACGTTGGGCATCTTCTTTCGAGATTTTAGGCTGAGCTTGTTGTTCCTGCTGTTGTTGATCCTTATTCTGCTGGTCTTTATTCTGTTGATCTTTATTCTGATCTTGGTTTTGCTTATCTTGATCCTGTTTATCTTTATCTTGCTGATCCTTATTCTGATCTTGCTGGTCTTTATTTTGATCTTTATTATCGTCCTTATTTTGGTCTTTGTTCTGATCCTGTTTTTGATCTTGATTTTGATTTTGTTGATCCTTATTCTGATCCTTATTCTGATCTTGGTTTTGATCCTGATTTTGTTGATCTTGCTTCTGCTTACGAGCAAATTCCAGGTTATATTTTGTCTCTTGAGAATTCGGACGATTCCTCAACGACTGTTTATAAGCCTCGATACTTTCATCCAACTTATTCATAGCCAAAAGAGTATTCCCGATATTGTGATACAACTCTCCTAACTTTTCCTTGTCCTTTTCATTCTGGGCCAACGATTGGAACTGTTGCAATGCCTCGTCAAACTTCTTCTGTTTATAGAGCGCATCCCCCAAATTAAACGCTCCCTCGTATGATTTTACCTCCGTATCCAAAGCCTTACGGTACTCCACTTCTGCCTTTTCAAAATCCTGTTTATTAAACAGATCATTTCCTTCCCGGATAAACTTTCGCTCCTGTTGTGCAACCGACGGAAAACTTATAACTACAGCTGCTATCAGCGTTATCAATATCTTCACCATAATATCTCGTTTAAAATTTACCGATTCGTTTCAACATTTTTCGTCTCGCTTCCAAATATATTGATCTTCAAGAAATTCTTGTTTTTACGGCCCAATACCATAAAATCTAGCAACACGAATATCAACGCCATAATCAAAAAATACTGATATTTTTCAGCATAATCACTAAACACCCGCTCTTCCAACAACGTCTTATCCATTCGATCAATCTCATCCAACAACGTGTTTAGCCCCACGTTCGAATTGCTTGCCCGCACGAATATCCCCTCTCCGGCCTTGGCTATCTCCTTCAACGTCTCCTCGTCCAACTTGGAGATGATCGGGTTACCACTTCCATCTCTCATGTATTGTCCCGGATTTCCCTTTTCTGGAATCGGTCCTCCTTGTGCCAACCCCATCCCGATCGTGTGTACATAAATACCTTTCTCCCGGGCTGCTCTAGCCGCGGCAACCGCATCATCCTGATGATTTTCTCCATCCGTGATCACGATAATCGCTTTCGAAGCCTCCGTGTCCGGGGTGAATGATTTGGCAGCCAAGTCTATTGCCGTTCCTATCGCCGTACCCTGTATCGGGACAATATCGGTGTTAATTCCCGATAAAAACAACTTAGCTGAAGAATAATCCGTCGTGATCGGCAATTGCACGTAAGCATCCCCTGCAAACACGATCAACCCGACTTTATCATCACTCAATTTTTCCACCATGCGGGAAATAGCTTGTTTTGCCGCGTCCAACCGACTAGGTTTTATATCCTGCGCCATCATGGAATTCGACACATCCAATGCAATAATCAACTCCACGCCCTCTTTCTTTACCTGCTGCAATTTTGACCCGAATTGAGGACCTGCAACCCCAAGAATGACGAAAAACAAAGCTATCAGAACAAGCACAAACTTCAACGTCTCCCGCTTATAAGATTGCAATGGCATCAATGTCGCCAATAATTCAGGACTCCCAAATTCAGCAATCGCTTTTTTCTTCCGAATCCTTGCTACCACGTAAAAAACAATTAACAAGGGTATAATAATCAGCAAGTATAATAATTCAGGATGTGCAAATCTAAACATAACCGTTTCAATTTTAAATTTAATGATTTTAGATTTCAAATTTTGGATTGTACCAATCTACAATCTAAAATTTTCAATTAAGGGATTTTCCTCAATAACGTATATCGACCTAAAGCCTCCACGATCAGTAACAAAGCCCCGATCAAAGCAAAATAGAAATACTGTTCATTCTTACGACTGAAATGTTTCACTTCTACTTTACTCTTCTCTAATTGATCAATCTCCTGATAAATTTGCTCCAGTTTCTTGTTATCTGTTGCCCGGAAATATTTACCACCCGTCATATTGGCAATCTGGGTCAATATATCCTCATCTATCTCAACCGGCATACGCTGCAATTGCGTCCCAAAAGGTGTCTGCACGGGATAGGGAGCCTCGCCTAAAGATCCGACCCCGATCGTGTAAACCCGGATGCCAAAAGTTTTTGCCAATTCTGCCGCTGTTATCGGTGCAATTGCCCCTCGGTTATTAACTCCATCCGTCAAAAGAATTATCACCTTGGATTTCGCCTTACTATCTTTCAAACGATTCACTGCGTTCGCCAACCCAAGACCAATGGCCGTTCCATCCTCAATCATCCCGCTATGAATATCCTTCATCACGTTGACTAACACGGCTTGATCCGTTGTCAAAGGACTTTGTGTGAAACTTTCCCCACTAAAAACAACCAACCCGATACGATCCTGAGGACGTTCCAATATAAACTTAGTTGCCACCTCCTTGGCTGCTTCCAAACGGTCGGGAGTAAAATCTCGTGCTAACATACTACCGGAAATATCCAATGCCAACATAATATCAATCCCCTCGCTATTATAGGTCTGCCAACTCGTGCTGGATTGCGGTCTAGCCAACGCCAGAACCAAAAATAGAATGGCCAAAACCCGAGCTGCAAACAACAAATGGCGTAACCAGATCCGACTTCCCCGTTTCATTTGCTTGAACACCCGAATTGAAGAAAACTTCAAATCAGCATGCGAGCGTTTCTCCTTGAATATGTA
>ENA-USUG01006487-USUG01006487.1-human-gut-metagenome-genome-assembly--contig:-NODE-6487-length-12274-cov-17.432811_pt1 | contig 12274 bp, 5 predicted proteins | sample MGYA00250059_ERZ773394 | MGnify/ENA primary metagenome ERZ773394 (study PRJEB29103, sample SAMN06111957) | human gut metagenome | biome: human gut; feature: ankylosing spondylitis patient; material... | reverse complement strand
TTCAGGATATTATTATCTATCTTGTTCAGTGCTTCGAATACGGCAGGACGGTCGATAAATGTAGAGTTACTCAATACGCTTACTTTTGCTTTTGGGAAATACTTGTCGCGAAGCGCAAGTGTATCTTCTATGATTTCCGGGAAATGGGGATGCGCAGTCGGTTCACCGTTTCCGGCAAATGTCAGTACATCGGGAGCGGGGCCGTTTGCCTGCATGTCTTTTAGTTTCTCTTCGAGAGCCGTGCGGACTTCTTCACGGGTAGGAAGAAGTTTCTTCGTACGATGTTCGGCATTGAAACCACACTCACAATAAATGCAGTCGAATGAACAAACCTTACCGTCGTCCGGCAATAAATTGATTCCCAAAGAAACGCCCAAACGGCGGGAATGAATAGGGCCGAAGATGGGTGAAGGAAAAATAATAGTCATCTTATTCTAATTATTTATTCATAAATCATAGCAAAGATAACCCAAAACTTATAGGTTATTCTATCTGTACGACCATTTTTTCATCATCCCAAACAAATTATTACTCTAACGCCACTCAAGAAACCACACGGAAATATTGATCCATTCTTCTCAAAAGCAGAATATACATATCACGTACTTCCCTTTGGGAATGTGTCGTGCTAAGCTCCTCCAGTCTATCGTGCAGACTATGCAATTCGTTCGTTAAACGTTTCTTTATACTATTATGTTCAGTAGCTTCCTGCATAATATCCAGCCACGCTTCCAAACATATCAGCTGAATATCCATCTGTTCATAACTAACGGCAGACTGCGGATCAAAACCATTAAACAATCCTTTATAAAGATCCCGGAAAAAATCAATATCGTCATACCCCTTCCGGTCACTCTGCAACGCCTGCAATCGAAGAGCTGAAATTGTCTTTACACTCAACAATTGTTTGAACAACTTCGCCAGTTCCGGATACAGAAGATTGTTTCTTGTTTCCAACAAATTCTCTTTTACATAGGTACATTCCATCTTTTTAACAGAATGAAATAAATAGTTGTCCAAATCAAGCATTGCCTGACGCTGCGCATCTGCCGGTTGAGAACTACCCACCACCTTTGCCATTTCCATCAGATAACTCCCATACAGACGAATAGCTTTTCTGTATATATCAGTGAGCGAACTCCCTTTATCGTATTTCTTCCCCTTATACACAATCTTATCCAACCGACTCACTACAGTCTGTAAATCCGATATTTTGACCGCATAATCTTCTGGAAATGAAGAATTAGAATTCTCCTTCCCTGATGGTTGGAATAAACGAATGTGATCTGGTAAATTATGATCTATCCATTGGCGGAGCTTCTCCCGTTCATCATAACAATTTTGGTCTCCTTTGAAAGGATGATAGCCAAAATAAATAGTCCGGCAATCATCATCTCCAACTTTTAAAGTCTTTCCACACGAGCTTTTCGATAAACTTCTGCGCAAACCTAAAAGATATCCAATTTCTTCCGTTATTTCATTTTGCAACAATTCTTTTTCCACTTCTTTAGAATAACGGTCAGCCAGAATACGCGAATCCGAGGCACCGCAACTTAACAGATAGTCGTCTAATTTTCCTTTTAGGAATCCATGTCCGATATTCAAACGACATGAAAGTATTTCTCCGGTACGAGGATGACAGATAAAGTCACTTTTAATCCCCGGTATTCTCAAATCATAAGATATAAAAGCACGTTGTTCCGCCGGAATTATCTTTCGGTCTGCATACCTTACTTGTAAAGCATCATGAATACCTGCTTTATGGAAGGCGGTATTCCATGCTTCCACTCCTTCCTTTACTGCCTGGAAATATTCCTTCGGAAAAAGGGTGTCTACATAGAAAGTAAGCGGTTGTGACATATCCCAACGAAGAATCAATGAATCTTCTACCATACAATAAGGATTTTGCGAGTAATCTTTGAAACTCAATGTCCGGTAAGGTATTCTGTAATCTGCCAGGCGGATCTGATCTTTTTTCAGAGGTAGCAAGCGTACTGCACAAGTGACTTCCAAAGGCATACTACCTTCAGGCAATATAATGGCAGAACTGGACAGCATATATCTTTCCGCTTCAACTCCATGATAGCGCCTGACCGTAAACGACACACCTTCCTTAAAAGGATGTATTTTCATTATTTCCGACAGTTCCGGAACCAAGGAACGAATAAAATTATCATTATAGCTGAACCAATCATCGCCAGTCATCAGATACTCTGTTATCCGAATAATAGCTCCCTGCTCTTTTGAATAGGCCACCACTGGATAACTTTTACCGGCAGGTTGCATATTTGACAACGAGAAAGATTGCTGATATGTGCTTTTTTTATCTAAAATACGCTCTGTATAAAACGGTTTTTGAAAGCAAATTGTAGCTTTGTCCGGAGATATAATACGCACTACTCCCAGTCCGTCAACCGGACGATTCAACAAATCAAACCCTCGGTCTATCTGTCCACTGACTTCAATTTCCCGCCCGATATATTTTTCGGGTATTTCCAAATAGATTTCTTTTTCCGCTACATACACAGGAAACACACCGTCGATCTTATCCATCCCGGCAACAAAAAACTCGTCAAATGACTTGACGGAATCCTGTGCCTGAAGCAAAGCTGTGACACACAACAATATACCAATCACATATCTTCTTCTCTTCATGAATTTCTTTATTTACTTTTCATCATTAAAACAAAATACTATCTACAAGAAACATTGCCCGTTTTTTGGCAACCGGATCCGTAATCTTATGGCTATAATCAAGACTTTCCTCCTTTATTCTATTCAAAGCCTGCATGATGGAAACCAATAATCTCGACGAAGTTATCTTTTCTGATCTATCCAACAGTTTAGCAAGTTTACTCACATAAAGCAGCTGCACTTTATACTTGGCGTCACTTACAGGAATATTGTCAGCCCATTCGGCAAATAATTCTTTATGTATGCTTTCCAAAAACTCATCTACAGACAACATATCCTCACAAACATTCTCTGTTCTTTCCACTTCCCGGAGGGAACGAATCATTTCCGACATCAGCTCTTCATAAAAGCGATCGAACTCCCGACTACCATTTATTTCTAATTTAGCGGTAAGTTTTTCATCAAACATCCACACAGGCGGTTGTAATATATAAGCCTGTATAAAGCTCATAACCTTCTTATTGTAATCGGCTTTTTCAGGTATGTAAATATTCTCATCATCCGGCTCAGCAAGACGTTTCCCGCCCAAATGAGACAAAACGTGCTGTACCCACTGTTTATAATGCTCCAATACCGCTTCATAACGCCCCTGTAATACACGCAAAGACGTTTTATCCGTCACATTCCAGACATCCGGATGTTCACACAAATATTTCAAGTTCTCTATTCCCTGTGTATTAACCATAACATGGTCATTACCCAAATCTTCTGCCTGAGCCCTTACATCCATTCTGCCCGAAAAATGTAATGAGGGATCTTTCTGTTTTTCCTGATTCCAAAGGCTCCTGTTCTTTTCTCTTTCAGAAGCATCTTTACCCGGAAATATACGGTAGCCCCATTCAATAGCCCACTTATCATATTCGCCGACACGTACCCGCCTGTTTCTCAAATCAACTTTATCTTGAGGACGCAAAGCATAATTACACCGCACATAATCCATTATGGAACTACCAATACTATATTGACTTAAAAAGTCATTATCACGTAATTGATCGATGGAGTAATGAGAACTACCCAGAAAGTTATGTTCCAACCCTAATGTATGACCCACTTCATGTGTCAATACTTGTTTTATCTGTTCGTATTGCAAAGAGTCCGGCAACTCTATATTCCATGCCTGCGGATCATTCGCTCCACATTGAGCAAAATACCATTTCTGTTCCAAATTCAAGACACTGCAAAAAATACCGATGTGGCAAGCTATAATCTCACCGGACCGGGGTTCACAAGGAGTGGGACCATAAGCGTTATTTTGTCCTGATATCTTCCATGAAATAAACGGATAACTACTATCATAAATGCTAAAATCAGGATCTTCCTCAACGGTAGGAGCCAGCCGCGCATCAATGGCGTTCTTAAACCCGGCTTTTTCAAAAGCCGGACGCCAGTCACGTACCGCTTCAATAATACAGTCGATGTACTTTTCCGGTGTATTACGATCTATATAAAAAATAATAGGTTGTATGGGTTCTACTAGTTCCCCTCTCATATATCTTTCTTCATCTTCCGCCCTTATTTCCAGCCGCCATCGTTTGACAACAGATTTCTGAATAGCAGGCTGATCCCCTTGAAAACAATCCTTGCTGATCGTAAAATAAGTTCCGGTATTTGCAGTTACTGCCTCCAACGGTCTTTTTGATAGTAATTTTATGCAGATACCTGTATCCCAGTCTCCAATATAAGGAGGTGCAACAGGCTTACCCGGTATTCCCATTGATGAACTTTGATAAGTTCGTGACGCATGTATCAACAAACGATTATCATATCCCTTGATTTCCTTGATACAGTCTTTTTCGCTTAGATGTGTACCTATCAACAAATCAAAAGACACAATGCCGAGAGTGAACAGAGGAAAATCTTTTAATACTTCACCAATCTCTATCAGGCTACTTCCCTGATTCCTTGCTTTAATCGGTAATATTTTATAAAGCCTTTCATTCCCACGTTGGGCAGCGATTTTTGCATACGTTCCTTCAGGATTTTCTATCACCCTTTCATATTGTGGATCCATCATCCACAACTCGTCACCCTGTTTACGGAAACTGAAAAATACCGGACCTATCATGTCACCCGCATATCCGAATTTCTTTTCCATATCCCGGTCCGGACGGGCAGGAGCTGTCAGGATAGTTGTCGTTACGGCAAACTCACGTCCAATCAATGAATCCGGGATTTCCCAATAGATATGTTTATCACTTCGATAGGTAGTAAACATACCGGGAATAACTTCCACTGGTGCTTCTTCTTTAATAAAAGTTGTAATACTTTGCTGTTGCCCGTACAGACAAGTACAGACAACAGCAAGAAATACTGCACCGATAATTCCTTTTAGCATAAAGACCGGTTTATACTATTCATAATTATAGCTAATATCAACAATCTTCCCAATAGGCTGATCGGGATCTTCGTAAACACAAATGCTGTTTTCTTCACGAGCTACATCACCCGCCACTGTCAATTGCAATTCTACAACTACACCTTTGTCAGCAGTATTGATACCCAACCCGAGAGACATACCTAGTTTCTCCTTATATTCGCCCGTTTCCTCATCGTCATCTTCCTCTCTCACACTTTCAGGGTCCTTAAATTTTAAACTAACTATCTGTGCTGACGGATCAGTTTCATAAGTATAAAGTTCAATTGCTCTTCCGCGGTCAAGATCAATGCGATATAATTTATTACCCGATGTCATAAATATAAGGTTTGCCGTATACGCGTAAGAAGCTGCAAATTTTGCTATTTCTACATTTACTTCGGACGGTAAAGCAATCGCATACCGGGCAGCACAAATCGGATCTTCATCTTGCGCACTGAATTTAAACACAGTCAGCTCTTTTCCGTTATGGGGAGCAGCAATTGCATAAGCAAAATTTCCTCCGTTTCCTCCCGTAACAATGTCATGCACTTCTAAAGACGGATCAATCTTATTTGGATCAAAGACATTTGATTCATCAGACGACATTAAATATGTCCTGACAGGTTTCTGATCAGTCCATTTAGTTCCATAATTACGTATATCTTGAGTAGCCGAATTCGGTACCATATAATCGCTAAAACCCAGAATAGAGGAAGCAAGAAAACGATGATTTTCAGAATCAAAAAACAAATAGCCTCCTCCATACGAACCATAAGCGGAAATGGCGGGAAACTCACTTTCCTTTTTTACCGAGAATGGTACACAAAATCCATCCATAGGAGCACAATATGCTTTTCCACTATTCACAAACAATTCACCATGAGTACTCATCTTATAGAGCTCGATATTCAACGGTTCCCCTTTTCCAGTCGGTTCAAAAAGTATTTTATTCGATGGATATCTCGTTATTAAAGTACTTGGAGTCAACAAGGCCAAGTCCCGATCGGTTACCACCATTAACGCCGGACTTACTTTAAAACCAAAAAAACCCAGCATACTACTTAAAAACGAATCCCCATAGTTTTTTCTTGCACTTACCGCCAAAGGTTTTCCTTCTAACGGAAATGACTGATTCAGTTCTGATTTAAAGACATCCGGATAAACATAATATCCTTCCGGAGTACCCTCTATCGCTCCTAATACTCCCTTTCCTTCTTTTTCCTGCAATACAAACCAGCAAGGATTTAAAGGACGAATAATTGCAACTTCACCTATCTGATACCAGGTTGTTCCATTCTTTTTATCCGTAATGACCAACATCAAACCTATATTTTCGGATTCATAAGGCTCGACTGTTACTTTACATTCTTTGCCTACGGAATAATCTTTATAATCACTAAGTCTGTCCGACCCCGCTTTCTTTCCTTCGATTGTTTTCTTCCATTGAAACACAAGGTTTTCCTCATTTTGCTCCAAAGTCTGAGAAATCTCGGGTATAATTGAAACTTCCACTGCTTCCTCTTTAGGCATACGTACCTTCGTTTCAGGTATTACGATATCCATCGTATTTACATCATGATAATCGTAATCTCCCTTGTCATCGTAACAGCCTGTTTGCAATAAAGCCGCTCCGATAAAACTTACTATACAGATGATATATTTCCTCATAACGTTTCTTTTTAATCTTATTCATATTCTATTTCATCACCCTCTTCACCTAAAATCGGTGGATTTCCCTCCTCCTTATATTCTCTATAAGCTTGCTTGATTACATCAATATCTTCATCTTCCAAATCATCCCATACACGTTGACATACATCCATAATAAACATATATTTAGCATCGCTATAACTGCCAAATCCCACATAATCACTCCATTCGGTCGGTTTCAACTCCCATCTGACATTTAAAACGATTTGATTCTTTTCTACCAGACCTTTATCAAACTGATGAAGAGGGTTATTCAAATCAAACTCCAGATAACAACCATAAACATTTCTACCTGCCTCTACTTTCGGACGATTTATTTTATAATAGAATATCTGGCAAACTGTATCAAGGTCAGTATATGTATACTTGCTTTCCAATAATACATCCACTGAATTCTGATAATCATTATTCGGAGTTACTTTCACACAGAAATCACGATTCTCTTTCAAAAAATCTCCTTGTATTCTTACCTCGAAACTGTCTACAGCATAAGGTTCTTTCTTCACATAATCCGTATCAACCAAAGTACGGACATGCGTAGTGCTACCATAGAAATTGATACGAGGTGTCTGGTCATATAAGTCTATCTCGTTTTCACTGCATCCTACATAAATGCCGCAAACAAGAATAGCTAAAACAAAATATATAATACGTTTCATAATGCTTCATCATTTAGAGTTGTTTCCAAAAATATACTCATCATCCGGCAACGTCATCTGATAATGGGCTTCAGTCATCGTTTCAATCCCACAACCATAATAAGTGCTATAATTATGCGCTTTCAAGAAATAGAAAAGTTGACCTTCCGCGAAATATTCTTTCCTATATTCTTTCATTATCTCATTAATACGTTTAGTCTGGTTTTTGTCTTCTTCCGAAGTATTATCAAGGTCATCATATCCGATAGACGATATCTCATCACTATAAGAAATACCACGTGCAAAACGTACGGTATTTAGTGCATCAGCACTTTCCGATACAGAAGGAACACATTCTGCAACAATATAATACATTTCGGGTAAGCGTATCAAAGGGATAGCGTCAGCACCGGAATAAGCATATCCGCCATTCAAAGGTTTCTGATTATATTTTCTACAAAAAACATCTGTCCGACTTGCCCCATTAATAACCTCAAACATTTCCGTATTTTTTCTCCAGTCAGTATTCCCTGCATCGGCAGTTTCATAGAAGAATTTAAATTTATCTCCATCCAGATAGAAATGTTGCTGAGTATTGGTATTCTCCATATCCATATAATTTCCAATAAGCAAATTGGAGAATTCATTGACTGTTATTCCAAAGATTTGCTCTGCGTAGCGTATGGAATTGTAATTGGAAGCAGTCTGCGATTTATACAATGTAAAATACTTAGAGGCAGCAATCACTTGTTTAGCGTACTCTGTGGCCAATCCTTTACTTTCCGCATCACCTTTGTAACAATATACACGAGCCAGCATAGCTTTAACCGCATATAAATTCATACGAAACTCACGATTGACAAGAAAATGATTTTTATCTGTAAAATCTTCATCCGTCTGATCGGTAAAGAAATCAAGAGGATCACTCTCTTTCAGTAATTTTTCAGCGTCATTCAAATCTTTGAGAATAGCGTCAACCACTTCGCTGGCTGGTAAAACAGGAGTGGCATCCTTATCAAAAGCAATACGGTAGGGTATAGCTTTGGATGCAGGATGTTCTTTATAAACAGGACCGAACATACGCAACAAATCAAAGTGAAGAAAAGCGCGAAGCCCGAGTGCCTCTCCCTTCATAGTTTCATAATAGCGTTCGGTAACTAAAACATCTTTATTTTTGTCTACGTACTCCAAGAAGTTATTAATATTGGCTATGATGTTATACATCGTTGAGTAAATCCCATTCTTCTTACTCAAAAACATGTTCTCATAATCGAATACGATACTTTGATCGAAAACAGCATTTGTATTATACCCCGGATAATCGGAATATAATCCTGCCAACTCATCCAAATAAGCATAAGTCAAGTCTCCGGCATACAATGTCGTGGTTCCCAACTTCAAATAAATACCTGTAAGCGCATCCTTAAATCCTGATTCCGACTCAAATTGCTTGTCGGTAGGAATAGAAGTCTTCGGAGATACATCCAACCAGTCGCTGCAAGACATAAGTCCCAGCATTGTTGTTGTTAATAGTATATATATTATCTGTTTCATACAAATAGGTTTTTAATTAGAAAGCAACATTCAAAGCAAATGTAAACTGACGGGAATACGGATAGTACAAACCTCTTTCGCGTTTCACTGTAGACCAATAGAAAAAGTCTTCCATATTAAACGTCACTTTAGCGGAACTCAATCCCCAATGACTAATAAATTTTGTATTAGTACGATCCATACGATAGTAAACAGACAACGAACTTCCCTGGAATATATTTTCATCCATTATAAACCGGGAAGTGGCTTTCGTTTCCAAACCGTTAGGATTAAGAACACGGAACTGTGCCTTATCACCCGGTTTCGCCCAACGTAGCTGAGTTACCCGTCGATCTACATTATATTTCAAATTAGCATTTTCCACCTTGTCAAGCAAGGTCTGATTATATACCTGACCGCCAAACTGATACCTGAAGCTGACATCTGCTCCCCAACCTCTGTATGTAAAGGAAGAATTAATATATCCTTGCCATTTAGGTTCTGTATTACCAATAGGTACTACATCATTCGCACTCCAGTTAACGGCACTCGTCATCTCCCCGTTACGTTTCAATAATATTTCATCTCCGGAAGCCGGATCAATACCTAATGAACGTACTACCCAAATACGGGAAAGAGATTCACCTTCTTCATAACGTGGCAACGGCGTATCTTTTAAATCTGATGCACTTTTATCATTTCTGTATTTCATCGCTTCCGATATTTTCAATAGTTTGTCAGTATTATGAGAACCGTTTACTGTAATTGTCCAATAAGCTTGTTTAGCAGTGTTTTTATAAGGAATAGCCGAGAGAGAAATTTCCCAACCCTTATTCTCTATCTTTCCCAGATTTTCCGGATAACTGCTGAAACCAAGAGAAGGAGCAAGACTTATATTGGCAACCATATTATCTGTTATTTTCCGATAATATTCCACACGTGCAGTAAAACGCTGATCGAAAAAACCGAGTTCCAAGGCAAGATTAGTACTTTTTGTAGTCTGCCATTTTAAACTTTCATTATGCATAGCCAAGATTTCCGAACCTGTTGCATCCGATGAGTAATAAGGAAGCAGTAAATTGGAATATGTATAATAACCATGTGCCTGATAAGGATCAAAACCTTGGGAACCGGTCGTACCGTATGTACCCCTCAAAATAAAATCGGAAATAAAAGATACATCTTTCAAAAAGTTCTCTTTTTTCAAATCCCAACGTAATCCGGTTGACCAGAAAGGAGCCCAACGGTTATTTTTTCCAAACTGTGATGAACCGTCCAAGCGTATATTAAAGTCGAACGAATACTTATATTTATAAGAATAGCCTCCAGCAGCTACCCAACCAATGGAGCGCGTTGTCCTCTCATCTCCTGTCACCTTCTCATTATATTTCTTACCAAACAACAAGTTATCCATATTATCATTCGGGAAACCAGTCACATAGTTTCCATAAGTCTCCGAATTATTCTCCAATACACTCATACGTGCATTAGCAGTCAGGTAGTGATCTTCCAGTTGCTTATTCCAGCTTCCTGTTAAATCTATGCCCCAATTGACAGCTTCGCTCTGACTTCTGCGGTAATCACCTCTTAAGGTAGGATCAGTCACATTATCAAAAAGCGTATGTTGTGCAGGACGAAAAATATCACGATGTCCTACGCTTTTGGACAAATTAAAAGCTCCTTCAAACCGTAATTCATTAGTAGGATTATATTCCACCTTGAAAAGTTCACGTACTGTAAAGTTTTTACTTTGATCTTTGCTGTTGAATGTCGTATTGTACATCGGATTCAAATAGCTCGACTCACCACCCACTCCTTCAAAATTATCAAGCCGTTTTTGTATTTCTCCGTTCTCTCCATACGGACGCAGATAAGGATTCAAGCGGGTATATTCACTAAAACTTCCCCACGGAGACTCATTAGCTACCGAATTATCCAACGTAATACTATTCTTTAACAACACCTTCTTCAGACGATACTGAAAATCAAGTGAACCGGTCAGTACATCACGTTTGCTGTCTTTCATCACACCCGGAGAACTATTATATCCGACATACATCCGATAGCGTAAGGCTTCATCACCACCTTCCAGCGTAACTGTATGTCGTTGTTGGAAAGCTGTTTGCAAAGGCTTGTCCAGCCAATAAGTATTTACTCCTGCCAGCACTTCACGCAATTTAGATTGATAGAGCTGCCATTTTTCAACTGTTTCGCCGCCGTATGTATAAAGTCCGCTTTGCAACTCTGCATCTATCTTCTCTCTTGCATTCATCAAGTTATACCCGGTCATATCCGGAGCTTCAATACGAAGTTCCCCACCATAAGTCACCCAAATCCGTCCGGGTTTGGGAGTCTTGCTTTCGATAACAATTACTCCATTTGCCGCACGCGAGCCGTAAATAGCCGTAGCTGCCGCATCTTTCAACACAACGATAGAAGCAACACGGTCAGGATCCATATCGGCAAGTGTCTGTATAGTGATTTCAAATCCGTCCATGATAAGCAGCGGTTGATTGGCATAGGTCTCATATTCGCCCTGAACTGCTAATACGTCATTACTGGTAGAATTAAAATCTACCGCAGACTGTGTAGCCATATCCATATTTGCACCGCCACGCATACGCATATCAGGCAGATTATTCGGATTAGACCCCATATTGATATTATCCATGATGCGAAGCCCGGGAGCAACAGCGGCTATCGCTTTAGCCACATTATTCGTGCTATACTTTTTCAGATCTTTCCCCTTGATAGTAACGGCAGAACCGGTGAATCCCTCTTTCTTCCTATTGAACATACCTGTCACCACTACCTCATCCAACGCCTTCGTATCAGCTTTCATCACTATCGACATATAAGCTGAAGAATGCAAGAACTGGGTTTCCAAACCTACGTACGATATTCTGACCCGGCTATCTTTCGGAACGTCAGAGAGCTGAAAATTACCATTATTATCTGTGATAGTACGAATATTATTAGGAGCTTCCACTATAATAGTGGCGCCAATGACCGGAAGTCCGTCTTCCTCGAAAAAAACTTTTCCTTTTACTTGTGAAAAAACCTTTTTAGAATCCTTTTTTGTGATATTGATAAATTGTCCGTCAATGTGATATTTCAACGGATTTTTTCCAATAATCACTTTCAATGCCTCATCAACTGTAGCTTTCTCTACTTTTCCGGTAGAAGTATAAGAACTAATTTCATCGTAAATAAAAAGAACTTTATACCCCGATACTTTTTCAAAACGTTTAAAAATAGAGGGTAGTCCTTCATTTTTAAACTCCATTGTTATTTGCTTTTCTTTACCTGTCTGTGCTTCTACACGCCATGAATAGGCAAAAAG
>ENA-USUG01006486-USUG01006486.1-human-gut-metagenome-genome-assembly--contig:-NODE-6486-length-12275-cov-68.257747_pt1 | contig 12275 bp, 6 predicted proteins | sample MGYA00250059_ERZ773394 | MGnify/ENA primary metagenome ERZ773394 (study PRJEB29103, sample SAMN06111957) | human gut metagenome | biome: human gut; feature: ankylosing spondylitis patient; material... | reverse complement strand
GAGAATCAATAAAAGGTCCTGAACCAACTCCTCAATCTTTTTCAGATAAATTTGAAGAAGAATTAAAAAAGCAATTACAAGAAATGCTTGGAGATCAGAAAGAAGATACTACAGAACAATTTGAGTATACTGCAACTGATTTTTATAAAAAGAGAGATGGTTTGTGAGATGTGGCGGTCACCGAAGACGTACTTTACTTTGATCCAGAATTATCATATGAATTAACTGGATACCGCCCAATTAATGAAACTCAAGGTTTAGATTTTGATCCTACTCCTTTTAATGAACTAGCTCAAATTTATGATAGAACTGGATCATATACTGAATATCCTGCAGATTCAAAGCCTTATAATGATTTCTGAAGAGAACAATATAAACGTTGTACTGAAGGTTATACAGTTGGTAAATATAGAATTACAGGAGATCATTATTTCTTTTTAAATTTCTATAGAATGGAAGTTATTTCTGAAGGAGCTAGAGGTGGAGCTGGTCGTAATGAAAAGTTTCCTACATTTCTAGCTAAACAATATGAATTCTTTCATTATGTTGAAATGGCTGAAAGACTACATAAAGATGTAGCTATATTAAAAGCTCGTGGTATTGGACTATCTGAGATTGTTGCTTGTTTAGCAGTAAGACCTTATATAACTAATAGAGGTTATCGTTCTTTATTAACTTGTGCTGCAGAAGGTAAACTTACTCCTTTAAAAACTAAATGTTGAAAGCAGTTAAACTGATTAGACATGAATACTAATGGAGGTATGCGCCATTTACGGCAAAAAGTTAATAATGCAGATACTAAACGTGCATCTCAAGTTACTCCTGATGGAGTTGAATATGGTTGAATGTCAGAAATTGATTCAGTAATTGCTGATACATCTGATAAGATTCGTGGTGATCGTGTCGATAGATTAATCTATGAAGAAGCAGGATCTAATAAATATTTAACTAAAAGTTGGATTCAAGGTAATGCCCTTGTTGAGCTTGGTGGTTATCATTTTGGAACACGTATTGCTTTAGGTACAGGTGGTGATGATATGGCACTTGAAGGTTTATCAAACATTTTTGCAAAACCAGAAGGGTATAATGTACTTCCATATAAAAATTATGATACAGAAGATAGAAAGCCACAATTAACAGCTTTCTTTATTCCAGCTCATAAGTTTAGTTTACGAGAAGAATTTTTAGATACAAGAGGAGTTACACAATCTGAAGAATTTAAAAAGTTTTATGAGGAAGAACGTAAAAAGCTAAGTGGTAAAGATCTACTTGATTATTGTGCAGAGCACTGTTTTATTCCAAATGAAGCGTTGTATAAACAGGGTGAAAATATCTTTGATTCAATTGCAATTGCAGATAGATTAACCCAAATTAGGATATTTAAAGCAGGATTAAAACCAGAATACGTATCATTATTATGAGATCGTTCTGGAGATACTCCTGATTTAACAAAAGTAAAAGTTGTAAGTAATCCAAATAGTAAAATTACTATATACGAAAGACCACTTCGAGATGAAGACGGTCTTGTATTAAAAAATCTATATGTTGCAGGAATAGACTCTATTGACCAAGGTTCTGGAGATTCTTCTACCTCAACAGATGTATCTGATTTCTGTATAGTTATTAAGAAACGTATATATGGATTACAAGAAGCGAAATATGTTGCGATCTATAAAGATCGTCCTCGAGATATTCGAGAAGCATATGATGTAGCAATGAAATTATTAGTATGATATAATTGTAAAGCACTACTAGAACATACTAAGATTAGTATTGTTACATATTTTAAAGAAAAAAAGAAAGATAGTCTATTTATGAAACGTCCTGCTTCAACTCTTGGAGATATGAAAAGAGGCAACTCACAAATGATTGGTGTACCAGCTACAGAAGCTATTATCAAGCACGGTCTTGAATTAATTAATAATTTTGTTAATGATTACTGTTATTCAATTGATATTGATGAAATGCTTGAGCAATTGTTAAAATATTCTTGAGAAAATAAACGAAAGTTCGATATTATCGCAGCTATGGAAATGGCAGAAATTGCAGATGAAGAATTAATGAATATACGACCTGCTGCTCAAGATAAATTAGCGAAAGAATGAGAAAATATTGGATGGTTCACTAATGAAAAAGGCTATAAAGAATATGGAGTAATACCGCAAAAGAATGGAACTCGTTGATAAAGTATATGAAATAATTGAAAAGGCTATGTGTGCATATTACACTGGAGACTTTACATTAACTATAGATGGTAATCAATGGAAATTAAGTTTAGATTTGAATCAATGAAAAGCTCCATTAGTTTTAGTCTATGAAGGTGATGAAGAAGGTTTTTTCGAATTTCTTGAAAAAGAACTTAGAAACAGACAACTAGATAGAACAAAATATTATTCTGGAGAAATGACTACTCCAGGTGAAGGAAATCAATATATAGTATTAGAATATGGTGATAGAGAATGAAGTAAAGAAGATTAATGATGCGATAGGTAATCTTGTATATGATAAAGTTGCTATAAGAAAAGCTTATGGATATTATCATTGTCGTAGAGATGCAGATCAATTCAAACACCTAGAAGAAAATTACGGAATTGGGACTCCTACATCAGTTAGTTTTACACCATTAATTAAGAAACATATTGATGTATTAGTTGGAGAATATCTAGGTTTAAATCAAGATTTAAAAGTATCTTGCAAAGATGAAAAGACTGTTTCAAATATAATGAGAGAAAAGCAACTTAAAATTAGTGCAGAAGTATTTAATTATTTGCAACAGTATTTAAAGAATAACATTATTGCAGCTATTATTGAAAATAAAGAAATTGTAAATGATCCTTTTATTGAAAAAGAAATCAACTCAATTCAACAAGATATTGATCAATCTTTTGTTTCGGAATATGAAATTGCTGCACAAAATATTCTTGATTATTTAAGACAATCAAGAAACATCGATTTAAAACGTAAAATGGCAGAATTACTTACAGATTTACTTGTTACAGGTACTTGTTACTATAGAGTAAAACCTACAGAAAGTAATTCAAATGTCAATATTGAAATTTTAAATCCCGTTAATACATTTATAGAACGTAATCCAAATTCTCCTTATCTTGCAGATTCTAAGAGAGTTGTTATTAGAAAATGAATGTCAAGAGAGGATATCTTAAATACATTCAGATCAGAATTAACTACAGAAGCAGCTAAGAAAATTAGAGATATGCAACAAACTGCAGATTCAACATCTCCTACTTATTTGGTTAGATATGTTGGTAAACCTGCTGAGCCTAATTTACGAGCTGATAATTTACATACAGGTATTCTTGCAGGACTTGAAGCACATCCAGGATGGCCTGGAGATTATGATTCAATAGAACCTATAAAGAATCATCTTATTCCTGTATATGAAGTTGAATGAATTGAAGCAGATTATAAAACTGGAGAATTAACAAGACATGAAGGAGTAAAAATTGGTTCAGAAGTATATATTACTCGTGGAGAATCAAAGTATATTGTAAGAAGTGCAGATTGTCCTAGTAGATGTAGATTATCTGTTAACGGAATGTTTTTCTTAGATAAAAATGGAGATCCATATTCATTAATAGCACATACTATGGACCTACAGGATTAAATTATATGAGTCCTGTATAAACCCCGTGAATTGCTGGAAAACCTTAAATTGAATAATAGTAAATTTAAGACAATCAGCAGCTAAGCTTAGATAGAAATATCTTTGAAAGTTCAACGACTATCCGAAAGGAGTACACTTAAGTAAGTGGAAGTGCGGGGACAAGTTTAATTTAAAGTTAATTATAAGTAGTTATGAAATATAATGAAACAGAATTTATTTGAATTAATTTTAAATCAAATTTGTATGATATAGTCTAATCTGCATGGTGACATGCAGCAGTCGAAAAGACGGATATAGATTAACGACCTATATCGAATAAACAATGAAATATGATTTACTTATATATTTTAGAGATAATCTTATTGCTTCTTCAGGAGGAGTTGGAGATTGGATGGATGTTTCTTTTATTCCTTCGTTTTTAGGTGAAAAATTAGTTGATAGAGTTAAAGCTTGGCAAGCATATAAAAAGAATGGCTTAGCATTAATAAATAGTAAGGAAGAAGGTAGTGAAGGTATGCCTAATACGATTTTTAATGGATTTGATGATACTGTTAAAGCTCAGGCTATTCAAGGCATTCAATTAGCTATTCAAGCTGTAGAACAACAAGCTTCTTCAATTACAGGAGTGTTACCTGAAAGATTAGCTCAATATGAACAGAGAGATGCAGTTTCTAATGTTCAACTTGGAGTTAAAATGTCAGGTTTATTAACTAAACAATATTTTGAGACCATGGATATCATTTATAAAGAAGCTAATTATGATATGCTTAATTTAGCTAAATTAGTATATCCAAATGGTATTACTGGTACTATTGTGTTAGGTAATAAATATTCAAGAATATTTACTGCACTTCCTGAACATTATACACTTACAGATTTTGATTTACATATTGAGGATAGTTCTAAGTCTTTTAAAGATATGGAAACTGTAAAGGCTCTTAATATTGAATTAATTAAAGCTGGAATGTCAGATCCCGATATGGCAGTAAGTATTGCAACTGCCAATAGTATGTCCGAACTTAAACGTTATGTAGCTAAAGCTACTGCTGTTAAGAAGGAAGAAAATAATAGTGTTTCTCAGTTGCAGCAACAACTTCAGCAATATGAACAAAATCTGCAACAGTTACAGAAACAAAATGAACAATTACAAAGGGAATTAGGTCAATCACAAAATCAACTTGAACAAAATAGTCAAGCTAGACTACAACTTGAAGCTGAAAAAGTAGCTATTGAAAGAGAAAAAGTTAAAAACGATAAGGATTATAACGATAAACTTATTGAAACAAAACAGCAACAAGTTCAAATTCAAGCTGCAGAAACAGTTGATACTAATCCTTATAATGATAAAATAAAACAAGTTGTATAATATGAATAAAAAAATAAATATTGATGTAATTGTTAGATCTGATTGTAAATTAATTGCTGTAGATAATAGTGATTATTTAGGTGTAGATTTAAGTCAGTATATAATGTTAGAATTTCTATCTTATAATACTGACGAAAATTTGCTTCCAGAATCAGTAAAAATAAGAAAGGAATTACATAATCGGGGACACTATTTAAGTAGATTTGCATCTGAATTTACATTAAATGTTGACGGAACTTATTATTATTATAAATTAGTAGTTCCACAATTAATGCATTTTCAAGACGATAAAGAGCCTGATAAATATATTAATTTAATAGATGAATTATTTTTTTTAAATGGGGATCTTTATAAATCTAATATTACAGACCAGGAAGGATATACATTAGACGAAGTAATTGAAAGTTCTGAAATTATTGGTTATAAAGAAGCATATGAATTTGTGCAAGAAAATAAGGCTTCACAAACTTTCTATTGTCCAATAAAAAATGTCTTTAGTGTTTGCAAATTACAAAGATGTTTAGTATATTTGCAACGGCAATTACTGTTGAATAACAGTAAAATATGTAGTTATGATAAATGTAAAACAGATGAAAATTTAAGGAATCGCAGAGATTTCTTATTAAGTGCTATGTATGTGTTTGATTATCTAAAAGATATGGGGAACTTTACAGAAGCGCAAAGAATATTAGATAATTTATCTTCATGTAATTCTTTATGTGGAGAGGAATTAGGTAATATAAATAATAGTTGTGGTTGTGGAAATTCTATATAATGAATTATATAAAATATTTGTTCAAGAATTAATTAATATTAATATTGGGCATTTACCTGATAAAAAAGCATTATTTACAATGAACGAATTAATTAATGCAATTGATTATATTGAACACGGTAATCCAACTAATAATGAAATAATCAAAATAATTCAATATTATGAAGAGATCTAATGTTAATGTAATCATAGATAATGCAATAAATTCTCAAGACTATTATAGAATGTATAGTTCTAGAGATTTTTATAGAGGAACATCTTTTAAGATGGCAGGAGCCTGAACTCCAGACACTCATTATTTCAACGATGAACATATTATTGATTTTATATCTTGTGAAGGAGCTTTATTGTATTGTCTAAGAGGTCATTTATCATCAGAATGAAATAAGCCGAATCTAATTTATAAAGACGATATAATTGTTGGTGTAGAATCTAATCCGTATTGAGCTTTTATTATGGGAAATAGTGGTAAAGGTCAAAAAGGAGATCAAGGCGATATTGGTCCTATCGGACCAAGTGGAACTGATGGTATTACTCCACAATTAAAAATTGAAGACGGTCGTTGACTACTTTCAATGGATAAAGGTCAAACTTGACAAGATATAGGCCAAGCTACAGGTGATCCTGGGCAAAATGGAACTGATGGAAAGAATGGCTCTGATGGAATTGGAGTAATTCCTGGAGGAACTACTGGTCAAGCATTAGTTAAAAAATCTGATGCAGATTATGATACAGAATGAAAAACTATTTCTGAAGGCGGAGAAATTCCTAATTTTGATGCAGAAGTAGCTAGTGTTTCTTCAACAACTGAAGCTAATGCTAATGTAGTTTTAGAAGGAGATATATTTAAATTTAGTTTTGGATTACCTAAAGGAGCTGATGGTAAAGATGGAGAGAATGGCAAGGACGGAACAAATGGGACTGATGGTTCTAATGGAGAGGATGGATTAGGTATTAAGTTAATGTATGCAAAGAGTGGAAGTGTCAATACTCCTCCTGTTGTAAATAAAACTAATGCAAATCCTGGTTCTGTATGAAGTACAGTTGTTCCAATTCACACATCCTCTGAAATTATATGGTCAATTACAGCATCTTTTAGAGATTCTACTCTTGTTGGAGAATGGTCAGATCCTGTTCAAATGACAGGAGAAAAGGGACAGGATGCAGTAATACCAAATTGGAAAACATACGTTTATAAATTAAGTGATAGTAAACCATCAAAACCTACAGGAAATAGTCCTAGTCCGTCTGGATGGGAAGATTATCCTACAACTAGTGGAAACTGGTGGCAATGTATTGGAACAGTTAATGGAGAAACAGGACTTGTAACTGAATGGTCAGAAGTAATACCAGTTAATGGTAGAGATGGCCAAGCTCAAGATGGCAAATTTACAGAATTTAGATTTGCTGTAAATACAAGTAATTCAAATCCTCCTACATTAAACGCAACAGTAAGAACTCCTTCAGGATGGTCTGTGGTTCCTCCTGAAAAATCTAAAGATGGATATCTCTGGATGACTACAGCAACTATTAATCCTGATGATACTTTAAATACAAACTGGACTGCTCCAGTTGTTATAAGTGGAGAAAATGGTACGAATGGTACAGACGGAATTCCTGGAACTCCAGGAGAAGATGGAAGAACTACATATTTTCATATTAAATATTCTGCTGTTGCCAACCCTACTTCTTCAAGTCAAATGACTGAAACTCCAAGTACATATATTGGAACTTATGTAGATTTTACTCAAGCAGATAGTACAGATCCCTCTGACTATACTTGGGCAAGATTTGAAGGAATTCAAGGAGAAAAGGGAGAACAAGGAATCCCAGGTACTAACGGAGAAGATGGAAAAACAAGTTATCTACATATTAAATACTCTAATGATGGAGGTGTAACCTTTACAGGTAACAATGGAGAAGATCCAGGTGCTTGAATTGGAATTTATGTAGATTATAATATAAATGATAGTGATGATCCTTCTGACTATAAATGAACCAAAATAAAAGGAGAACCTGGAATTACTGGTGATCCTGGTCCAGCAGGTAAAGATGGGGTTGATGGATTACCTGGAATTGGTATTGAAGTTCGTTATTGCTTAGGAACTACAACTATTTATGGAGGAACGAGTACTCCTGGAACAACAAGACAGCCAACAGGTTGGAATTTAGCAGTTCCAACTCCTACTGAAGAGACTCCTTATATTTGGTTTATTCAAGCCAGAGTAAATTATACAAGTAATACTGATAAAGTTGGCACAATTGAAGGTAGCTGGAGTACTCCCACTAAATTAAGTGGAACTAATGGATTAAATGGAGAGAATGGTTCTAAAGGACAAATAATTTATCCTGAAGGTATTTATAATGTTAATACTGTATATCAAGGAACCGCAGATAAAACTCCTTATGTATATGATTCTAATGATGCTAGCTATTACGTTTTAAATATAGTAGGAACTTGGCAAGGAACATTACACAGTAATGAATCTCCTAGCACTGATACTAGTAATAGTTGAGTTAAATTAGATGCATTTGAAGCGCTGTATACTAAAATTGGGATTATCGCTAACGGTCTTATTGGATCTGCTGTATTTAATGGAAACTATATGTTTAGTCAACAAGGTATTGATGCAAGTGGACAAATATCTACACAATATCAAAACTTTGATCCAGAAATTCCTACAGGAGGTGAATTTACTCCAAATATACTATTTGATTTTAGAACTGGAGCTGGACATATGGCTGCTGGAAAGATTAAGTTTGGTAGTGATGGAAGTGTTGATTTAACTAACATTAAAATTAATAATGCTATTATTCAAAACATTAAACAATATAGTCTTACTCAGTCATCTGATCCACATATACTAGATTCATTATATTCTGAAATTATATATTCTCCAACGATACATGAAGATGTAACTCTTAAAGTAAATGCTTCTGAATATCAATTAAATATTGATGATTCGTATTCTGGAGTAATTCATAATAAGTCGGATAAACAATTATTTATATATCCATTTGATAATGGAAACGTTGATGAATCTATTAAAATTTGTGGTTATTATAATGGTAGACTGCTATTCAGTTATGATGAGCCAATTCTTTTTAATGCTTCTCAAATTTTACTTCCAGCTGGAGGAGTATTGGAATTTAAATTTGTTCCATCTTCAATAGTTAATAATTACTATGTTGGAACAATTTGAGTAGAGAATACATCAGATTTTGAGTTAAAAACATGAAAACAAAATGGAACGCTACGTTCAGATCTTTATTATAAAAGCTATAACGATTATAATAGTGATTCATTTTTAGCATGTGGAGAAGTTTATTTTAATTCATCTGGAGTGCCATCTTTATCTGGTTTTTCTAGATGTAGAACTGATTTAGTATTAACTGTAAGTCAATCTGGAAGTTTTTCTGCAAATTTAGATTTAACAAGTATTTATAACGGTAGAACTTTATCAATAAGTACAATAGCTTTTTCACAACCTATATGAGATGGAGCTATGCTAAAAATGTTCTATGGTTCAGCAAGAAGCAGGATTAATGGAGCTTTTTTAGATGTAAGAACTGCAGACGGCAAAGTACCAACAACAAGTATTAGTGTTCCATTTTTAATATTAGGGTCAAAATAATAAACTATGAAGAAAAATAATATATTACCTACTATAGATCTACAAAATTCAAGAGAGTATTCTGGAGCTTATAATTCAAGAGATTTCTATAAAGGAACTTCCTTTAAGATGGCGGGAGAATGAATAACAAATACTCACTATTTTAATGACGAATATATTGTAGATTTTGTATCATTTGAAGGAGCTTTATTGTCTTGCATTAGAAGTCATACATCATCTTCGTTAAATATGCCTGAATTAGTTCGAGAAAACGATAAAATCATTGGTATTAAACCAAATCTTTTCTGAGCTTTTGTAATGGCAGGAGTTGAAGGACCTGCTGGCAAAGTATGAGTTCCTGAAGTTAAAAATGGAATAATTTCTTGGAAACTAGATGATGAAACTCCTACTTCAATTCCTTCAACAAATATTATTGGTCCTCAGGGTCCAGAAGGAAAAACTCCAGTTCTTGGATTACTAAAAAAAGGTGATTTATACTATTTAACTGTAAACGGAGAACCTTTAAAAGATCCAGAAACTGAAGAAAACGTACCTGTACAAGGACCTAAAGGAGATACAGGAAACCCTGGTCCAAAGGGAGCTGATGGAAAAACACCAGTATTCAAAATAGAAAATGGTAACTGGATGCTTTCCTATGATAATAATAAATGAGAAAACCTAGGTAAAGCTGTAGGTGAGGATGGTGTAAATGGTAAAGATGGGAAGAATGGAAAGGATGGAATAACTCCTTATCTTCGAATAGAAAATGGCCGTTGGATGCTTTCAATGGATAACCAATCTTCATGAAAAGATATTGGTCAAGCTACTGGAGCAAGAGGCCCAGAAGGTCGTCCTGGAATCGATGGTCGAAATGGACGTGATGGTAAAGATGGAGAGGATGGAATTAGTCCTATACTTAAAATCACGGATAATAAATGATATGTATCATATAATGATGGTGCTACTTGGCAGGTACTAGGAAGATCTATTGGAGATCAAGGAGAACCTGGTAAAACGCCTAAACTTATTAGAGTTTTTGGAGATCCTGCTACTCTTTTAGATGATCGCATTCTTTGAGGTTATGATGGAGTTCCTGTTAGTGAATGGACAGTATTATGTTACTTAAATGAGCTAAAAGGAGATTCTATTAAGTCTGTTAATATTACAGATGCAGAAGGTAGTTTAGAACTTACAATGGAATCAAGTAAAGTTATTACTGCTACTGGTTCTGTACTTCCAAGATTTAATGCAGGAACTATTGAAACTGTTGAGTGAGATCAAAATCCGTCATTAGTAATTGATAAAACTAATGCTCCTAGAGAATGAGCTTTAAATGTAAAAGTTCCTAAAGGAAAACCTGCTACAGTAACTGTAGTTTCTGAAGTAGAAAAATTAGCACCAGATGCACAACCTTATGTAACTGACTTAAATCCAGATATTAGTGATGCAAATCTTAAGTTTGGAATTCCTCAAGGAGAAAAAGGTGATCCTGGTGATGAAAATATAGCAATCGGATGCCAATCTGATTTTCCAAATAACGAGCCAGAGCATGATAAGATTTGGTATGATCCATGTGATGAAGCTATGGATCAATATTCAGTCCAAGACTTTTTATATCATTCTTATATTGCTGTTGGTGGTACTCTCAATCAAGAACAATTCGAAGCTGCTTGAAAATCATTTCCTAATACAGCAGGAATAGTTGAGATTATTGATTCACTTGAAAGTGATAAAACGGATGCTGCACTCTCTGCGGCGCAAGGTAAAGCTTTAAAAACTCTTATAGATGATCTGAAAGCTTCTGTGGCTGCAGCTCTTGATTATAAAGGTACTAAAGATAGTTACGACCAACTTCCATCTTCTGGAAATAAGAAAGGTGATGTATGGAATGTCGTTGCAGCTCATGGAACTACTCCTGCTGGAACTAATTATGCTTGGGATGGTGCCAAGTGGGATCCACTGGGAGGTACAATTGATCTTTCAGGATACTATACAAAGTCACAAGTAGATGATGCAATTTCTGCAGCAAAAACAGAACTAGAGGCTGCAGATACAGCTTTAGAAGGACAGATTACTACAGTTACTAATCAGCTTAATAACAAAGTTAATAAGGTTGAAGGTTCAGGTTTAATTTCTGATACTGATTTAAATCAAATCAGAACTAATAAATCTGACATTGAATCTTTACAAACATCTGTTGGAGGTAAGCAAGACGAATTAACTCCTGGTAATGCAGTTTCAATTACAGAAGAAAATGTTATTGATGTTAAGTTAGATCCAGCTTCAAATGAAGCACTATCAAAATCAGCCGAAGGTCTTAAGTTGGATCTTAGTGGAATAAAAGGCTCAACTGTAAAAGTTGGAGTTTCCATTACTGGTGGTGCTGAAATTGGTGCAGATCAAACAATCGCTGCTGGTATGCAGGCTCTTAGTGATAGTATTAGAACCGCTGTTGCAGGAGGTATTACATCACTAACAAGTCCTGATGAAACAATCACAATAACTAGTACAGGCACTTCTAGAGGTTTAGCTATAAATACAGCTAAACTAGTATCTACTACTTCTTCAATTCAAGTAGGAGATGACGGTAAACTAGACATGTTCTGGATGGAAGTAGAATAATTAATTTTCCCTCCTCATTCTTTTAGATTGGGGGGGGGTTAAACAAAGTATAATATGACAAATTTAAGTTTTTCAAAAATAGCTACTGTACCTGATGCAGGGTTAACAGTAGGTAGAATATATTTTGAAACCTCTACAGGTTTAATTAAAGTTGCAACAAGTACATCAGCTTATGATGCATTTGGAGGTGTTAGAAATGCACAGTGGAATTCAGCTTCTCAGCACCTTATTATTACAAATGCAAACGGAAGTACTATAGATTTAGACTTATCA
>ENA-USUG01006480-USUG01006480.1-human-gut-metagenome-genome-assembly--contig:-NODE-6480-length-12286-cov-8.558604_pt1 | contig 12286 bp, 7 predicted proteins | sample MGYA00250059_ERZ773394 | MGnify/ENA primary metagenome ERZ773394 (study PRJEB29103, sample SAMN06111957) | human gut metagenome | biome: human gut; feature: ankylosing spondylitis patient; material... | reverse complement strand
GAGAAGCCTGATTTTCAGGCTTGCCACCCTTGCATATCATAGAAGAATCTTATTTACAGACTTTTTCTCACAGTCTCTATGATTCTAATAATATCATTGTGAGCTTTCTGATAAGCTTGTAATTTGTTCTTATCGTTTGGATACAGTGCTGGATAATTCTTTAATAATGTATCAACGTCATTTAAAAATGGAATCAAGTCTTTGCCAAGTGTTTTTTTGTATATTTTGATATCATTTGAAAAATATGACTGGACAATTTTATGCCAGGGGATTAGCTTGGTCAATTCGTCTATTGCGATAAACATCGAAAAATACGGATGAAGAGCTTGTTCTGTTTCTGGAAGATCTAATATTTCACATGTTATTTTTTCTGTAATTGCTTCATTTAGATTACGAAAATTTGAGTTAGATTCAATTCCTAAATAATCTTTCCTGCATAATCTATGCTTTACAGATTTTTTGTGAACATATTCGTGCAGGAATAATCGCTGTGTGACTTTGGAATCTCTTAATACAATCTTCTTTGTTTCAATGTCGAATTTGCCTGCTTTGCTTTGTAAATCTGGATATTGAGTATTACATAGCGAGTCTGTAATAATTTGTATCCCCTCGTTAATATTATCACAATTTTTGGATATGTCATATTTCTTAAAAAAATCATTTGTTTTATCGATTAGCTCATTTGTTATAATCTTATCCCAAGTATACAATTCTTTTTCCTCTTCTGTAAATGTAATGTTTTATATTGTTCTTGCTTATAATCAGGCAAAAAACAAATCTTCTATATATATTAAAATGATAGCATTATTGCTTTCAGAATTCAACGACGCATTTTTTCGTACAAAAATATCATTATTATAAATTATCTTATACTTTCGATGTAGAAAATTGAGAAGATGTAATGCTTCTGAAGAATCATTAAGTAAAAAAGTGAATTCGAATTCACTTTTTCGAATGAAACAACATGTAGTGTAGAGTATCAGAGGTTATGAACTTATTTTTCATTTTCTTCATATTAAAAATATCCGATTAAGGACAGATAGAAACTTGCGGAATAAATGGCATGGCCGATATGAAAGTTCTTTTATCAGGTTTCTATTAATTAGAAAAGCAAATGCTGATATGAAGATTTCGGCTATGAACATTTTTTTATTTTTTTTTCATATTATGTATGTCCCGATTGAGGATGAGAAAATAGGAAAGGAGGTTCCGGCGGATGAGACATAAAACTGGCTCACCGCCACATGACAAAACTGCGTTTGCCATGGGAGCCCTTTGGGGAAATAAGTCGCCGCCGGTACGATTTATTGGCGGAAAAGTGAAACTTATTTTTTTGAAAGGAGCTCTTTATGGAAAGAAAGAAGAAAAGCGCGCTGTGTAATAAGGTGATTTCCTTGTTTACATCTCTTCTTATGGTACTTAGTACCATTATTGGGTATATCCCAACTTCTGCAGTAAGTGTTTCCGCTGCAGGTAGCTATCCATTACAGGAGATCTCTTCCGGAACAAAGCTCTCATCTCTGAGAACGTATAATCCAGAAAGAGATATTCTAATTAATCCTACTCCGGAAAAAATATCCGGTTATTCGACAAATGATGATTTTGATAAAAATAAGAATGGTTCTTTATGGAAAGACAAATCCGGAAGATTTCTGCGTATCAGAACAAAATCTGGTTTTGCAACTTTTGACGGCAAGCAGTGGACTGTTCGTAAAGACCAATTTCATCCAACTATTACTTATTACAAGGCCGGATATGACAAGAAAAACAAGCAGTATTACAACCTGACCATGCGTGTTGAAAAATACGAGTCTGATGGTTATATCTGGTATATGGCTGATAGTAGTACAAGGGACAAACAGTATTCTAAGATTACCACAAAGCCAGAGTGTCCGTATATTTATATTGACACAAAGAAGTCGTCTGTTGGTATTTCCGGATTAAAAAATGTACAGTGTAGTTTTACCTGGTCTAAATGGACAGAGGACAATGGTTCAGAAGATATCCCAGCTGGACAGGTAGAGAAACTCACTTCTTATATTACTATCAGGGATATTGATGGTGGACAGGCAGTGAAGATTGCAGGAAATCAGAAGGGTGACCTAGACGTATATAAACTCAAAGGTTCTAAGTTTATCACTGAACAGGATGGTTGGTATGTTTCAAAAAGTGATGAAACAACTTCCCCTAGTGAAAAAAAATCATGGGTTCAGGCATTATTAACAGGAAGCCCAACTTTTATTATGTGGTTCCGTGCCGGTCAGCCCAATAAAGTTGTACATGATACGGAGTATAACAAACAGTGGGGTATGCCCGCGAATACGTGTTATAGCTGGAATAAAAATAAAGCGGGTATGATCTCTGGTCATTATTTCGAGTATACAGCAGAGTCTTTAATTAATACTATTCCTGTTACACCAACTCCTACTCCAGGTGGGGATCCAGAACCAAACGATCCTTCAATCGAGAAAGTAGTAGTCCAGAAGGGCGGTTCTTACGATGATGCATACAAAGCTGCATCCCCGGAAGATGCTTTTGAGATCAACGATTATGATGATTACGATTATCTGATCAAGACAGCAGGTCCAGGAGCTGAAACAGATTCCTACGAGATCGTGGATACCCTGGAAGACTGTTTGACAATTGATGATACTCATCATATCACTATTACTGATAAGGATGGCACGAACGTGTCCAATGACTTTAATCTCTCGATTAAAGGTCAGACTATTACCGCTTCTGCAAAAGCTGACTATATGAAGTCCAGTGACTTCAAGAAAGCTGATCAGGAGTTTATGGTTCGCCTTACCGTACACAGAATCAAGACAAAAGATGTTTATACCTTTATGGCACCATGGATCGCAAATGATTCGGAGAACACAGGATATACCTTCTATGTTCCGAATGCGTCTACTGTACGGTATCATGTCAAAGATGCTAAGGAAACAACACAGCTGGATTCTGAGGAGTGCTGGGTAACTGATGAAATCAAGTCTAAATTGACAGTGGAAAAAGATGCGAAATATGACGACTGGAAAGTCGGAGATGAAGTATCTTACTCTGTTGAGGTGACTCAGACAAAACAGGATGGATATGCAACAAATGTTGTCGTAAAAGATACTGATATCCCTTCAAGCCTGAAACTGGTGAACAATGGATGGGAAGTATCCGGACCGAACAGCGGAACCATTCCTTCAATGTCTTCTACTGAAGAGGGAAATGGATGGATCCTGACATGTCCGTTACTGCAGTACAATGAGTCAATCAAGATCACATTCAAGTGCATCGCAACAGCGGATTCTAATGGACAGGACTGGATCAATACTGTAACAGCTGAGGCAGATAACTTTACGGATGATGACGGCAGCAGCATTACTGCTTCCGACAGCGCAGAAGTATGGGTAAACAGCCCGGTTCTTACTGTTGATAAGGTAGCTGACCGTTATGAGTATGAAGTAGGCGATACTGTGAATTATACAGTAAGCGTAAAGAATACTGCAGACTATACGATCGCACAGAATGTGGAAGTTTCCGATATTGATATTCCAGAGGGACTGGAGCTTCAGGGTGACCCGACGATCGAGATGGGTGGCGAAGATACATCTATCGGATGGCCGGTTGTAGATGGAACAACAACCATTGCAACAGAAGAGAGAGACAACAATGTGGAAGTCACAAGTGATGGAAACAGCTGGACAATCAATGCGAAATACCTTACATCCAAACAGCCTCTGAATATTACATTCAGCTGTATTGCAACAAAAGCAGCAAACGGTGTGGAAAGCCAGAACGTTGTATCTGCAACAGCAGACAATTTCTTAAGCCTTGATGAAAATCAGGAACCGCAGACCGCACAGGATGATGCAGAAGTTTATGTAAACACCGCTTACTTTGACATCGAGAAAACATCCGATGCATACGAATGGCAGGTAGGTGATCATGTACCGTTCAATATCACAGTCAAGAACGTGAATGACGAGGGTACACAGGATCTTGCCGATGACGAAAAATATGCAGACATTGATGAAGGTGAGAAAGAGAAGATCGGTGCCGCAGGCAAAACAGTGGCACGTAACGTGATCATCACTGATAAAGACATCCCTGCAGGATTCAAACTTGATTTTGATTCTGTAGATGTACAGACAGGTGATACATCCAAATCCGTAGAGGATGAGATCGATGAACAGTTAGCAGCTCTTGATAATGATACGGAACAGTCCATGACAGAAGATGAGATCCTTGCAAATGCAGGCATTGACCTGGATGAGGACGGAACAGATTCTGATGGTGATACAGACCTTGATCTTCCAGAACTGAATGGAGATCAGGATGGAACTGGTGATACAGATCTTCCGGATGCAACTAATCCAGAAGAACATGAACCGACTCCTGCTGAGGAAATGACTGTTACAGGAATCCCGGACAGCTTTGACGACCATGTAGCCGGAACAGCAGATAAGACAAATGACGTGGATGAATCCTTATGGAATGAAACCGTCACAACTCCTATCACAAAAGAACTGACACAGGTTGGAAATGGCTGGGAATTAAAGATCAGCAACCTTCCGGCAGGAAATGATGTAAATATCAGATTTACCTGCGAAGCACTGGAAGCCGGAAACGGAGCAGAAGGTGTAAACGTTGGGACTGTATCCGCAACAAACGGTATTGAGAAATCAGATGATGCTGAGGCATATATTAACACTGCTGCTTTATCTATTGATAAACAGATGGTAAATAAGTATGCTGCAGGCGGAGAAGAGGATGCTCAGGACGGACGTGAAGGATATGAGTTCCGCGTTGGTGATGATGTTGAATACAAACTGGTAGTTAACAATAACCAGAAAGGTTCCATTGCCAGAAACGTAGTAATTTCCGATACAACCATTCCTGTAGGTATGGAACTGGATGAGAGCAGTATTACTGTTGAAGGTGTTCCGGAAACATATGTGAACCCGGTAGCCGGAACAGACGATCCTGCAAACCAGTTAGATCCTGACCATTACAATGAGACATCCGTAGAACCAGTCAACTACAATGTTGAGCGTGTAAACGGTGGCTTCCAGGTTACTATTGATAACCTTCCTTGTACAACAGGCGATACTCTTAACAACGTAACAACACCGGTTGTTATCACATATCACTGCACACCAGGTTCTATCTTAAACGGATATGAAATTATCAATACAGGAAAAGCTGCTGCTGATAATGCAAGTGAAGTAAAAGATTCTGAGAGAATCTGGATCAACAGTCCAGAACTCAAGGTGATCAAAGATTCCGACCGTTATGAATACATGGTTGGTGACACTGTCACATATCAGGTAGACGTAACTCAGGAACAGGCAGGATGCCTTGCAAGAGACATCACGATCACTGATGTTATCGACACTGAAGGAGTAAAACTTCAGAAAAATTCCATCGTCCTGATCGACGAAGACGGTAACAAGATCGAGCCGGAAAGTGTTGAAGTAAATGGCAACACATTTACTGTAAACACAGGACGCAACCTGGTCAACAATAAATCCGGATATACCACAGTTGATATGTCCAAGGCTGATGATGAGAAGGGTGACTCCGGATACTTCCAGAACGGTGAATATAACCCGTTAGGAATCGACAAAGAATCCAAACTGACACTTGAATATGCCGTAGAGATCACAGATGAGGATCTTGCAGGACAGAGTATCCATAACACCGTAACTGCCAATTCCAAGGAAAATATCCCTGTAGAGGATGAGCATGAGGTTCTTGTTTACGGACCAGCCCTTGACATTGTTAAGGAATCCGATAAAGTAGAATATCAGGTCGGTGAAAAGGCTCAGTACAAACTGACAATCCGTGAACTTCGCGACAACATCACTGCAAAACAGGTAGTTGTTACCGATACATTCGAAAAGGAAGGCATGAAGATTTCCAAGATCAATGTCCGCCTGAACGGAGAGAAACTTGACGGTGCTGAGATCGAGCAGACAGCAGACAATGCATTCGTGATCAATACAGGAGCAGACCTGACAATCGAAGATAAGCTGGAAGTATTCTATACAGTAGTCTTCACAGATCCATCCCTTCATGATCAGGATATCGTAAACGTTGCAACTGCAAAAGGTGAGAATACTGAGGAAGAGAGACAGGACAACTGTGTCCACATTGTAGATGAGACTCCTGGACTTGAAATCAAAAAGACATCCGATAAGACATCCTACAAAGTAGGAGAAACCGGTCATTATACCGTAGTTGTTTCCAATACAGAAAAGGGCACAACTGCACGTAACGTGATTATCAAGGACGCACTTCAGGTAGAGGGAGCCAAGATCGTTGACGGATCTATCAAGATCTACAATGATGCAGGCAAACTCATGGATGATGCAGAGATCGAGCATTCCGATACGGATTATGCGATCGCAACAGGTCATGACCTGGAATATAAAGAACAGTTTACTGTAAATTATGATGTTCTGTTTGAGGCTGAGACTCTTGCTGGTAAAGACATCCTTAATGTTGCCAGAGCTACATGTGACAACTTAAGAGTGGAAACCAAAACACCAAGTCCGATCAAACTGGCTAATGGTCTTGAAGTTTACAAGTCCGCAGATCCTGCAACAGGTTCCGTGGTTAAGAACGGAGATACCATCAATTATTCCATCAATGTCAAGAACACATCCAACGATGACATGAAGAATGTCCTTGTAAAGGATATGATCCCTGAATATACGGAATATGCTTCCAGTGAAGAGCAGGACGGTGTGATCACAGGCACCAGAACTCTTAATGACAAGCTTTATGCTACATTTGTAATCGAATCCCTTCCGGCTGGAGAGGAGAAAACCGTTTCCTTTGCTGTAACTGTAACAGATGCACCACAGGAAGCAATGATCCTCAATGTAGCCCAGGTTCGTGTAACCAAGTTTGCACTGGATGACCAGACAGACAATACATGGACACATGAAGCATTCAGAAATACAAATGAAACAGTACACTATACTGATACCAGATGGGTCAAAGACCAGAATGTTGTATATATCGACGGTGGAAAGCTTTCCATTGAAAAATCATCTGACAAGATGAACTATTCTGTAGGTGAGACTGGACATTACACAGTTTCCGTTAAACAGAAAGTGGAAGGTGCAGTTGCAAGAAATGTTGTTGTAGCTGATAAACTGCAGAAGAAGGGTGCTTACATCCAGAAAGATTCCATCAAGGCATACATCCTCAGAGAGGGTGCAGAAGAACCGGAAGAGATCGAGGATGTACAGCTCGTAGCGAAAGACTTCGAGTATACCCTGTATACAAATACAAACCTGAAATACGGTGAAGAGATCCTTGTGAAATACGATGTTCTCTTCAAGGATGCAGAACTTGAGGGACAGCAGATCAAGAATGTCGCCCTGACAAAAGATGATTCTACTGTACCGGGTGATGAGCCAACTGATACAAACAGAGTAACTGTCGGTGATGCAGGACTGATCATTGCGAAGTCCAGTGACAAGACAAAATACAAAGTTGGGGATGTTGGTAAATACACTCTGAAAGTTACTGCTGCTGACCAGTCAAGAACTATCAAGAATGTAGTTGTCAAAGATGTTATGAAACAGAAGGGCGCACACCTGGTAACAGGAACTGTTCGCACCTACTACGATAACGAAGAGCTGAAAGTTGATGTTCAGGAAAAGGATAACGGATTTGTTGTTGAGACAAAACATGATCTTTCCGGAACACATGCGATCTATGTAACATATGATGTTGTATTCGAGGAGGCATCCTTAGACGGAAGAGATGTAACAAACATCGCTACCACATGGGGTGATAATACGAACCCATCTGATGATGAGCATACCGTTCATGTAGGAGATGGTGATACACCGGATACACCGGATAAACCGGATAAGCCGGATAAACCGGATACTCCGGATAAACCTGGCGTTGGCGGAATGACTATCACAAAGACAGCTAACAAGAACGAAGTCTCTGTTGGAGACGTTGTATCCTATACACTGTCAGCAACTGTTAATTCCGGTAAGGAAACAGCTAAGAACGTAGTCATCACTGATACCCTGGATGCAGACCTGTTCGAGCATCTTGAGATCGTGAAAGATTCCTTCAGAAGCTATCTGGATGACTCTGAGTTCCATGGTGCAGACTTAAGCATCAGCTCTACAGGATTCACACTGAAATCCGGCAAGGATATGAAGCCTGGACAGGTCATGAAAGTCACATATGATGTTAAGGTAAAAGATGATACCCTGAAAGGCAGGACCTTCAAGAACATCGCTGCCGTATCCAGTGACAACATGGACACTGCTAAGGACAAAGAATCCGTAAAGGTTAAAACAGATGATCCTGTTGAAGGCGGAATGACCATCAGCAAGAAGGCAAACCAGTCCAAAGTATCCGTTGGTGATACCGTATCTTACACTCTGGAAGCTAAGGTCAACTCCGGAACAGATACAGCCAAGAACGTAGTGATCAAGGATACTGTTGATTCTGCATATGCAAAATATGTATCTATCGACAGAAGCTCCGTACACTGCTACATTGACAATTCTGAGTTCGCTCCGAAGAGTCTGGATGTAACTGAAAACGGATTTACCGTAACATCCGGAAAAGACTTAAAGCCTGGTCAGGTAATGAAAGTCACTTATGACATGAAGGTTGTTTCCGACAAGCTGAAAGGCAAGTCCATCAAGAACGCAGCGGTAGTAAGCAGTGACAATATGAATCCGGGCAATGACACAGAGATCGTTGAAGTTCCTTCAGATAAACCTGTAACAGGCGGACTGAACCTTACAAAGATCGGTGATCACAGCCAGATCAATGTTGGTGATACTGTAAAATATACTCTGATCGGCAAGACAACTTCTGCAGATACAGCTGTAAATGTAGTGATCAAAGATGCCTTAGATAATAAGGGTGTGATCGATGAGAGCAGCATTAAGGCATATCTGGATGACCAGCTCTTTACACCTAAGAAATTAAGTGTAACAGATGACGGCTTCACAATGGAAACAGGCAAGGATCTTGCTGCAAAACAGATCCTGAAGGTAACTTACAGTGTCAGATTTGCAGACGAAAGTCTTGCAGGAAAGACAGTTAAGAATACTGCAGTGATCTCTTCTGATAACATGGATCCGGTTGATGCTGACCATGGTGTTACTGTAAATACGAAAGAAGAGGAGAAACCGGCATTATCTATTGATAAGAGCGTTAACCTCTCCAGTGCTTCCGTAGGAGATACACTCAGCTATACATTGACTGTAAAAGAGACAGAGAAAGATCAGACGGCGAAGAATGTTGTCGTTCGCGACAATTTTGATACCACAGGTATGAAAGTTGGAGGAATCCAGGCAACATTAGACGGTAAGTCTATCAAGGCAGATGTAACCAAAGCGGATAACGGTTTTGTAGTAAATACAAATACAGATCTTGCATATGGTTCCACCTTAAAGATCACTTACCAGGCAGTCGTATCTGACTCCAGTCTTGCAGGAAAGATGGTTGGAAATACAGCCGTTGCATCCGCAGATGATGCAGATGAGGTAGCTGCAAATGCAAGCGTATCCATCGCCGAGAATCCGTCTCCGAGTGAGACACCTGCTCCAAGCACAACCCCGGCACCGGGAGCTGACAGCAGTGATAATACAACCAACACAGTTGGACCAAAGACAGGACTTGTGAACCATGCAGGCATGTATGCGGGAATCGGTCTTGGAATCGTGGCAGTAGCCGCAATCGCAGTTTTCGTCATGAGACGGAAAAAGAAATAAGCAGTAATTCTGCTGGAGGGAGATCAGCCTGAAATGGCTGGTCTTTCTTTTTGTCTGAAAAATATTATTTTTCATATTAAATCCAGAAAGAAAAAGATAATTTAAAGTCTTCGTGTAGGAAGCTTATAAATCCTACTATACGGCATACTCAAAAATAATACTGGGGGTTAATTGATATGACAGAAGAAAGGAAAAAAGAAATATTAAAAACAATCGAAGAAAGAATTAGCAGCATTCCAGAAGAGTATGTCTCTAAAGTTATTGCTGACTGGTTTTTCTGTAGCGGAGAGGAAGATTTGATGGAAGTCGCAAAGAGTATCAAAGGGAAAGATTCTGACTTAAGCCAACATATGCGGGATTGGTATGTTAAAACCAGAGGATGTACAAAAACTGAAATGGCTCTTGTACTCACAGATCCAGAATTTATGCTCACGTCGTCTTTAAAAGACAAGATTCTGAGCCAAAATAGTATTAGGTTGATGCAAAACGATAATTTCAAAAAGAAAAGTCTCTATGATTGTATTAGAAAAAGTATGTTCTGATACCCATAGAGGAAGTATTTTGGGATGGCCGGCTGAAAATTTTGCATGGGTTGAAAATATCTGAAGAGCTGCTCAAAAAAAGGATCTTATTTTCGTATCAGAATTGACCAGTTTCAATTTGCGGTATATAATACTTATAACACAAAAAGGATATATCGAAAAAAGCTCACTTCGAGTGGTATATTCTTTCCTCACTTCGAGGTGTTAGTTCCCTGACAGCTGTTATTTTTGATAGCTGCCAGGGACTTTTTTATCCATCTTATTTCTTTGACATATTGTCAGTAATCAAATGACGAAAGGAGAATGCAAAATGAAACGATATCTGGTCAGTCCAGAACTGAAACCGTATCTGCGCCGCATTATGGATCGCAGATCCTTAGATTACAGCTTTCAATGTGCTGATGGAAAGGATTATTGTAATATCTACATGTCGAGTAATTCTTTTCATAAGTTGATCAAACGTGCTGCCTGCGAAAAACGCTCAAAGGAAGAGGGTGTTACATTCGTGACAGAGGAGGAGAGTAGTAATCCAATAAGATGCGCCGCACTTAAAAGGGAACTAGGTGTTAGCAGCACCATAGTTTATAAGTAGCTTGTTGTAGCATGACTGACCAGAACCTGGTCGGTCTTTTTTTGTCCTGCTTAAGGAGAAATAAGATGACGAAATTAGAAAATAATATTAAAAATCTCTGTGTAGAGAACATGGGTATTTATGGCTGCAAACACGCAGTAAAAGAGCATGTTTGGACTGGAAAAGCACATATGATCGCCAAGTTAAAGAAGAATGTTAAGTCTATGCAAGAGGAACCTTTTGTATATGCCTGTATGTTTTTCTCAGCAGAAACATTGATTTCCTGTGTTAAAGAGATACTCTGGGAGGATCGGGAGGATGTAGAGAAATATATCCAAAATAAAAGGATTGCTCAGGAATTAGAGCTGGATTACACTTTTTCAGCGCCTATTGCCGAAGGAATCGCAATGGGAACGGATTGGAACCAAATGCATCCGGCCTCCTCTGTAAGACTTGTAATATGCAAGGATAACTATACTTCTTTTCGTATCGTTACAGCATATCCATATCCCTCATTTGATGAAATGGATGAATGGTACGATGCTGTCGACCAGGGGTTTAAAATAAGTCGGTGAAAGCCGGCTTTTTTCATGAATACAACCAATGCCGTTGGTTCAAAAGCAGGACTTGTGAACTATACAGGAATTCTGTTGGAGGAGGGGGCTGTCGGTAAATAACGTTTTTTAGCGCTGACAGCACCTGCATGTCTGGGAGGAAGGGAACCACCGGCTCATCTTGCGGAAGTATTTCCCTGCCTTCTCCATCTTACACTTTACAATGGTCAGGAACTGTGACCAGCCCACCGAAGCGATGGCCTTGGAAAGATGCCGGTTCTTCATCATATTCTTCACCGCCAGGTCTTCGCAGATGAAAGCAGTGTAATTATCTGCAATGGCCTTTGCCAGCTTGTGGTGGAAATCCCTTCTCTGGTCAGCGGTCTTACGCTGTTCCTTAGCCACCTTCGCACGGGCCTTCTCCCAGTTCTTTGAGCCCTTGTGGGTATTGTGGTCATACTGTTTTCTGGATAAACTCTGCTGGAACCGGCGCAGGCGTTTTGCATGGACCTTGATCCATCTTGGGTTGGGAACAGTAAACGTCTCTTTTGCATTTCCGAACATCCCGAACACCTTGAGCCCGAGATCAACAGAAATGACCTCGTCTGCATGGATGACAGCCGGGAATACCGGACGGTCGATCACCGTTTCCATCTGCAGGGATACCCGGTACCGGCTGTTCGTCCTGGTCACAGTGGCAGATTTTATGGATACCCCCAGAGGCTGCAGGTCAGCAAGTGTCTTCCCCTTCGGGAGTACGAACCGGACATTGCCGATCTTTGGCAGCTTCAGGTATGGCAGCCCGTCTATCATCTTTAATTCGATGTTGTTGTTTGTATAGTTCGTGGTAAAGCTGTT
>ENA-USUG01006471-USUG01006471.1-human-gut-metagenome-genome-assembly--contig:-NODE-6471-length-12303-cov-9.752004_pt1 | contig 12303 bp, 10 predicted proteins | sample MGYA00250059_ERZ773394 | MGnify/ENA primary metagenome ERZ773394 (study PRJEB29103, sample SAMN06111957) | human gut metagenome | biome: human gut; feature: ankylosing spondylitis patient; material... | reverse complement strand
CGAGTGCGCATCTTTGGCACGTTAGTGCCTTTTTATGTAACAGGGAATTCCTCGGAATTTCCTGTTACATAAAAAAGCGGCAGTCCCGCCAAAAAAAGCAAGACTGCCGCCAGATTTTCTCTTATATGATATGAAGCTGCTCAAACGCCCAGGCGATCCCGTCGTCTTCGACATCTTTGGTGATGAAAGTTGCGTAGGGTTCAAGCCCCTTCGCATGATTCTCCATAATAATGCTGTTTCCGGCATACCGGATCATCGCCAGATCGTTCATGCTGTCCCCAAAGGCATAGGAATCTTCCCTCGCGATCCCATATCTCTTTAAGATCACTTCCATCGCCGTCGCCTTATCGTACCCCGTCGGCACGCACTCGTAGAGTCCGTGTCCCCGGTCGATGGCGGTCACGTCCGGTGCCAGGATCCTTAAAAAACCTTCCTCGTCACTGTTCTCGTCCGCAAGAACACAGAACTTATCAAAATCCACCAGCTCCGTATTCCAGTCCGCGCTGGCCAAGCCCTGGTTCTTGTAGACCACATTTTTCACATGCTCGATCTCATCCATGTGGGAGACACCGGTCTGCACCGTACATGCCTTCGGTCCCTCTAAGATTCCGTCAAGTTTACACTCGAGGATCGCCTTTTGGAGCTCCCAACGGCGTTTTGCGGAGATTTTTCTGTGGAGCAGGGCTTTTCCCTCCGCCTCTATGTAGGTTCCACAGCCGCAGAGGTAGCCGTCCACCGGTACTTTCCCCTCAACATCCTTCATCAGACATCTCGTCCTCCCGGAGTTGATGAAAACCAGGTGTCCGGCGCGGCGCGCCTCTGTTAAAGCAAGCGCCGCGCTCTTCGGGAGCTCCTTCGACGCATCCACCAGGAGCGTCCCATCGATATCAAAAAATAATGCTTTTCTCTTCATGATCTCCGTATTAGTTTGCTGCGGAACTGCTCTCGCTCTCCTCGGCAGCAGTCTCTTTCTCTTCAAGAATATTCTCAGCCTCTGTTGTCTCGGCTTCTGTCTCCGGTGCCTCTACATATGTGGAGTTGTCGATCAGGTAGTAGTAAACAGCGCCCATGTCGAAAATCTGCTTTGCGGAATCCTCGCCGTAGGTCGTGATCATCTGCGCCGCGTTCTTGAAGTAGTTCATAACAGCGAGCTTATCTTTCTGTTCATCTGTCGCAGAAAGGTTCTCCTCTGCCTGGATCGCGTTTAAAATGATCTGCTGTTTTACAAGGTTCTCTGCTGTGTCGCGGAGTCCGTCCTCGTCCGTTCCCAGGAACATGCTGAGGAACTGATCGAACTCAAGTCCATAGCTGCTTGCATAGCTGGAATATGTGCTCTTTAACTGGTTGAACATATCATCAACGGCATCCGGGTCAGCTGTAACCTCGGAGTTGTTGATGACCTCGTTTAAGAGCTCACTTCCTGCCGCGTTGAAGAACTGGCTGTCAGCCTCTGCCTGAAGCTCCGCACGTACTTCCTCTTTTAACTGGTCAAGAGTCGCTGTATCATCGTTGTAGTAACGTTTTGCGAGATCATCATCCACCTTGCTGTCGGCCTCAGATTTTAACTGGTTTAATTTTACATGGAAGACGACTTCCTGGCCTGCGAGGTCAGCGCTGCTGTAGTTGTCCGGGAATTTTAAGTTTAAGTCTTTCTCATCGCCGACATTCATGCCGATGACGCCGTCCTCAAAGCCGTCGATAAATGTGCCGCTGCCAAGCTTCAGGTCATAGCCCTCTGCGGTTCCGCCTGCAAATGCCTCGCCATCCTTTGTGCCGGAATAGTCGATATTTGCGGTGTCACCTTCCTGGGCCGGGCGTCCCTCGATGGTTACCGGGTACTCCGCGCAGAGTTCTTTTAATCTTGTCTCGATCTTGGCGTCAGTAACTTCCTCTTCCTTTGCGGAGAAGGTCAGGTTCTTGTAATCTCCGAGAGTGACGCTCTCCTCGTCGTGAAGTTCTTCCTCGGATTTTGTCTCTGTCTCAGTTGGCGCGGATGCTGTCTCCTCTACAGCCGCGGAGCTGCTCTCAGCATTCTGATTCTTATTTCCGCATCCTGTTGCAATCACTGCAGCTACAGCAACGCAGATACCTGCTTTTATAATTTTTTTCATATTCTTGTTTCCTTCCATTCTGTCTCAATTTCCCCGCGCACCGCCCATTTTCCGGGTCACCCGCGCGTGATATTTATTCTAACATACCGCCACGCGAAAAAAAAGGGTGTTCACAGAATTTTAAGATATTAGTGTCCAAAGGTCTGAAGTCCGCCGCAAGCTTGCTTGCAGGAGGATTTTGGATCTTGGTATCAGAGAGGTCAAAAGACTTTTTGACCTCAACATCATTTTAAGAGAAAATCAAAAAGCATCCTGTAAGGATCATATCATCATGATCCCGCCAGGATGCTTTTTACTATCTCTTATTTGTAGAACGCACAAAACGCCTTATATGTATTGTACACATCAAGCTTCGAAGCCAGCTCAAACGGCGCATGCATGGAAAGGATCGGAACACCGAGATCCACGACATCCACATCCATCATCGCCACAAACTGGGCGATGGTTCCGCCGCCGCCCGCGTCAACGGCGCCGAGTTCGCCAGTCTGCCAGTAAACGCCATTCTCTTCCATGATACCGATGACCTTCGCCATGGTCTCCGCGCTGGCATCACTGCTGCCGGATTTTCCTCTCGCGCCCGTGTACTTTGTGAGTACGCAGCCTTTGTTTACATAACTGGAGTTTCTGTTCTCGTAAACACTGGCGAACGTCGGATCATATGCCGCATTTACATCGGAGGAGAGGCAGATGGAATGGCGCAGAACGGTCTTTGTGTCCGCCCCAAAGCTCTCCGCAAGATCCTCAACCGCATGGTGGACGTAGTCAGAGTGAAGTCCCGTATTTCCGACGGAGCCGATCTCTTCCTTATCTGTAAGGATCGTGAATGTGGTGTGTTCCGGGTTCTCCGCAGCAATCTCCGCCATCAGCGCTGTATACGCGCACACACGGTCATCCTGTCCATAGGAACCGATGAGGCCGCGGTCCAGTCCGATATCAACGGCCTTGTATGCCGGAACCATCTCGATCTCCGCACGGGTGAAATCCTTCTCCGTGATTCCATAGCGGTCATTCAATAACTTCATCGCAAGGAGCTTCGCCGGATTCTTGATCTTCTCGTTCTCCTCGTCATGGTACGGGATGGAGCCGATGATGATGTTCAGCTCCTCGCCCTTTAAGCCCTCGCCGAGCTTTCTTCCGTTCTGCTCTGCCGCAAGGTGCGGGAGAAGGTCTGTCACGCAGAACTGCGGATCGCCCTCTTTCTCGCCGATGGAGACCTCAACAGTCTCTCCGTCCGCCTTCATAACAACGCCGTGCATGGATAACGGCACGGTGCCCCACTGATATTTGCGGATTCCGCCGTAGTAGTGCGGCTTTAAGTAGGCGATCTCGTCCTTTTCAAATAATGGGTTCGGCTTTAAGTCCAGGCGCGGGGAATCGATATGGGCGCCGTTCATGCGCAATCCCTCGTTCAGATCCTTTGTGCCGATGGTGGAAGCGATGATCGCTTTCTTTCGGTTTACCCAGTAGATCTTGTCGCCCGGCTTGTAGGACGCCTTCGGGTCAAATTCCTTGTATCCGGCGTTCGTTAAGAGCGATACCGCTTTTTTCACACATTCTCTCTCGGTCTTTCCCTCATTTAAGAATGTCTTGTATCCCTCGCAGAAATTCTGCGCCTCCGGAATCTGTTCCGGCGCTTTTTCTCCGATGTGCGGAGCTTCCCAGAGAAGTGCTTTTTCCAGATCTTTGCCGTTCATGCTAAAAACCTCCGTATGTGTATTTTATGAATTATAACAACTCACTCACGCTGCCTGGTCCGAATCAGTCTGTTTTATGGAAACCATTTTCGACCTGGACACATGTTCCAATTCCTGCATGCAGCTGTCGTGTCTTATCTCTTACTTTGTAAGCAGATCTTTACTGTCGAGCATCAGTGTAAATGGACCATCGTTTAGCAGGTCCACCTTCATATCTGCCCCGAACTCCCCATGTGCCACCTTCTCCACATGCATCCTGCACCGCTCCATAAAGTATTCATAGAGGCGGTCCGCATGATCCGGCGCTCCGGCGTCAGTAAAGCTCGGGCGGTTGCCCTTTCTGCAGTCCGCGTACAGCGTAAACTGGCTCACAACAAGGATCTCGCCGCCCACATCCTGGAGCGAGCGGTTCGTCTTTCCGTTCTCATCCTCAAAAATGCGGAGCTTGCAGATCTTGTCCGCCATCTTGTCCGCAATGCTCTCGTCATCCGTGTCGGAGACGCCGAGAAGGATCAGGAATCCCTGTCCGATGGCTCCCGTCTCCCGTCCGTCCACATGGACCGACGCGTGTTTTACTCTCTGTAATACGACTCTCATGTTTCCTCCGACGCTCTGCCTGCACTCCATTTTCCGTACCGGCAGATCCGCCCACAAATTTTATATTTTCGCTGCTGGAATTCCCTGCCTTAACAAGAGCGGAAACGGCCTACGTTGGACCGTTTCCTGCAAGTTCTTCCTGTCTTTTTTCTGCCTTTTCCCGCTCGCGGCGCTTTTCTTTCTCAACACGCCGCTCTTCCTCCTCGACCGCCATGATCGCCTGGTTTAAGGAGAACATCTTCATGTCCAGCATATCCACCATATCGGCACAGGACTTCAACTCCCGCTCCAGATAATCCGGCGCTTTTCCTTCAAATTTATAAGCGATCTTGTGCTCTAAGGATGCCCAGAAGTCCATGGCGATAGTCCGGATCTGGATCTCGACCTTCGTGTCCCGCTTTCCTTCCGACAGATAGACCGGGATCGTCACTACCATATGGTAGCTCTTATATCCGTTCGTCTTCGGATATTTAATGTAGTCCTTAACATGCAGGACCGTGATATCCGCCTGTCTTGCGATCATATCCGCAATCGGATAAATATCGGACATAAAGGAACAGATGATCCTGATTCCCGCGATATCATTTAAGTGCTCCACCATGTTTTCAATCGTGACTTCACATCCATCGTTCTTCAGCTTTTTCACGATGCTCTCCGGTGTCTTCAACCGGGAAGTGATATGTTCGATCGGATTGTAATTGTATAACTGGATAAATTCATTGTTTAAGATCTCGATCTTCGTGTTGATGGATTTTAACGCGGAGCTGTATAAAAACATTGTTGATTTCCACTGATCGATCTGATCAAAGCCTCCAGACTCTTTCGTCATGCTGACGCCCCCTTTCTTTGCAGCCGGGAACGTTCCGTCCATGCGACCATGTCTTCACGCGTTCTCTGCTACAGCTTCAGACCCTTTAAGAGATCCGCAAGACCTGTGCTTGCCTGACCTTCTTCCTTATATCCGTAGGTGTCCTCAGCTTCTCTCTCCTCTTCCTCCTCGATCAGCTCCTTCATAGACAGACTGATCTTGTTGTTTGCGGTGGAGATAATTTTTACACGTACTTCCTGTCCCTCTTTCAGAACAGCGCCCGGATGTTTGATCCTCTTTGTGCTGATCTGGGAGATATGGAGGAGACCGGTAAGTCCGTTCTCAAGCTCTACAAATGCGCCGTAGTCCTTTAAGGTCTCGACGGTACCCTTCATGACAGCGCCGACTTCGCATTTTGCAATTTTTTTGTTTGTCTCTTCCTGTTTCTTCTCTCTGGCTGCCTCGCGGCCGGATAATACGAGGCGGTGTGTCTCCTCGTCGGCGGTGATAACGGTTACCTCGATGGTCTTTCCGTCGAATTCCTTTAAGTCTTCCACATACTCGTCGCTCAGGCGGGAAGCCGGAATAAATCCGCGGATTCCTTCCAGGTACGCAACGGCGCCGGCGTTTACGATCTCTGCGATCTTTACCGGGACAACGGTGCGCTCTTCCATCATATTTTTCAGCTTATCCCACGCGAGGACCTGATTTGCTTCCTTCTTTGAGAGGACCATATTTCCCTCGCCGTCGTTTGTCGCCATCACGGTGGCTGTGATCTCGTCGCCCGGATGGATCATCTCTGCCATGTTGAAATCAGGATCTTCGCTCAGGTCGTCCTTGCGGATCACACCGTCCGCGTAAGCCTTCAAGTCCACGATCACCGCGTCATCTGTCACATCGATCACGGTACCTGTCACAACATCGCCAACTCTAATTTTTTTAAGGGAGGCTTCCAGCTCCTCTTTGTAATCGTCCATGGATTCCATATGTCATCTCTCCTTTTCTCACCATCTGCCCTTACGCCGTCGGACGGCATAATTATGAATAGTAATTCCTTTCTCTATTTAACCATATTCTGTGAATATTTGCCATAGTTTTCACAAAAAAATCATGATAAAATGTGCATAGTAATTACTGTACACGGGTAGGAGTTTTCTGAGCTGAAAATTCCGTACAATACAGTGGCGGTAGTGGATTTTGCCGATCTGGAATGCGAAGCATCGGCAAAATCAGTTACTGTTTGCGCAAAGCGTGAGCAGTAACGCATAGTATATATTTTGGAGGCACTCACCATGAAAGATTATGCTGACCTGCATACCCATACCATCGCCAGCGGACATGCCTATGGAACCATCACGGAGATGGTCCATGCCGCCGCTTTAAAGGACCTGCCGATCCTCGGCATCACCGAGCACGCCCCGTCCATGCCCGGAAGCTGTGGGGAGATGCAGTTTTGTAACTTCAAAGTGATCCCGCCGGTCTTGGAGGGCGTCCGCCTTTTATTCGGCTGTGAGTTAAATATCGTAGATTATAAAGGAACCATCGACCTGTCGGAAAAGATGTTAAAGCGGTTATCCTACACCGTTGCCAGTCTCCATGACCTCTGCTTAAAGCCGGGAACAAGGGAAGAAAACACCTTCGCTGTCGTCACAGCATTAAAAAATCCATATGTCACGATCCTTGGACACCCGGATGACGGAAAATTCCCGCTGGACTACAAGGCGGTAGTGAAGACCGCAAAGGAGCACCACCGGATGATCGAGCTCAACAACACATCCCTGACCCCGGGCGGATCCCGCATCCACGCATACGAAAATGACCGGATCATTCTTCCGCTCTGTGCGAAATACAAGGTTCCGGTTATCATGAACAGCGATGCCCACTTTACGACGGCTGTCGGGGAACATGGACGGGCGGAGACCCTCTTAAAGGAGTTAAACTTTCCGGAGGAACTGATCGCAAACTATCATCCGGAGATTCTGAAGGAATATATTCCGGATTTAGCTGACTTCCAGGGTTGAATCATCTGATAAAAGGGGGCTTGCCTTTACTGCTGGCAGCATATTTCAGCTGTCTGACAGCACAAAAAACGGCTGCGAAGTTTTATTTCACTTCACAGCCGTTTCCTCTTTCGTAAAAATCATTCCAGAATTACTTCAGCAGTTTGTCGACCTTCGCCCACAGTGCCTGCAGTTCCTTCTGATCGCTCAGACGGTCTTTCTGGATCCGGATAATATTCTCCAGCGCCGCATTCGCGCCGTCCGCATTTAACTTCTCGTCACAGGTCTTCTTCGCCTTTGTGTACGGGTCCATGCTCTCCTGATCCTCTTCCTGCTCTGCCTGGAGCTTCCGGATCTTCTCCACAAGCTTTACCGCCTCGTCCGACGGGTTCTTTACATCCTGCCAGTTTAAAAGGTGGGTGTTGTTCTCCGCGTTGATCGTATCCAGTGCAATACTGTTCTTTAACATCGTTTTCCAGTTGTCCGAGATCGCCATCTCATACGTCTGCTTCGCAGTCTTATTATCCGCAAAAGCTGTCAACGGCATTCCCGCAAGACATACCAGAAGACCGAATAAAAATAAAATCCTCTTCATCTTCGTGTCCTCCTCATTGCAAGCTGATAATCAATCTCTTGACACTTTCGTGCTCCCGAGATACTAAAACATCTGAAACCCACCCGATTTTACTTTTTATTCAATAGGTGGATATTTTCCATGTTCCGTTCATTCAAAGAATATCTGCAAATGTCTGCTTATCACACTTACAAGTCCACTCTCTGAACTGTTATCATCTTATCACACTTCTGTCCATTCTTCTACGGCAAAGCTGCGGCAATCCTGCGGCAGTATGATCGTAAATATGGCACCTTCCGGCGAGGCTTTTGCCGCAATATCGCCTCCCATGTACTCCATGGAGCGTTTTGCGATGGAAAGCCCCAGCCCGTGATTTCCGTTCTTCCCTTTATAAAAGCGATCGAACAGATGAGGAAGATCGTCTTCTAGGATTCCCGGCCCGTCGTCCCGGATCGTGATCTTTAGCTGCTCCCCGTTCTCCTCCACTGAGATCCAGACCATCTCCTTAGCGTAGCGGATACAGTTTGATGTCACATTCGAGAACGCCCGGCCTAAAAGCATCACATCCGAGATAATCTTATGCTCATCCCCCGGCAAAAATTCCAATTTTATTTTTTTCTGGTACGCAAGTCCCTCGAGGCGCTCGATCTGGTCCTCGATGTACTCCCGGATCCCCATCTCCACCGGCACAACCTGGTACCGCATCTGGTCCATTCTCGTCAACGTCAGGATCCCGTCAACAACTTCCGTCAGGCGGCTGCTCTCGTCCAGGATCACGCCTGCTGCCTGAGAGACGTCCTCAAAGACACCTCTCTGGATTCCCTGGGCATAACCGCTGATGGACATAAGCGGCGTTCTGAGCTCATGGGACGCGTTCTGGAAAAACACACGCTCCGCCTCGTCCGCCTTTAAGAGGTTATCCTGCATCTGGTTGATCTCATTTTCCAGCTCGTAGAGCTCCTTTACGTTGGTTCCGGTCTCGACTTTCTTAAACTTCTTCTCACCGATTCCCCGCGCAGCTTCGCAGAGACGGCTCACCGGAGTCGAAATACTTCCCGCGACGAACCAGAACAGCACAATGGACACGCCCGCCATCGCTCCCATGATCATGAACACCAGTCTCGACACCTCATTTAAGATCACGCTGGTATCGTGGATCGGACAGTATAAGAGCACATTCTGGACATGACCGGGCCGATTCTGACCCACATCCAGGAAATAGAGCATATATTTTGTGTCACCGATGGTCTCCTCCGTGATCTCCCCGCTCTCGAACGCCGGATCATTTCCGGTCATTCTCGTCAGGAACTCCGAGTACATCTGGGTCATCTCCGGCTGGTCATCATAGTTTTTCGGATACAGCACCCGGTACTTGTTTCCGATCACCAGCATCTTCGACTCCCCGGACTCCGTCTGGGCCGCGTTCCGCAGGGCATTTAGGAGACTTCTCCTGTCATCCTGCGCATTTGTCTCGTCCAGCACGTCCAGGTTCCTGTACTCGTCCGCCAATTCCTCCACCGTCTTCACCATCTGCCCCAGGTCACGCTTCGCGTTGTAGTTCATATGTCCGTCCAGCGCATAGCTGAACACGAACCACGCCGCAACCGGGAACGCGATCAGAAGAAGCATCACCGGAAGGAATATCTTCATCCGGATACTTAATTTCATGCCTCTCCTCCACTCGTCAGGCGGAATCCGTAGCCCCATACGGTCTCGATCTTCACGGTGCTCTTCTGGTCCTTCAGTTTCTTCCTGAGACGCTTCACCATGTCATCCACGGCGCGGGTGTCAACTTCCCTGCTGTCCACCTTCCAGAGAGATTTTAACAGGTCATCACGGCTCGCCGCATGTTCCTGGCGCTCCAGCATATGGCACAGGAAGTCGAATTCCAGCGGTGTCAGGGCAAAATCTTCGTCCTTTAACTTCGCGGCACGGCGCTTCGGGTAGAGCTTGATATCCCCGATCTCATAGGAATCCTTCGCCTCTTCCTCCTGTCCGGAGAATGTGTCCACGCGGCGGAATAACGCCTTGACTCTCGTCACAAGTTCCAGCGGCAGGAACGGTTTTACCATGTAATCGTCGCTTCCGAGAGTGATTCCGGTGATCCGGTCTAACGGGGAATCCTTTGCAGAGACAATGATGATCGGAACATGGCTCGTCTTCCGGATCTGGGTGCAGACCGTGAGGCCATCCATCCCCGGCATCATGATATCGAGGATGCAGAGATCCGGCGCTTTTTTCTGGAACGCGTCAAGAAGGGACTCGCCATCCCCGAAGCACTCCACCTCATATCCCTCTTTTTCCAGGAAATTTTCTATCAGAAAACAAATGTTTTTTTCATCATCCGCCACATAGATCAGCTTTGGCATAATTTTCCCTCCTGTATTTCTATTATCTGCCAGAATGCGCAGCCCATTCCGCCGCCTTTCGGCAGTCTGCGTTCCCGAGTTTTAGCTTCTTTGTTAACGCCCATTATACCATGCCTTTCCTTGCATGGTAAATACCTGCCGCAGAATTGCCGCACGACCGCCCGGACCCGCGTCTCATTCTGATCATCTGAATATTGTAACTGTTCAGTGCCTCACAGTTACGGGCAAAAATCCATTCCAAATCGGCTTCGCCGATGGGATTTTTGCCTTTAAGCCTATGTTTTATTACGGTCAGCGCAGCAAGTGTGCAGACCTACTGAACAGTTACTGAATATTTTCAATTTCTGCTCCTGCAGCCGGGAACAGAGGACAAAACTTCGCAGAAAATTTTCCGCAAAACTCCTTTTTCCATTGTACTTTTCAGCAAACTGTTGTAAACTAACTCTATATCACAGCGCAGTGCGAAAGAAATGATTTTCCCACTCGCCATCCTAAATTTTCAGAAAGGAAGGAATCTCACATGAATAACGACCTGGAATTTCTCACCCGCGTGATCGACGAAAAATCCGCGAAGATCCTGGATGCCAACGATAAGATCTGGGAGTATGCCGAGCTGGCGTTCCATGAGACAAAATCGGCTGCCCTGTTAAAATCAATCTTAAAAGAAGAGGGCTTTACCTTGACGGAAGGTGATGCCGGAATCCCGACCTGCTTTACCGGAACCTTCTCCTACGGAACCGGAAAACCTGTGATGGGAATCCTCGGCGAGTACGATGCCCTGTCTTCCCTGAGCCAGAAGGCCGCTGACCCGCACAAGGAACCTTTAAAGGAAGGCGCTCCGGGACATGGCTGCGGCCACTGCGCGCTCGGTACCGGCGCTCTCGCCGCTGCCCTGGCTGTCAGGGAATACCTGATCGCCAACAAGAAGGACGGAACCATCATCTACTTCGGCTGCCCGGCTGAAGAAGGCGCAGGTTCCAAGCAGTTCATGGCCCGCGCAGGCATGTTCGACGATGTCGATTTCGTATACTCCTGGCACCCGGCAACAAAGAACGCCGTCGAGTGCAATCACAGCAACGCCATCATGGGCGCAAACTTCTATTTTAAGGGTGTTGCCTCCCATGCAGGCGCAACCCCATACCTCGGAAGAAGTGCCCTGGACGCCGTTGAACTCATGAACGTGGGCTGCAACTACCTGAGAGAGCACATGATCCCGGAGGCGAGGATCCACTACGCTTACATCGATGCCGGCGGAACCGCCCCGAACGTCGTACAGGATCACGCGACGATCCGCTATGAGGTCCGCTCCCCGTGGGTCTACCAGGTAAAAGAGCTCTTCGAGCGCGTAAAAAATGTTGCCCGCGGCGCATCCATCATGACCGATACCACCTTTGAGTGCGAGCTTTCCATGGCGTTCACCGAATATCTTCCAAACAACGCCCTGGCGGCGGTTGCGGACGAGTGTTTACAGGAAGTCGGCGCTCCGAAATGGGATGACGCGGATTACAGGATGGCAAAGGAATTCTTAAATACCTACCCGGCGACCACCCTGGAAAACATCAAATCCCAGATCATTGAGACTTACGGGGAAGACCGCTTAGAGGAGATTCTTGAAAGGCCGCTGGATTCCGAGATCCACCCGTTCAACCCGGATAAGATCAAGCTGACCGCCGGCTCTACAGATGTGGGTGATGTCGGATACGCCGCCCCGACCTTAAACATCAATATTGCCACCGCATGTGTCGGAAATGTCGGACACTCCTGGCAGATGGTTGCCCAGTCCTGCAGCCCGTTAGCCCACAAGGGACTCCTGACCGCAGCAAAAGTCCTGGCTCTCTCCTGCATCCGCACCATGGACCGCCCGGATGTGATCGAAGCCGCAAAGAAAGAACTCCACAAGAGAAACGGTGGACACTATTCCTGCCCGCTGCCGGATTCTGTTGAGCCGCCGTTAGATACATACTAAACCGTCGATTCACGGTTCTCCGCAGACTCCATCTTTCACAATTTGAAACTGCTTTATCTGTAAAATCTTGTCTGCGTGAGTTCAGTCTTTCATACAAAAAACGGATATTTTGTTACAGTTCAGCCATGCGCTGGTTTGAATGAGAAAGTGTGTTGCAAGCTTGCTTGCATAAGCACTTTTTCAT
>ENA-USUG01006469-USUG01006469.1-human-gut-metagenome-genome-assembly--contig:-NODE-6469-length-12307-cov-4.389125_pt1 | contig 12307 bp, 8 predicted proteins | sample MGYA00250059_ERZ773394 | MGnify/ENA primary metagenome ERZ773394 (study PRJEB29103, sample SAMN06111957) | human gut metagenome | biome: human gut; feature: ankylosing spondylitis patient; material... | reverse complement strand
TCTTCCTTCCACTTTCCTCCCTGCTTCTACCCCCTTGTATAATTAGAATCGCTGCCAATCTTGCTAAGATAAGAAACAGGAACACGGATTGTAGAAAATCCTGCGTTTTTGACTGCTTTGATCAGATTAGCCGAAATAGTTGGGTTGCCCCATGCTGTTTCACTTGGTGTACCATTGTTTGCTGCTTCCAATTGGTTTCCAAGATTCCAGCCAGCCCCCATTGCAGTAACCATCTGTGATACGGCGACCACCGAGATCTACACTCTTTCCCTACACGACGCTCTTCCGATCTATTGCCGCAGCGAGTGCGACTGCTAAAAGTTTTTTGATTTGCATTTGGTTTACCTCTCCTTTTGTACAAAAATTATACTTTGCTGTTAAATTATAGCATGGCATTGTGCATAGTGCTACAAAGGAAAGGTTAAATAAAAATAAAGTATACAAAATATATAAAAAAATACATAAAATATGAGAATAATTGGCTATGAATGACAAAAACTGGCAAGCTAGCGTTTCTTATCCGGTGCTATTATTTTGAATTTTATTTTTTCCGGAATAGCAAAATACCGGCTCCTGTGATCAGAAGTAAACCGCCAAAGATCCAATGCAATGTCTTTTCACCGGTAGCTGGAGAGTATTTTGACAAGGTTTGTGGAATTGGTCTTGGTGCCGGTTGTACAAATGTTACTTTTTTCTTTGTGACTGTTACCTGTCTGCTTGTCGGAGAAGCAGTTGGAGAGGCCGTGATCTGTGTGTTACTTGGTGCAGGTGTAACCGATGGAGTTGGTGCTGTTGTAGCGGTAGGTATCGGACTTAGCGGTACGGTAGGAGTAAAAGCCGGTGTTATCGTCGGAGTGGTTGACGGTGTTGCCGTAGGAGTAGGCTTGACGGTTGGAGTCGTAGTGGGAGACGGTTTTATCGTAGGAGTAGGGGTAGGTTTCGCCGTAGGAGTAGGAGACGGTTTGACGGTCGTAGTGGGAGACGGTTTTATCGTAGGAGTAGGGGTAGGTTTCGCCGTAGGAGTAGGAGTCGGCTTGACGGTTGGAGTAGGAGTGGGAGACGGTTTTATCGTAGGAGTAGGGGTAGGTTTCGCCGTAGGAGTAGGAGACGGTTTGACGGTTGGAGTGGGAGACGGTTTTATCGTAGGAGTAGGGGTAGGTTTCGCCGTAGGAGTAGGAGCCGGCTTGACAGTAGGAGTAGGAGTGGGAGACGGTTTTATCGTAGGAGTAGGGGTCGGTTTCGCCGTAGGAGTAGGAGTCGGCTTGACAGTAGGAGTAGGAGTGGGAGACGGTTTTATCGTAGGAGTAGGGGTAGGTTTCCACGTTGGAGTAGGAGTCGGCTTGACGGTTGGAGTAGGAGTAGGCTTGATCGTTGGGGTTGCACTTGGGCTTGGTGGCGTAACTTCTTTATAAGGATAGAAATGTCCTTCAGCACCGCAACAATAGAGATTGTTTACAATATAGCTGCCTTCAAAACAGCCGTTTGTGATCGAAACCGTTGCATTCGGAGCGACAACATGCCCCGGCATATATTCGCAATGAAGTTTTTTGTTTTGTGGAAAATTCCAGATCAATTTGACACCGGAAAGATCCATTTGTCCGGCACGTATCGTTTCCGCACCTTCGATGTTTTTTAAACCATGTGCATCATCAAGCAGATGAGCTTTTTTCTGGTACGTTCCAAAGAAGTTTGTAAAAAGACTGCTCTGTCTGTCATTCGTAGCGATAAAGACTGCTTTTTTCCAGTCGTCCGGACGGACAAAAGAATAGCTGCCACCGATGGAGAGAGGATCACTTTGTTCTATACTAATAATGTGATCGGTTTCTGCTAATTCTTTTAAATCTTTCACACCATCGATCAGGATCCAGTCTGCTTTTTTGATGATCCGTTTAGGAATCCGGACGGAATGGACGGTTTTACTAAATGGAATCGTCAAAAGCCATCCGTTGTTGCCATCAAACGATACATAGTGCATCTGATTCATTGACAGAGTCAAGGAAGCCTGATCCATCATATCGGCTGATTCACGGATCAGAGATGTAAAAGCAGAATCAAATCGGATATATGCATTGTTTTTATCAGGATATTTTGTCAAAGAAGGGTAATTACGGTTTGCATTTTTATAATATGCTGGCTGCTTGCAAAGATCTTTATATTTGGAGTCGGATGCAAGATAGTGGCTGTTATTTTGTCCGTTGTAGTTATTCAGGGAGAGAACAGTATCAAAATAAGAAGGAACGATCGCACCATCTCCAAACGTATTTAAATAGGTTTTGCCGCCACAGGCTGCTGCACCGACAAAGTGATTATTGCTTTGCAATTCGTTTCGGACAAAGAATTGATAATCACTTGCAAGCTGACGGACCGTATACGTTTTTTGCGTGTCTGTATAGGATGGGGAAGCGGCTTTTCCGTACATCACACTGCATGCTGTACTACATACCAGCAACAGGCAAAGAAAAAAAGATGTTAAAGTTCGAATAGGATGTTTCAATAGTTATTTCCTCCATTCATTTTGTTTTTGTGCAATGATAAAAAAACGGGTTTTGGAATCAGAACCACAGGTTGATAAAACTAACCATTGTGATTTTTTGTCTTTGGAAGCGTCTAAAAGAAGTATTTTGCTTTGGGAGGTTCCATGCAGATCAATCGCCCGGACAAAGTGATATATGCTGTCAGGTGTATTAGAAAATGTATAAAGAATGTCCTTGTTACACCATACAGCACTGGATCGGATACGATATAAAATTTTAGAAGTAGGAGTAATGATGTAGATAAAATAGACTTTTTTTACAAAATCCGACTTATCAAGCTGACGAAGTGCACCAAACATCGTTCCATTTCTCATATTATGCCCATAGAGTATAAGGAGTGCATCGGTGAAGTCTTTTTTTGATTGTGTTTTAGAAAAAATACAGCCAGGATATCCGGTACTGCCGTTCAGATTGTGGTTAAGATAGTATGTATCATATTTAGAATGTTGTAAGATTGGATAAGAGACATTGGTATCCGGGATCATGATCCAGGCATAAATGTCAGAATTATATTTCCATAGAAGCGGAAAATCAATATTCGGTATGGTTACCGTTCTTTTTTTGTATTTCTTTTTGGAATAATTTTGTTTCTTTGAAATGGTCTGTGGCGGGCTGCGCTGGATCGCCTTTTTTTGAAGTGACCGGTATTGCGATTGTGCCTGTCGGAGTTGTTGATCATATTGTAAAGAATAGATACCAAAGAGTATCAGTGTAATAAGAAAGGCTGTTACTGACAGCCAAAAGAAGCTTCTTTTCCAAGGTCGTAAATGACGCAAAGAAATCCTCCTGTTTTGTCAGGCTGTATTGACATTGTATTTGAAAAAAAAGAGAATATGCCATTTGGCTTGTTCCCTTTTTGTGGAATATTTTTCTTTTGTGCTTCATAAAGTGGTAACAAGGCTAAAGAAAGAATCAGACAAAAAGGCAGGAATGGAGGAAAAATATGAGTGGCTTTAAAGTGTATCAGGATTTAGCAGAACGAACCAATGGAGAATTCTATCTTGGCGTATGTGGTCCGGTTCGTACAGGAAAGTCTACATTTATAAAGAGATTCATGGAATTAATGGTAATTCCCGGAATAGAAGATGAAAATGAAAAAGAAAGAACAACAGATGAATTACCGCAGTCAGCAGATGGAAAGACGATCATGACAACGGAACCGAAATTTATTCCGAAAGAAGCCGTTTCGGTCGACTTATATGGAGAAAATCAGGTAAAAGTCCGCATGATCGATTGTGTCGGTTATATTGTTCAGGAAGCAGAAGGTATTCGTGAAGAAGAAAATGAGCGTATGGTCATGACACCATGGTCAAAAGAGCCGATGCCGTTTTCCGAAGCGGCAGAATTCGGAACACGTAAAGTGATCCATGATCATTCCACACTTGGCATCGTAGTGACAACGGATGGAAGCTTTGGCGAAATTTCAAGAGAAGCATATGTTCCGGCAGAAGAAAGAACCATACAGGAATTAAAAAGTATCGGAAAACCATTTGTCGTTCTTTTAAATACTGTAAAACCATTTGGAGAGGAAGCCAAAGAACTGGCACAAAAACTCAGTGAAAAATATGAGGTATCGGTACTTCCTGTAAATTGTAACCAGCTTCGTAATGAAGATATCGGACGTATCATGGAACAGATGTTATCGGTATTTCCGATTCGCCAGCTTGTATTCCGTCTTCCCAAATGGGTAGAAATGCTGCCGATCGATCATTGGTTAAAGAAAGAGCTGATCGAAAGTGTGCGTAAGATCCTTGATAAAATATCACTTGTGCGTGATGTGATCCGCGATAACTTCGCTGTCGATAATGATATGATCCGTGAATTTAAGATCGATAGTATAGGCATGGAAAACGGTATTGTGCAGATTGAGGCACTTTTTGATGACAGCCGGTATTATCAGATCATCAGTGAACTGGTGGGAACACCGATTGAAGGCGAATATCAGCTGATCCATCTGTTAAAGGAATATGTAGGAAAGAAAGAAGAGATTGAAAAGCTGTCGGATGCATGGAAAGAGGTGCATGCAAAAGGTTATGGAGTGATCACACCGGGAACAGAAGAAATTGTCATCTCGGAACCGGAGATCATTCGTCATGGGAACAAGTTTGGTGTCAAGATCAAAGCAGTCAGTCCGTCTGTTCATCTGATCCAGGCGAACATAGAAACAGAGATTGCACCGATCGTTGGTACACAGCAGCAGGCAGAAGACCTGATCCATTATATTGCCGGGCAGAATGCGGAGGCAGAAGAGTCCATTTGGGATACGAATATCTTTGGAAAGACCGTCAGACAGCTGGTAGAAGAAGGCATGACTTCGAAAGTGAACCGGCTGACAGAGGAAAGCCAGATGAAATTACAGGATACCTTGCAAAAGGTTATCAATGACAGCAACGGTGGTCTGGTCTGTATTATTATCTGATCCGGTGAAAAATGGTAAGAGTACATATGACTATGTGGAAACTTATAATGTATAATATTCATGGCAAAAATTGTAAGCTGGTTGACAATTATTACATCACTTGCTATACTTGTAATAGTTTTGTAACATTTGTAAATTTTTTGCAACAAAGGAACAAGGTGTTTCTAAATAGGAAATACCTTGTTCTGTATAAAAAGTGATTGGAAATGAGGAATACCATGAAAAAAAGATATCATAAATTTATTATGGCAGGCACGATTGTTGTATTGACAGGAAGTCTGGTTTCAATACATGGACAGGCTGTTTCGATTTCAAAGGAAAAGCCGCTTGCCGGAATCACACTGTCATTAGATCATTATTGTGAAACTGTGATCGCTGATGCACAGGAAGATGCAGCACAGGCACAAAAAGAAGCACAAAATGTACAGACAGGTGCGGTCGATACAACACAGCAGTCTGCTGAGGTACAGGATGTAGCAGCAGCGGCTGCAACGGATCAGACTACATTAACAGATCTTACTCCGCAGGCAACAAAAGAGCCGGAACAAAAGATTAAATTAAGTGCAAAATATAAGAATTTAGGTATTGTAAAAGTAGACACATATTTGAATGTCAGAAAGAAGGCAAGTGAAAACTCTGCTTTAGTCGGAAAGATGACAAAAAATACAGGATGCGATATCCTTTCGACGAAAAAAGGCTGGTCAAAGATCCGTTCAGGAAAAGTCAAAGGTTATGTCAAAACAAAATATCTGATACAGGGAGAGGCAGCACAGCAAAAAGCATTGAAAGTTGCTTCCTTAAAAGCAATCGTAAAGACAGAGACATTAAATGTACGTTATCTGCCAAGTACAGACGCACCGATCTATGATCAGTTATCAGAGGATGAAGATTATACGGTAGAAAAAGAAAATCTTACCGTTGAATATATGAAAAACTATGTCAAAAAGAAAAGCAGCAAGAATGCGACAAAAGGTGTAGATCTTGATGCAATGTATGATAACCTTTCTAACTGGGTCATGCTTTCGATCGATGATGAAAAGGTGTTTGTCAGCAAGGATTTTGTTTCGATCAAGTATAAGCTAAAGAGTGCGGTATCTTTCAAAGAGTCTGACAGCAGTTCTTCTTCTGATTCAGGTAATGGTTCTATGGTCAGCTATGCAATGCAATTTTTGGGGAACCGCTATGTATGGGGTGGTACAAGCTTGACAAACGGAACAGACTGTTCGGGATTTACAATGGGAATCTACAGACATTTTGGTATTTCGATTCCTAGAACATCTGCAGCGCAGGCATCTGCATCCCGCAGCGTGAAAAGCTCCGAGGTACGTCCGGGCGATCTGTTCTTCTATGGAAGCGGTCATGTCAGCCATGTAGCAATGTATATCGGCGGAGGAAAGATCATTCATGCAAGTAATGCCAGAGATGGTATTAAGATCTCAAATGCATACTACCGTAAACCGTTAAAGATCGGACGTTTCTCATAAAAAGGATGTATTATTCCTGTATGTCACACAAGAAGGCAGATCTTTTTGAATGACAGGAATACAGAAATGCTTTTGGCATATGGAATAAAATATGGTATATTTAGATACATCACAGGAAAATCCTGTGATGTATCTTTTTGTGGAATAGGAAATCCGCTGTTTCCTATAAAGAATAAAATGCTCTGTGAGGATGCAATTACCGCACAGTGGAAAAACGGATCGTTATACATTTTGACTTTTTAGGAGGAAACTAAAATGCTTTTTAAAATCTTAGTTGGTATTCTTATATTTGTAATTCTTTTTTTGTTAAAAGGATTTTATGATCAGCAAAAGTATAAAGATAAGATACAATTTCTGTTAAAACAGGAATGGGGAATGGAAACAAGAGACGAATATAGCGATAAGATCTTTCGGAATATCTGCTTTTATCATGAACAAAAGAAAAAAGAATCAGACATCGATGATATTACATGGAATGATCTGGAGATGGATCAGATCTTTATGTTATTAAATCATACCAGAACATCAGCCGGTGAAGAATACCTGTACCATTTGCTACGCAGCCCTCTTTATCAGAAAGAAGAATTAGATAAGAGAGAACAGTTGATCGAAGAGATCACAAAACAGGAAGACAAGCGTTATGATCTTGAAATGGCATTGTGTGATATTGGTAAGACAGACCAGATATCCGTGTATGAATTTTTAAGTTTGGCAAAAGAGTTAGATCAACTACAGGTAAAGCGTTTTCCGCATCTGATCGCATGTCTTGCAATGGTTGGTTCTGTTGTGATGCTGCCGTTCTTTCCGTCAGAAATGATCCTTTTGCTGTTTGTTGTTATGGCGGTCAATGCATATTTTTATTATAAGGCAAAAGCAGAAATGACATCGTATCTGGCATTGTTTTCTTTTATTTTGCGAACGATCAAAAAATGTGATGCGATCAGTTCCGTTGATTTTGTGGCAGCAAAAAACGAACGAAGGCGGATGAAAGAGCTTGCCGGCAAGTTTCGGAAGTTTTCGAGATTTTCTTTTTTGGTATCCGGTGGAAGTTCGATATCAGGCAGTCTGTTTGATGCAGTCTTTGACTATGTCAGAATCTTGTGTCATGTCGATCTGATCAAAATAGGAACAATGATCAAAGAAGTTTGCAAATATGAGAAAGAATTATTAGAATTGTATGATATCATCGGCTATCTGGATGCGATCATCGCAATTGCCTCTTTTCGTGACAGTGTAGAAACATATTGTATTCCGCAATTTGAGATGGAAAAGGAGCATTCCAAGCAGCTGAAAATGCAAATGCTATACCACCCGTTGATCAAAAATCCGGTCAAAAATTCAATTGATACCGACAAAAGTATACTCTTTACCGGTTCCAATGCATCCGGTAAATCGACATTTTTAAAAGCAGTAGCGATCAATGTATTATTTGCACAGACGATACATACGGTATTGGCAGACGAATATTGTTCGGCTTTTTACCGGATCTATTCGTCGATGGCATTGCGTGATGATATTTTATCACAGGAAAGTTATTTCATCGTTGAGCTCAAATCCTTAAAACGTATTTTTACCAAAATACGAGAAGATGATGTTGCGGTACTTTGCTTTATTGATGAGATATTGCGAGGTACAAATACCGTTGAGCGTGTGGCAGCATCTTCTCAGTTGCTAGAGGAAATTGCTAAAAAGAATGCTTTATGCTTTGCGGCAACGCATGATATTGAATTAACGTATTTATTAGAAGATATATATCAGAATTGTCATTTTGAAGAAGTGTTACAGGATGGTGATGTTTCCTTTGACTACCTGTTAAAAGAAGGAAGAGCAAATTCGAGAAATGCGATAAGACTTTTAGAAGTGATCGGTTTTGATAAAGAAGTCGTAAAGCGTTCACAGCAAAGAGTCGATCGTTTCTTACAAAAAGGAATCTGGGAATAGCTTTTGTATAAAGTCATAAAACCGTGCAATACTAGTAGAAAGAGAGAAGTGCTAGGAAAGAAAGGTACGGTGAAAATATGAAACAGAAAACATCTTATTGGCTGATCGCATTGTTGATGGTATGCAGTGTGGTTTTTGGCGGACTGACCGGATATTTTTGTGCGTTTTATCATGTGAAAAGCAGTCAAAAGACATTTGAAAAAGAAATGCAAAAGGAAATGACAGCTTCGATCGATGAAAATGTAAAGAAAGAAGCTTCGACAGCAGCCAAAAATGCATTGAAAGAAAATATGAAGAGCATTCAGGCAGAAGCCTCAAACCAAAAGCTTAGTGTCGATACGGTCTATCAGGTACAAAAATATGATGCCGCCAGCAAACAGACTACAACGGAATATGAGACACTTCCCAAAGAGCTTGTAGGACTTGACCGTGACGAGACAGATGCATATTGCAAAAAATATATGAGCAGTCTGCCGGTGCAGGAATATTTAGATGGTTTGCAAAGCTTTGGCGTTGTTGCGTTTGCAAAAGACCGTCTGATCGTAAAGAAGATCTATGACAGCAGTAAAGTGACATATCGTTATTATCTGATTGCAATAGATGGAGAAGTTGTTGTATATTATGGAGATAAGAATACGATCTATGAATATACCGGGATCGAGACAAAAAATCTGACCACAGAAGAAAGAACACAGTTAAAAAAGGGCGTAGAAGTCAAAGATGAAAATGAGTTATATAGTATACTGGAAAATTATTCTTCCTGATGATGCAAAGCAGATGGTTCTTTTGCATAAAAGGAAAAAAATAATTTAACCATACAATTCATTTTATGATAGAAAAGAAAGTTTATATGCTAAAAACAATCTGATCATATATCTTTATGATAGAAAGAAAGGGAACAAAAGAAATGCGCAGTATAGAAGTGCTTGTTCTCGGAGGAGGAGCTTCCGGGATGATGGCAGCGATCATGGCGGCAAGAGAACATGCTCATGTGATGATCCTTGAAAAAAAGAACCGGCTTGGCAAAAAATTGTTAGCAACCGGAAATGGCAGATGCAATTTTACAAACAAAGTGCAAAAAAAAGAATGCTATCGTGGAAAAGATGCAAACTTTGCATGGAATGCCATGCAGCATTTTTCGGCAGAAGATGCGATTGAATGGTTTGACCAAATCGGTATCTTAGCAACAGATAAAAACGGCTATATGTATCCGGCAGCAAATCAGGCAACCGTGGTATTACATGCTTTAGAAAACGAATTAAAGCGTCAGAAAGTCGAAGTGAAACTCGAAGAAGCAGTGCTTTCGGTACAAAAAGATTCCAAAAGAAACGATGGCTTTGTAGTTACAACGGATCAAGACAGTTATATAGCAAAAAGAGTGATCGTTGCAACAGGCGGGATGGCTGCTCCGGTGCATGGAAGTACGGGAGACGGCTATGAGTTTGCTGCGGCATTCGGACATCAACTGGTATTACCTGCCAGTGCATTGACTTCTATTGTATTAGAAGGCAACTTTATGAAAAAGTGGAGCGGTATCAGAATAAAGGGAGAAGTTTTCTTATACGATCAGGATGACGAGCTGCTTGCTAAAGACCGGGGGGAGATTCAGATGGTTGCTTACGGAATATCAGGCATTCCGGTCTTTCAGGTCAGCCGTTTTGCCGCGGTCGAATTACAAAAGAAAAGAAAGCCTTATCTTGTATTAGACAGTATGCCGGATTATTCCAAAGAATGGATCGTGAAACAGATTGTACGCAGGGCAGAATGGAATCCCAAACAGTCTTTTGGCGATCTGATAGAAGGACTGCTTCCTGATAAGCTTGGACTGGTTCTTTTGCAGCAATGTCATATTGATCCGGCAAGTAAAGCAGAACAGTGCCTGCCAAAGAAAATACAGCAGCTTGTCCAAAAGATCAAGCATAATGTCCTTACGATCAAAGAAGTAAGCGGCTTTGAAAAAGCACAGGTTACGGCAGGCGGTCTCGCAACCGGTCAGGTCGATCCGGATACCATGGAATCAAAGTTATGCAAAGGTTTATATTTTACCGGTGAGATTTTAGACATTGACGGAATCTGTGGAGGCTATAATTTGCAATGGGCATGGACATCCGGTTATCTGGCAGGAAAAGCCTGTGGGATGCGTCATAAAGAACGTAAAGAAGATAAGAAAGCATAAGTGAGGAATGACATGATACATATGAGTCAGGTAAAAGTTCCGGTTAAAGAACTGGTAAAAAAGGCAGAACCGGAATTGCTTTGCAAAGGAAAGATTGGAAAGGCAGAAAAAGAACTTGTCAAGAAAGCGGCTGCAAAGCTGATCAAAATGACGATAGAAGAGATTACTTTTTTCTGTATTGAAAAAAAATCGATGGATGCACGAAAGAAAAACAATATCCAATACATTTATCGTGTCTCTTTATCAGGAAGCAAAGAACAAAAACGAGTGAAACAATATGGGAAAAATGATGTTTCTTATGAAAAAGATAGTGTAATAAAAAATATACCGGCAGATGAACGGAGCAAAAATGGCAGACAAAGCAATCAGACAAGTGATCCTAAAGAACAGGTGCTTCGGAATGGAAATGATACAAAAAAAACAGTGATCGCGGGTTTTGGACCTGCCGGAATGTTTGCAGCGTTAGAACTTGCAAGAGCCGGAAAGCAGCCGGTTGTTTTGGAACGAGGTTTTGAAGTTGAAAAACGACAGGATAAAGTAGATGCATTCTGGAAAGGAAAAGGTCTGGATCCCGAATGCAATGTACAATTTGGCGAGGGCGGTGCCGGTACTTTTTCGGATGGAAAGCTCAATACTTTGGTAAAAGATTCATCCGGAAGAAACAAACAGGTACTTCGCACCTTTGTGGAATTTGGTGCACCGGAAGAAATCTTATATTTGCAAAAACCGCATATCGGAACCGATGTCTTAAAAAAAGTCGTTAAAAATATCAGGGAAGAGGTACTGTCTCTTGGCGGCATGATTTATTTTGGCGCAAAAATGGAACACATTATCATAAAAGATGGCAAGGTGCAGGAAGTAATGGCAACGATTGACGGACAGAAAAAGAATTTTTTGTGTGATGCGCTGATCCTTGCAATCGGACATAGTGCGAGAGATACATTTTCGATGCTAAAGGAAAGCGGGATAAAGATGGAGCAAAAAGCATTTGCCGTAGGTGTCCGCATAGAACATCCGCAGGAAATGATCGGCCGGTCGCAATATGGGGAATGGTATACCAAGCTTCCGACAGCAGAGTACAAAGTAACACACCAGACAGCACAAAAAAGAGGTGTCTATTCTTTTTGTATGTGTCCGGGCGGGTATGTTGTCAATGCATCCTCGGAAGAAGGCATGTTAGCGGTCAATGGAATGAGTTATTCGGGAAGGGATAGTGCGAATGCAAACAGTGCGATCGTAGTCACTGTTGATCCAAGTGATTTTGGTTCTTTAGATGTATTAGCCGGTGTTGCTTTTCAGCGCAAACTTGAAAAAGCGGCCTATGAAGCGTCTAACGGAAAGATACCGGTACAGTTGTTTGGTGATTTTCTGGCTAATCGGTGCAGTACAGGTTTCGGAAGTTTTATGCCGCAGATGAAAGGCGGTTATGATTTTGCAAATGTGCGTGCAATCCTGCCGGTTGTTATCGGTGACGCAATTGCAGAGGGAATACAGGCATTTGACCGCAGGATCAAAGGATATGGAAGAGAGGATGCGATTTTATCAGGTGTAGAAAGCAGAACATCTTCTCCGGTGCGTATGGTGCGTAATGAAGCATTAGAGTCGAATATACAGGGGTTATATCCTTGCGGAGAAGGTGCCGGATATGCAGGCGGGATCACATCGGCTGCGATGGATGGCATCAGATCGGAAGAGCACACGTCTGAACTCCAGTCACTAGCTTATCTCGTATGCCGTCTTCTGCTTGAAAAAA
>ENA-USUG01006464-USUG01006464.1-human-gut-metagenome-genome-assembly--contig:-NODE-6464-length-12310-cov-15.517208_pt1 | contig 12310 bp, 10 predicted proteins | sample MGYA00250059_ERZ773394 | MGnify/ENA primary metagenome ERZ773394 (study PRJEB29103, sample SAMN06111957) | human gut metagenome | biome: human gut; feature: ankylosing spondylitis patient; material... | reverse complement strand
TTGAACGTCATTGTGATTGGTGGTTATACAAAGAACGCCATTTAGTAGAAAAGTATTTTCTGAAATTAAAAGCATTCCGACGAATCGCTACACGTTATGACAAATTAGCTGCAACCTACTTGGGATTTATTTGTATCGCCTCAATATTAATTTGGTTAAAATAAACAATTTAAAATGTTTTTCAGACACGCTCTAGCAGTGGGAGTGACATTTGCTTTTCTGAAAGTAGAGATCGTATCAGCAGTATCCTTTATTGGTGTGATCACCTTTGTCTGTTCAGCTGCAGGGGTAAAGACAGGCAGTCTTTTCGGAATGAAATACAAATCCAAAGCGGAATTGTGCGGAGGTATTATTCTTATCCTCACAGGTACAAAAATGCTGTTGGAAGGACTGGGAATGATATAAATAATAATTACAAATCTCAACTCAAACGTGTTATAATACTACTATCAATGAACAGGCATGAAATGATTATCCGCCTGAATAATTTAAATAACATATCAGGGAGGTTTCTATTATGAAAAAAGCAAAAACAGCAGCAGCACTTTTATGCAGTGCATGTCTGGTACTTTCAGGAACTGCAGTACCGACAATGGCAGATTCAGCGAAAGTTGTGACACTGGGAGCAGATCTTACTCAGGACCAGAAGAATACAATGATGAAATATTTTAATGTAGACAGTAACCAGGTACAGATCCTCACGATTACTAATCAGGATGAGAGAGATCATCTGAGTGCTTATGTACCGTTAGAGCAGATTGGAACCAGAACAGTAAGCTGTGCATATGTAAAGCCGACTCAGTCAGGCGGTATCAAAGTAAGAACAGCCAACCTTAACTGGGTAACATGTAACATGATCGCAACGTCACTTTCCACATCAGGTGTCAAGAACTGTGAAGTTGTAGCCGCCTGCCCGTTTGAGGTATCCGGCACCGGAGCGCTTACAGGTATTCAGATGGCGTATGAGACAGCTACAGGGGAGCAGCTTGACAGCACGAAGAAAAAACTTGCTACAGAGGAAATGGTAGTAACAGGAAATCTGGCTGATGAGGTTGGAAAGAATGATGCAACTACTGTTATGAATAACTCGAAGATACAGGTTATCAAAGATAATGTCCAGAATGTGGATGATATCTATAATATCGTAGTAAATGTTGCTCAGCAGAATAATGTAAATCTGGATTCTGACCAGATTAATAAGATCGTAGAGCTTCTGAAACAGATTGCGCAGCAGGAGTACAATTATGATGATGTAAAAGCAACACTGGAGCAGGTAGAACAGAATACATCCGGTGATAATGATGAGCTTGGTGACATTGATGATGAAGAGGATGACACTGTAAATGCAGGTGATCCAGCAGATGGTGATGATATCCTGAATAATGTGGATAACAGTGCTTTAGGGGGAGATATCGTAGAGAGTTCCACAGAGAATCCATCGCTGGAGGAGGAGTCAGGTCTGATTGAGGACGACGGGGACGATCAGAGTGACGGAGACCTCAGCGAAACAGAGGAACCGCAGGAGCCGGATGGTGATGAAACTACGGATGACAGTACGCTTGGAAATACAGATGAAGGTGATACAGACTCCGATGAAGGAACAGATGATACAGAAAATGATACCACATCAGATGAACTGGATACTTCTGCACTGACAGAAGATCAGAAGACCATGTTTGATAAAGCTGAGAATTTCTGCAAGGGAGAATATGAAGGCGATACCACTGCTCTTACAACAGCTATGGAAGATGAAACAGCAACAGCTTCCGTAACTCTTGATGCTGAAAATGGTGCAACTCTTGCTAAGAATGTGGAGAAGGCATATCTGAAAATTCTTACAGAAGGCACAGCTTCTTATCAGGCAGATGGAACAGAGATTTACATGAGTACAGAGCTCAATATGGTAGATAAGTCCATGAAGGAAATCTTCGGATTAAGTGCAGATGCACAGGCAAGTCCGGAGCTTGGAGAACTTTCAGATGATGACAGACAGACCTTATATAATGAAACAATGAAATTCTTTGAGAAACTCTACGGAGAAAGCACAGAGACTTATGATACAACGGATGCAGATTCCACAGAGACTGCAGGCGGCGAGGAAAATGCAGAATAATCAAAGCATCATGCAGATTTCAGAGAATAAGGATGGTTCTGCAAAGGTATTGTTCAGAATACGAAAAGCAGAGATGACAGATGTGGATGAGATCATGGCTGTTATGCATGAAGCGAAGAATGATAAAGAGCATCCGGACTGGTTTGTATCTGATGATGAGGAATATGTCAGGGAACATATAGAAGAACAGGGTTTTGTGATCGTGGCACAGACAGCAGATGGTTCTGTTGCGGGTTTCTTCATTATTAAATATCCTGAAAACAGGGAAGATAATCTGGGAACTTATCTTGATTTTGATGAGGAACAGCTTTCCCATGTTGCAGTCATGGATTCGGCAGTTGTGTGTTGTGCATACAGGGGAAACGGGCTGCAGGGGCATATGCTGGAAGAAGCGGAGAGATTGCTGGATACAGACCAATATTATTATCTGATGTGCACCATACATCCGGATAATCAGTTCAGCAGACATAATATGGAAATTCATGGATATGAAGTTAAGAGAACGGCACTCTGTTACGGAGGTCTGCCAAGATGTATCCTTCTTAAGGATTTAACCGAATCAGGTAAGTCCCCTGCACAGGTTGTGAAAAGCAGCAAACAATAATAGTAATGGAAAGCAGTTGGTGAAATTTTTGCGATTTTGCCGGCTGCTTTTTGTTATGTATGGAAAAAATGAGATGAATGTGATAAAATGATGTGATTATAGCAATCCTCGTAAATAATGAATCTTAATCCGGCCCATCAGAGTGTGAAATCTGAAACTGTCTTAAATGCATTATTTATGTTACTGTTCACTGGTAATATCCCGCGAGGTGTTTTTTGTGAGCGAAGGTCACAGAAAACCCGAGACATACTGCGCGAATTTATGCGATTAGCATAAATTAAGTTTGCGAAGCAAACGATACTCCTTGGGCATTGCACAAGGAGGTTCATATTTCCTGCATCGCGAAGCGTGTTGCTGGGAACGGAGTGAACAGTAACTTATTTATGAGGGCTGCTATAGAAAACAGAGTCATATAATTGACAAAAGATAAACATAAAAAATACAAGGAGAAATACGAATGGGAATGGCAGTAGTAACTCTGAAAAAGGGAGAGGGAAGACTTCTGAAATCCGGCGGAATGTGGATTTTTGATAATGAGATAGATACAGTCATGGGAAATTTCGAGAACGGTGATATTGTACTTGTCCATGATTTTGACGGATATCCTATGGGAAGAGGGTTCATTAATACTAATTCTAAGATTACGGTGCGTCTTATGACCAGAGATGAAAATGTTGATATTAATGAAGAACTTTTGGAGAAGCGTGTACGTGATGCATGGGAATATCGTAAGAAAGTGGTAGATACAGGATGCTGTCGTCTGATTTTTGCAGAGGCAGATTTCCTTCCGGGAATTGTGGTGGATAAATTTTCGGATGTACTGGTAGTTCAGTCACTGGCTCTGGGAATCGATCGTTTTAAAGAAACAATTGTAGAACTCCTCAGGAAAGTTCTGGCAGAAGATGGGATCACTATTCGCGGTGTCTACGAAAGAAGCGATGTGAAGGTGCGCAAACAGGAAGGAATGGAAATGGTTAAGGGTTTTATAGGACCGGAGTTTCCAACACTTGTGCAGATTGAAGAAAATGGCGTAAAATATGAAGTTGACGTAAAAGACGGGCAGAAAACAGGATTTTTCCTGGATCAGAAATATAACAGGCTTGCAATTCAGAAACTCTGTAAGAATGCGAAAGTTCTGGACTGCTTTACACATACAGGTTCCTTTGCACTGAATGCGGGAATCGCAGGAGCTTCGAGCGTAACAGGTGTGGACGCCTCTCAGCTGGCAGTAGATCAGGCAACCGCTAATGCGGCATTGAACGGTTTATCCGACAATGTAAAATTTATTTGCGAGGATGTTTTTGAACTGCTCCCTGAGCTGGAAGAGAAAGGTGAGAAATTTGATGTTGTAATTCTTGATCCTCCTGCATTTACCAAGTCCAGAAATTCCATTAAAAATGCAGTAAAAGGATACAGAGAGATTAATCTGCGTGCCATGAAACTGGTAAAAGACGGCGGATTTCTGGCAACCTGTTCCTGTTCTCATTTTATGGACTATGAATTATTTACCAAAACCATCGGACAGGCAGCAAAGAATGTACATAAAAGACTTCGCCAGGTAGAATACAGGACACAGGCACCGGATCATCCAATCCTGTGGGCGGCAGATGAGTCTTATTATCTGAAGTTCTATATCTTCCAGGTATGCAATGACAGATAATTATATAATATGATATCAGAGCCAGAGTGTACTTGCACGATAAGATTTTTGAGAAAACAGGGATTTCTGTAACAGAGCAGAGGATTCCGGATATTTGAGAATAAAGAAAGAGAGGAAATAATATTATGAGTTTCAGAGAAGTAAAAGCAGAAGAACTGACAATGAATCCATTTACCAAGATTGGAAAGGAATGGCTGCTGATCACAGCCGGAAATGAAGAAAAATGCAATACCATGACAGCAAGCTGGGGTGCAATGGGTGTTATGTGGGGAAAGAACGCAGTGACAGTGTATATCCGTCCTCAGAGATACACCAAGGAATTTGTGGACAGGGAAGATACATTTACAATTTCTGTTCTGGGAGAAGAGTATCGCAAGGCATTAAATTATTGCGGAAAGGTTTCCGGAAAAAATGCGGATAACAAGATTAAAGAAGCAGGACTGACTCCTTACTTTACAGACGGAACAGCCGGAATTGAAGAAGCTGACATGATCATGATCTGCAAAAAAATGTATCATGATGAGATTAAACCGGAATGCTTTGATGCCGGGGAAAACGACGGTAAGTGGTATCCGCAGAAAGACTACCATACCATGTATATTGCAGAGATCCTGAAAGTTCTTGTCAGAGAGTAAAAAATGCATTACAAACAGTAAAAAAGAGGTAGTTTAATGAAAGACAAATTAAACAGATTCATGCAGGGGCGTTATGGAGTGGATAATTTTGCAAGATTCACTCTCGGTGTGGCACTTTTCGTCATTGTTGTAGGTTCTTTTATGAGACAAAACGCAGCCGGAGGCGTTCTGGATACAGTTGGATTTATTCTTATCATTTATACATATTTCAGAATCCTTTCCAGAAATATCTCTGCACGATATGCGGAAAACCAGAAATATCTGGGATATACTCAGAAAATCCGCAGCCGGTTTACCAGAGAGAAAAATATGATGGAGCAGAGAAAAACACATCATATCTATACCTGCCCGGGTTGTGGACAGAAAATTCGTATTCCCAGAGGAAAAGGACAGAAGGTAGAGATTGAATGTCCGAAATGTCATGAGAAGTTTATCAAAAGACGTTGATTTGCTGCAAACACGCTCTGGCAGATCATCATAAGTTATGGGCTGGAGGAATTATGTTTGGTTATATAGTAATGAATAAGCCTGAAATCAAGTTTAAAGATTTTGATCTGTACAGATCCTTTTACTGTGGATTGTGCAGAGAACTCAAAAGTAAATATGGAATATCAGGACAGATTTCTCTGACTTATGATATGACATTTGTGGTGATTCTTCTCAGTGCGCTTTATGAGCCGCCCACACAAAAGGGAAGCACAAGATGTATCATTCATCCGGTCTGTAAACAGCCGGTCAGAAGAAATACAGTGACAGAATATGCGGCAGATATGAATGTACTTCTTACTTATTATAAATGCCGGGACGACTGGGAGGATGAAAAAAAAGTAACTGCTCTTGGTTATTCAAAAGTTCTTCAGGGAAAAGTGAAAAAACTGGATCAGAAATATCCGGATAAATCCCGAAGAATACAGAAGCTTCTCAGTGAATTGTCTGAGATGGAGAAATCCGGAGAAAAAGACATTGACAAAATGGCGGGCTGTTTCGGAAAAATTATGGAAGAGATTTTTGCATGGAAACAGGATGCATGGGAAGATACTCTGCGCAGAATGGGATTTTTTCTTGGCAAATTTATTTATCTTCTGGATGCATACGATGATGTGGAAGAGGATATAAAAAATAAAAATTACAATCCTTTTTCAGAACAATATATAATAGAAGGGTTCGATGAGCAGGTACGCCGGATTCTGATCATGATGATGGCGCAGACCTGCAGGGAGTTTGAGAAACTTCCTATTATAAAATACACTGATATTTTGAGAAATATTCTTTACTCAGGGGTATGGTGTCGGTTTGAGGTGATACATAAGAAGAGAAAAGAAGCAGGAGAGAAAGATAATGATTGATCCGTACAGTATACTGGGGATTTCCAGAGATGCATCCGATGAGGAAGTGAAGAAGGCATATCGTAAGATGAGCAGAAAGTATCATCCGGATGCCAATATTGACAATCCGAATAAAGAACAGGCTGAGGAGAAATTTAAGCAGGTTCAGCAGGCTTATGAGCAGATTATGAAGGAAAGAGAGCAGGGAATCGATTACGGGAATTATGGCAGCAATAATTACGGTGGTTTTGGCGGATTTTCCGGACAGGCAGACTCTGGCTATCAGGATGAAGAGTCTATGCGCAGGCAGGCGGCAGCCAATTATATCCAGAGCGGTCATTATCGTGAGGCTATGAATGTTCTGCAGTCACTTTCACAGAGGAACGGACAGTGGTATTATCTGTCTTCCATGGCAAACATGGGACTTGGAAATAACGTAAATGCATTGAATGATATTAAGCAGGCTATCCGTCTGGAACCGGATAATGTACAGTATCAGATGGTTTTGCAGCAGATGGAGGGCGGAGGAAACTGGTATCAGGAGATGCAGAATCCTTTTGGAGGTATGCCGACAGGTGGAGATGATTATTGTATGAAGCTGTGCCTGGCAAATATGGTATGCAGCCTGTGTTGCCCGGGAAGTGGTGTGTTTTGTTGCTAAAACGTTATTGTTCACTCCGTTCACAGTAACGTAGCCCAAATTTATTCCAGATTGCCTGCGACAATGGAATTTTGGCAATAATTGGATTGACAATTAAAAGTGAAAATATTACTATAGTAAAGTGATAATGTGCAGCTGTAATGATATGAAACAGTTGCGAACATATAATTAAGGTTACAGGAGGAAATCATAATGAGTATTCGTATTGGTATTTTAGGCTACGGCAATCTTGGCCGCGGTGTAGAGTGCGCAATCAAACATAATCCGGATCTGGAGCTTGTTGCTGTATTTACACGTCGTGCTCCGGAAACTGTTAAAATCCTTACAGAGACAGCAGCAGTCTATTCTGTCAATGATGCCGAAAAAATGAAAGATAAGATCGATGTACTTATCATCTGTGGCGGAAGTGCAACAGATCTCCCGAAACAGACACCGGAATATGCGAAGATGTTTAATGTAATTGACAGCTTTGATACACATGCAAAAATTCCTGAGCATTTTGATTCAGTAGATGCAGCTGCAAAAGAAAGCGGTCATATCGGAATTATTTCAGTGGGCTGGGATCCGGGAATGTTCTCACTGAACCGTCTCTATGCAAATGCAATCCTTACAAACGGAAAGGATTATACATTCTGGGGAAAGGGCGTAAGCCAGGGACACTCAGATGCAGTACGCCGTATCAAAGGCGTAAAAGATGCAAAACAGTATACAATTCCAGTTGAAGCAGCGCTGGAAGCAGTGAGAAACGGAGAAAATCCGGATCTTACAACAAGACAGAAACATACAAGAGAATGCTTTGTAGTTGCAGAGAAAGGTGCGGATCTGGCACAGATTGAAAATGATATCAAGACTATGCCGAATTATTTCTCAGATTACGACACAACTGTACATTTCATTTCTGAAGAAGAACTGAAGCGTGATCACAGTGGAATCCCACATGGCGGTTTCGTGATCCGATCCGGAAAAACGGGCTGGAATGATGAGAACAATCATGTGATCGAATATAGTCTGAAGCTGGATTCCAATCCGGAGTTTACATCTTCTGTACTTGTTGCATATGCAAGAGCTGCATATCGTATGAATAAAGAAGGACAGAGTGGTGCGAAGACTGTATTTGATGTGGCACCTGCTTATTTATGTGCTGCTGATGGTGCTGAATTAAGAAAGCATCTGTTGTGATCAGGGATATAAGATAATATTCTGTCTGTTGAAAAAATAAAGAGAAAACAGGTATACAGGTTATATTTCACAGTGTTATCTTGTGAAAAGAGACAAAGTATTTGTGGACTTTGTCTCTTTTTTTATGGAACAGACTGTGAAAAATTAGTGAATGTTTAACAGAATTTTACTTGTCTGTTGACGGGTTATTTAAAGTGTAATATAATAGGGTCATAGAAACGTAACAACATTGTAAAAAACTTTGTTAAACCTTAGAGCGTATCTGAGAAGTATGTGAGATATCAGAGCGATACCTACGATTCATACTTTTCAGACACGCTCTGATAATGAAAAAAGAAAAGGAAGGTATGTATGCAAAACGTAAACAGGAAGTTTAAAATCTGGGGGGCACTTCTGTTTCTGCTGTTTTTTGCTGTGGGAGTTTCCATGTATTTTACTGCGGCAAATGTACAGGCTGCAACGAAAACAGGTTTTGTAACTATTAACGGAGATTCATACTACATAAATGAAGATGGCTCTAAACAGAAGGGTTGGCTGGAACTTGAAGGAAAGAAATATTACTTTAACACAAAGACCGGTGTTCAGGTAAAGGGCTGGGTTACTGACAGTAAAGGACGAAAGAGATATTTCAGTAAACAGGCTGGTATCATGATGACAGGCTGGGTCACTGATTCAAAGGATCAGAAAAGATATTTTAATCCATCTACCGGATTCATGCAGACGAAATGGCTGACACTGAAGGGAAAGAGATATTATTTCTACAGTAACAGTGGAGTGGCTGCCTGCAAGACATTCCTTACAGACAGTAAGAAAAATACCAGGTATTTTACAAGTGCATGTTATATGCTTACCGGCTGGACAAAGAATTCCAGCAATGAATACAGATATTTTGAAACTGAAGACGGAATTATGGCAAAAGGTTTCCAGACACTCGACGGAAAAAAATATTATTTTAATACAGGCAGCGGCAAGATGGCTGTAGGCTGGACGACAATTGATGGAAATAAGTATTATTTTGATAAGGAAACCGGTGTGATGGCTACCGGAGATGTAACAATTGATGGACAGAAATACCATTTTAATTCCAATGGTATATTGAGCAATACTACAAGTCCGACCGGTTCCAGAACAATCAAGAATTATCTGGCAGGTGCATTACAGCCTGTTGGTCAGGCTCTGTACGTATGGGGTGGCGGATGGAATGATTCCACCAGAAAAGGAACAAGTCAGACAATGACTGATTTCTATAACAGTCAGAGCAGCAGTTATGATTACAATAACTACAGAGATCTCAGCACAGCCAACAGAGCAAAAGGTTTTGACTGTTCCGGTTTCGTAGGATGGTCAGCTTATCAGGTAATGCAGAGTAAGTCCGGTGTAGGAAGCGGATATACGGTAGTTTCCGGTGAGATTGGTTCTTATTATAAGTCCATGGGCTGGGGAAGTATTCTCACTCAGGCGAATCTGGCAAGTGATGACTGGACAGTATATCCCGGAGATGTGGGATATGACAGTGGACATACATGGATCATTCTCGGACAGTGTGCTGATAAGAGTGCAGTGATCGTGCATTCTACCCCGAATGCAGGTGTTCAGATTGCAGGTACACCTACTCCGTCCGGTGGTTATTCCAGTCAGGCGATTGCACTGGCACAGAAGTATATGTCAAGATATCCGGGATATACCAAGTATGATTATCATACTTCATCTGGTAACTATATCAGAAGAGGTAATTATCTGAGATGGAACAGAAGTACGCTTTCTGATCCGGATGGATATATGAATATGACCGCAGACCAGATCCTTGCAGATCTGTTTAGCTGAGAAGTGAATAGTTAAGAAAATGGAAGCAGCTTTCGAATGAGGAGGCTGCTTCTTTTTTTGCGTTCTGTAGTAATTCCATAAATAATGCAAACAATCCAGTCCACTATAGCGTGAAGTCCTGCTACGTTACTGTCCACTCCGTTCACAGTAACGTAGCCAAAATTCATTCCAGATTGCCTGCGGCAATGGAATTTTGGCTTGTATGTCTCGGGATTTTGGCATATTCATGCCAAAACACCTCGCGGGATAGTGGTGTGTGAACAGTAACCCTGCATCAGATATCTTTATCCTGTGTCAAATTATTACAAACATGAAATGGAATATGTTTGAATTGTAGAAAGAAATGCGAAGAATAACAAAAAGATTAATAAATGTTACAGAAATATAAAATTTATGGTAATTAATCCTTGCGTTTTTGAGTGCGGTGTGTTAATATGTATAAGAATTAACTTAGATATTGCAAAAACATTAAGATATAGAAAGAAAATGTTACGAGGGTGAGAATTCATGAAGAAAAGAATTGTATGTCTTACATTAGCACTCCTGATGAGCGCAACACAGGTTGTTAGTGTAAGTGCTTCAAGAGAGGATGAATTGAGAGAAGAGCAGGCGATCACAAGTCAGCAGCTGGATGCTACATATTCCAGAATGGATGAGCTTGCATATGCGAAATCACAGCTTGAGAATGAGATTTCCGAACTGGATTCCAATCTTGTAAGTGTTATGGTTTCTATTGATACTCTTAAAGGAGATATCGATAATAAAGAAGTAGATATTATTAAGACAAAACAGGATCTGGCTAAGGCTCAGAAGGCGAGAGATAAGCAGTATGAGAGCATGAAGCTTCGTATTCAGGCACTGTATGAACAGGGTGGGGATGCAGCGTGGTTTCAGATGATGCTTAATTCAGAAGATTTAAGTGAACTTCTGACACGTGCTGAGAATACACAGCAGATGTATGAGCAGGACAGAAAGAACCTTGATAAATATGTGAATACTATTAATGAGGTAAATAATTTAAAGACTCAGTATGAATCTGACAAAGCAGAACTGGAGGAGATGAAGGCTTCTTATGAACAGCAGTCTTATGATCTTCAGTGCCAGATCGATCAGAAGAAATCTGAATCAGCCGATTATGAGAATGAAATTGCATATGCACAGCAGCAGGCGACAGAATATGCAAATCTGTTAGCGGAACAGACAGCTGAAATTCAGAGATTGGAAGCTGAAAGAATCGCAGCGGAAGAAGAGGCAAGAAGGCAGGCTGAGGAAGAGGCGGCAAGACAGGCGGCAGAAGAAGAGGCAGCAGCAAAAGCCGCAGAGCAGGAACAGGACTCCGAATCAGAAGACGAAGAAAATGTAGAGTATGATGAAGACGGAAATGAGATTGAGAATACTGATGATGCGGATGATGAATCTGAATCAGATGATGGTGTAGAATATGATGAAAATGGTGATCCTGTTGACAATGCAGGAGCTTCCGATGATGTAGAGTATGATGAATATGGCAATGTGATTGATTCTGATAATACAGTTTCACCAGATGATTATGAGAGTGAACAGTCATCTGATTCAGACAGTTCTTCATCTTCAGGTTCAGGATCAGGATCTTCTGTAGTAGACTTTGCAACACAGTTTGTTGGCAATCCATATGTATGGGGCGGTACAAGCCTTACAGGTGGAGCTGACTGTTCAGGATTTACACAGAGTGTATATGCAAACTTCGGAGTAAGTCTTCCGAGAACTTCTTATGAACAGCAGAATGCCGGTACAGAAGTATCTTATGCTGATGCACAGCCGGGCGATTTGATCTGCTACGGTGGACACGTTGCAATCTATATGGGGAATGGACGTATCGTTCATGCATCGAACTCTGTAGATGGAATTAAGATCAGTGATAACGCAGCGTACAGAACGATTGTTTCTGTAAGAAGACTGGTATAATTAAATAAGTATAAATAATTAAATTTATAGGGGTTGAAAAGGAGTATCGCTAAGGGGGCTGATGCTCCTTTTCTTTATGTATAAGTTACCATTATTCCGCGAGGTGTTTTGGCATGAATATGCCAAAATTCCGAGACATACCGTGCGAATTTATGCGATTAGCATAAATTCTGTGCATCGCGAAGCGTGTTGCTGTGAACGGAGTGAACCGTAACCATGTATAATATTTTACCGATTTTCAGGTGGATTTTACCTTGACATAAAATTGGATGGATAGTACAGTTTATGTAACTGAAGAGATACATATAAAATTTTAAATCTGTTTTTGGAGACATCAGTGGGAAAGAATATTCTCATGAATTATC
>ENA-USUG01006461-USUG01006461.1-human-gut-metagenome-genome-assembly--contig:-NODE-6461-length-12317-cov-4.438480_pt1 | contig 12317 bp, 10 predicted proteins | sample MGYA00250059_ERZ773394 | MGnify/ENA primary metagenome ERZ773394 (study PRJEB29103, sample SAMN06111957) | human gut metagenome | biome: human gut; feature: ankylosing spondylitis patient; material... | reverse complement strand
CCGGAAGCTTGAGGAGTAATGCAACTTCATCATTAATAGATGCCGCAGATAGGGTCTGCTTATCTGATGTTTTTATATTATAATACAAAAAAAGGGAAATGCATCCCTTATAATTGATATTTAATGGTAAATTGACTTCTACCATTTCTTTTAGAATGATAAAGAGCCTCATCAGCTTCTTTAAAAGCTTCATCAAAAGTTAATGATGTATTAAATGCATAAATACCCATACTCATAGAAAAACAAAGACGATTATGAGATAAAGTAATTTCATCTAAATGATTCATTAATTCTTTACATAAATAATTTAAATCATTTTGAATATTTTTCACAAAGATAACAAATTCATCTCCACCCATTCTAATTACAATATCATCTTGATTTGTATAAAACAATAAATACTTAGCTAGTGAAATTAATAATTCATTTCCTGATAAATGACCATAAGTATCATTAACTTCTTTAAAATGATCAATATCTAAAACAATTAAAGCATTTTTTTGACCAGGATGATGCTTAATATATTCATTAACAATATATTTTCCAGCTTCTAAATTATATAAATGAGTAAGAGAATCTCTTTGAGCTCTTTGTTTTAAAGTATTTTGTTCATGCCAACGATGAGTAATATCTGAAGCTGTTGCTAGTATGATTTCAGGTTCATCATTTGAATTATAAATAGTAGTAGCATCTAATGATTTAACATAATAATCTTTTGAATTTCTTTGATGTTCTCTAAAAATAATTGGTCCTTTACTTTTTTGAGTAAATAAATCAACTATTTTTTGTTTATCTTCTTCAAAGACAGTAGATTTTGAAGAAGTAACATAATCTAAATAATGATCATAAATTCTTTTTTTAGATTGATCTAAAATATCAATAATCATGCGATCTTCATGAATATGATATTCTAATATAGAAATAGAATTATCTTTTAATGCCATTTGATATTTTTCTTTTTCAATTAATGAATTTAATTCTCTATTTTTAATAGACGTAATATCACTTATACAACTTTGAACACGCACATCTTTTTGTAAATTAAAAATAAATTGTCCTTGATCATAAACCCATAAATAACTATGATCTTTTCTTCTAATACGATACTCTAATTGATGTCTTTCAAGAGAAGAAATATCTTTTGAAAGTGTTTCAATGACATGATAAACATCATTTTTATGAATACAATTAATCCACTGATTTTGTACATCGTTTAAAAATTCTTCTTTACTATGATATAAAAGTAGATTTAATAAATGGTCATTTACATCGATAATTGTTAGATTTTTATCTAATTTAAAAGAACATATAGGTAATGAAAAAGATTCTTCTTTTTCATGAGATATGTTATTTCCTATAGAAGTATGAAGAAGTTCTATTTGATTATTTTTAAGTACAATACTATAAAAATATTGAGTTGTTGCTTGATATTCTTCCATATGAAGAATAAAACTACCTTCAATTACACATACTGAATCATTTTGATAAATAATATTTGTATTAAATTCATCAATAAAGAATGTAAATTGATTAGATTTGTATTGCTTTAAATGATTAATAATATCATCATATGTTAATATACCTTCTGTATTTAAACCCATGGCTTTGATATTTTTAGATAAATAGGGTAGTAATTGTTCAATATCTTGATTATTAAAAATCATTTCTAGAATATTTTTTGTATATGTTTCATAATTTTCAATAGCCATTTTCTTTTTTCTCACTACCTTATTATAACATTATCTAAAATAAAAACCATTCATTTGTTTAAATGAATGGTTTTTCGTTAAGATACTGTAAAATGAATGGTTTTTTCAACAGATGCTGAACCATTAGATTCTAAGAATTTAATAGAATATGAACGTCCATGACTTAAATTAGAAAATGTAGCGCTATGATGATTAACAGATGAAAGTACATTTCCATTTTGATCATATAAAGCAATTGTCACACTATGACCTTGACCTTGAACTGAAATGCTTGCTTGAATAGAGGTTGATGAAATAGTTGCCCCATCATTTATTTGACCACTATCACAAGAAAGTGATGCATTCACTGTTGATAAATTAATAGATAAATCTTTTTCTATTTGATTAGATGTACGTTCTGGTGCTCTTTCATAACTATAGAAACCAATTACTTTTACATTTTGATTGACTGTATAGTTCAGTGTTCCACTTGAAGTAGAGAAGTTTTCTCGATGAAGTTCTTGACCATTTTGATCTTGAACGACAACTGTATAAACAACTTTACCAAATGTTTTCGTTGCATCATTAGCATTTTCATCGGTAACGGCGTTTTCAGGATTATATGGAGCAAAGTTAAAGGTAATACTTTGACCACTTAAACTTACATCAAATGAAGAAAGTCCAGCTAAATTAAAGACATCACTATCAACGCTTTGAGCAGGGGCAGTTCCTTTTTTAAACCAAGCTTGAATAATCATATCTTCGCTCATTCCTTCACTTGGTGAAACATATGGATAAATACCTTTGACCATCGCTGCTTGTTCAACATCATCTGGTTGATCAGGATAAGATTTTTGACTTCCTTTACTTTGTAAATGATTTAAAAGTGTTTGAACAACTTTACCAGGATAAGCTTTATATTGACTCGTTGTTTTACCTTTATCAATACCTTCTTTACCAAATCCCATCCATACAGAACAGATATAGTCAGATGTATAAGCTGACATCCATAAATCACGGCTTTTTCCAGCCATACCATTTTTAGCACTGCTTGACCAGTTAGATGTTCCCGTTTTAGCCCCGACATTATTAATACCAGAAACGTAAGCATAATTACCACTACCATTTTTTGTATAATCAAGCATGACTTGTCTTACCATAAAAGCACTGGCTTTTGAATAAGCACTTTGTTTAGCATTGTTTTGAATTTCTTCATCGATATTAAAGGTTTCTCCAGTTTGTACAACCTCTACATAATTGATTGTATGACTTTCTGTGTAAAGACCATTATTAGAAATAGTAGCGTAAGCTCCTGCCATTTCAAGTGGGGAAATACCATAAGACCAACCACCAATGGCACTTGCTAGACCAATATTTTCTTTATTCATTGAAATACCAATAGATTCCATCGCTTCTTGGATTTTATCACTACCAATTTTTTGTTGAACTTCATCAAATGTTTTAATAGCTGGTATATTCCATGAATTTTCAAGAGCGTTTTCAACTGTTACTAAGCCATGGAACTGACGATCCCAGTTTTTAAATTTACCATTATAGTAATCATCATCATTAATTGAATGTCCTGTAGACCAATCAAGATTTTCAAAAGCAAGTCCATAATCCAAAAATGGTTTTACAGATGAACCAGGTTGTTGTTTTTGTGTAGCATAATTATAATTACCAAAGTTATAATTACGTCCACCAATGACAGCGACAATACGACCATCTTGGCTTGATTGAACAGCACCACCCATGCGCATATCTTCATCACTATAATCATATTTTTCACCATTACCAATAGCAGCAGCAAGTGCTTGGGTTTCACTATTACAATATGTATAGATATTCATTTGTGTTTTTAAAGGATCTAATCCTGTTCTTTTCTTTACTTCATCTGTTACGATATCTACATAAGCTGCATTAACGGAACTGTTTGTAATTTTAGATGAGCATAACATGTTTTCAACCTTCACATTTTTGGCGTCATCACATTCTTTTTGAGTGATATAACCATGCTTCACCATAAGATTTAAAATTGTATTACGTCTTTCCGTAGCGTTATTTAAACAATAATAAGGATCATAGTTGTATGGTGAATTTAAACTTCCTGCAAGCATAGCTGCTTCTGGTAGGGTCAATTCACTAACGTCTTTATCAAAATAATAACGAGAAGCAGAAGAAATACCAATTGAACGTGTACTTCTACCAAAATAGATCTTATTTAAATAAAGTGTTAAAATTTCCTCTTTACTTAAAGCTTTATCCGCTTGGATAGCAAGAATAATTTCACTAAACTTTCTCGTATATGTTTTTTCAGCATTAGGGAAGTAAGTTTTTTTAATCAATTGTTGGGTGATTGTAGAACCTCCACCTCTAATACCTCCGGCTACTAAATTAGACATAGCTGCTTTAGCAATACGTGGTAAGTCAAAACCATTATGTTCAAAGAAACGAGAATCTTCAGCAGCAACAACAGCATCAACAAGAACTTGTGGAAGATCTTCATAGGTGATATTTTCTCTTGTTCCATTTTCTTCACTACCATAAGTATAAAGAACTTGTCCTTGATCATCGTACATCACACTTGCACCGGATGATAAAAGTTTCTTTGCATCAAAGGTTTCTGTATCTTTATAGACACCATAGGCTAGAACACTCACACCACCAATTAAAGCAACTAAGATACATATAGTAAGAGCGATAAATACTTTCTTTTTATTTATTTTCTTTTGAGTTTTATTTTTTTTCGAAGACATAAGATACCTCCATATTTTTCTTATACAAGTATACCTTATTTTGTATATTAAAAGCAAATTTTAGCCAAAAATAAAAGCCAACATTGTTGACTTTTATTGATTCGTATTTGGATTTGGTTGACTACTTTCACCACTTGAGCTACTGCTATTACCACCAGAAGAACCACCGCTTGTATTACCTCCAGTAGTACCACTAGAAGTACCACTATTATCTGTTGAGGTTCCATTATTAGAAGAACCATTATTTTCAGTATTTGTATTTGAATTGTTGTTTTGATTATTTGAATTGTTATTAGTTTCAGAAGATTGATTTTCATTTGTATTGGTTTGATTTTCTTCTGTTTGTGTTTCTTCAGTTGTTTCTTCGCTTATTGCAGCATGTCCTTCATGCTTAGTTCCTTTTTTATAATAATCATCTCCATCTTTTACAACAGTAGAAGGTTGTGAAGGATATGATTTATCTCCTTTTTTACTTTGTAGATGCTTTAATAAAGTTTGTACTACTTTACCAGGATAAGCTTTATAACGACTGGTTGTTTTTCCTTTTTCAATACCTTCTTGACCAAATCCCATCCATACAGAACAAATATAATTAGAAGTATAAGCAGTCATCCATAAATCACGACTCTTACCAGCCATGCCTTTTTTAGCACTGCTGCCCCAGTTAGAAGTACCTGTTTTAGCACCGACATTAGAAAGACCAGATAAGTATGCATAGTTACCACTACCATTTTTAGTATAATCTAACATCACTTGTCTTACCATATAAGCACTCGCTTTTGAATAGTCACTTTGTTTAGCATTGTTTTGAATTTCTTTATCAATCTCATATCTTTCACCAGTTTGAACAACTTCAATATAATTGATTGTATGACTTTCAGTATATAAACCATTATTAGAAATAGTGGCATAGGCACTTGCCATTTCAACTGGAGAAATTCCTTTATTCCATCCACCAATAGCATAAGATAAATTGGTTACATTACTTTCACTAGACATATCAATACCAATTGATTCCATTGCGGAAGTAACGCCTGATTTGCCAATTTCTTTAGTCACTTCTTCATAAGTTTTAATGGCTGGGATATTCCAAGAATTTTCTAGAGCACTTGTAAGTGTAACAGTTCCATGGAATTGTCCATCCCAGTTTTTAGGAGTAAATTTACCTTTAGAATAAGGTGTATCCTCTAATGTTTTACCAGTACACCAATCTAAGTTTTCAAAAGCTAAACCATAATCTAAAAACGGTTTTACAGAAGAACCGGGTTGTTGCTTACTTGTTGCGTAGCTATAATTTCCAAAATTATAATTACGACCACCAATAACAGCGACGATACGACCATCTTGACTTGATTGGACGGCACCACCCATGCGCATATCTTCATCACTATAACTATATTTTTCACCATTACCTAAAGCACTCGCAAGTGTTTGAGTATCGACATCACAATACGTATAGATATTCATTTGTGTTTTTAAAGGATTTAAACCAGTACGTTTTTTAACTTCAGCAGTTACAATGTCAACATAAGCAGCAAGTGTGTTATTATTGGTTGTTGGTGAAGCACAAAGTGTATTTTCAATCTTTGTATTAACTGCTTCGTCATATTCACTTTGAGTAATATAGCCATGTTTAACCATGAGTTTTAAAATAGTATTACGTCTTTTTGTAGCGTTATTTAAACAATAATAAGGATCATAGTTATAAGGTGAATTTAAGCTACCTGCAAGCATGGCTGCTTCTGGAAGTGTTAATTCACTTACATCCTTATTAAAATAATATTTTGTAGCAGCAGCAATCCCAATTGAGCTTGTACTTCTACCAAAATAAATCTTATTTAAATAAAGAGTTAAGATTTCTTCTTTACTTAAAGCTTTATCTGCTTGAATAGCAAGAATAATTTCACTAAATTTACGTGAGTAAGTTCTTTGAGCATCAGGGAAATAAGTCTTTTTAATCAACTGTTGAGTAATGGTAGAACCACCACCTGTAATATCTCCCGCTTTTAAGTTAGATAATGCCGCTTTAACAATACGTGGTAAATCAAAACCATTATGTTCAAAGAAACGAGAATCTTCAGCAGCTACAATGGCATCTACTAAAACTTGTGGTAAGTCATCATAGGTCACATTTTTTCGTGTACCGTTTTCTTGACTACCATAAGTGTACATAATATCACCATTACTGTCATACATGACACTTGCTCCAGAGGATAACAGTTTTTTAGAATCAAAAGTAGCTGTATCCTTATATACACTATAACCAAATATACATGCAAAAACTAAGATTAAACAAAGAATAAGCATTGTTACTACTTGAATGATTTTTTTTGAATTTAATTTTTTTGTTTGTCTTTTCATTTAAATACCTCACAATAATATTGATCAATAATTTCTAAATAATGAAGACGAGGAAGAAATCCTTGCCTTATCAAATGACCTTTTTCTTTTATTGTTTCATAACGAAGGGATTTACGATCGTTTTTTCTATATGCTTCTACCATAAAAGAAGCATCTAAGAGATAAACTTCATTCACTTTTGTAAAGGCGATAATTAAAAAAGCAATTCCTCCATGATGAATGACTTTATCGAGATGATTAATTTGATGTAAAGAAATGTTCGTAAAGGGAAAAGATAATGTTTTTGTTTCTTTTGCTTCAAAATCAATATATTTTCCTTTATAAATACCATTATAATCTGTTGTTGAAGGGGTTCTAAAATAAGCTTCTACTATTTTTGCTGAACTTCTTTCTGGATAAGAAACCTTGACAATTTGAATAGGGGTAGGTTTTTTATGAATAACTGCAATATCATGTGATAAATAATATTCATTTGTTAAGTTAATATCTTCTTCTAAGTTCATTCCACGGTGAGCAGTATTATGTTTACCTTCAATCATAGATGTATAATGATTATTTTTTTTCTTATTTGGATAATTAACCATAGAAACTCCTTTTTATTTGCATATATATGGGTATTATAACACATATTTTTTTTGTGATAACAACTCTTTAGTAAGAAATTATTTTTTATCTTGAAAAAAGGAAATAAATTGGTACAATGAGGTAAAGGAGTTGAAAAGCATGGAATATAAAGTCGTATTAAGTCCAAAAAAAATTGTCAGTAAAGAATTTAAAGTTGATTTTAAAGGGTACAATGCGGATGAGGTTGATCACTTCTTAGATCAAGTTGTAAAAGATTATGAAGCTTTTGCTGGACTATTGAACAATTCTTATGATAGAATAGAACAGCTTGAAAGACGTCTTGCTGATCAAAAAGCTATGATAGCTCGATTAGAAAGAGAAAAAGCTTTACAAGATGATAACTTAAGAGCATTAGAAGATAATGTTTCTTCCAATGTAGATATCTTAAAAAGATTATCATTATTAGAAAAAGCAGTATTTCAAAATAAATAACAAATGACAGATAATCGCTGCTTCATTGAAGTAGAGGAAAGTCCAGGCTGCCACAATCTGCGATGATTGTAGTGTTTGTGCCTCACGAATCAATAAGTGAGGGTAGTGTAAACTAACGACAGAAGGAAAACCTAAGGGCAACTATGGTAGAACTTCATAAATGGCTCCACAGAGACAATTCCATAGGAAACTATGGCTGAAAAGAGGAAAGCTCCGCAAGGCAGAAACCCAAATTTGGTAGGGGAACCTTTAAAACGGAATTGAACGGGATAAAGGACGTGTAAACGTAGATAAATGATTATCTAATACAGAACTTGGCTTATTATCATTTGTTTTAAATTGGCATGGAAACATGTCTTTTTTTAATAGAACTGAGGGGAAAATATGCAAAGAAAAACACTTCATAAACAATATAAAAAACTAGGTATATCAGCAGTTAGAAGAATTGGCTTTAGCTTTTTTGCGGTTATTTTAATAGGATCGATTTTATTAAGTTTACCAATGAGTCATAGTGTTCATTCAACAAGTAGTTATTTAGATCATCTATTTGTTGCAACTTCAGCAACCTGTGTAACAGGCTTAGTGACTCATGTAACAGCTAGTGAATATACGCTTTTTGGACAAATAGTCATTATTTTATTGATTCAAATAGGTGGGTTAGGATTTTTAACACTGATGTCGATGTTCTTTGTTCTTTTAAAAAGAAAACTAACCTACGCTAATAAGATTGTCATGCAGGAAGCTTTAAATAGAAATTCATTAAATGAAACAGGTATTTATATTAAAAGAGTTATTAAATATACAGTTTGTTTTGAACTTATTGGAGCAATTTGTCTTGCTTTTGTTTTTATTCCACAATTTGGAATCCTTAAAGGAATTTATTATAGTTTATTTCATGCAATTTCAGCATTTTGTAATGCTGGATTTGATATTTTAGGAAATAATTCAATGGTTCCTTATGTAGGCAATGTTTGGATCAATTTAGTTATTTGTGGTTTGATTATTGCTGGTGGTTTAGGTTTTGTTGTGTGGATCGATTTACGTTTATCTTTGATTCATTATAGAGAACATTTTAAGTATTTTAAAATGAAAAGGTATTTAGAATCTTTATCTTTACATACAAAGATTGCATTGATTTCTACATTTGTTTTAATTTTTGGAGGAATGACCGTTATTTTCATATTAGAATTTCAAAATCCGCTAACATTAAAATCTTTACCATTTTCACAAAAGATACTCGCAAGTTTTTTTCAATCAGTAACACTTAGAACAGCTGGATTTGCGACAGTAGATATGGCTTCTTTACATCAAGCAACGAAGTTTTTTATGTCTATTATTATGTTTATCGGTGGTTCTCCTGCAGGAACTGCTGGTGGTGTTAAAACGGTAACTTTTGTTATTGGATTGTTATACGTCCGTGCATTAATGCGCGGTGATGAAAATATTCATGTTTTTAAAAGAACAATTGATGATCAAATTGTTAAAAGAGCATTAACAATTATGTTGATTAGTTTTGCGATTGCTTTAACAGGTTTATTTATTTTATCAATAAGTGAGCAGGCAGATTTTATTGATCTACTTTTTGAAGTTTTTTCTGCTTTTGCGACAGTAGGATTAACAGCGGGTCTTACACCAACACTGACATTTGTTGGAAAAATTGTTATAATTATTTTGATGTATATAGGACGTATTGGTCCTATTACGATGGTTTTGATTTTTGTAAGAAAATATAACGCTAAGAAAGGAAAAGATGTGAACTATATAAAAGAACATATCTTAATAGGATAATGAGATGGAAAAACAATTTGTTGTATTAGGGCTTGGAATTTTTGGCTCTACACTTGTAAAGACACTTTCTCAATATGGTAGAGAAGTCATTGCAATTGATAAAAATCCTGAAAATGTACAAAGAGTGGCTGATTTTGCGACAAAAGCAGTTATTGGTGATGTCACAGATTTTCAATTTTTATCAGATTTAGGATTAGATGATATGGATGTAGGAATTGTTGCTATTGGAGATCGATTAGAAGATAGTATTTTAGCTACAATGAATCTAAAAGAACTGGGAGTACCTTATGTTATTGTTAAAGCTAAAAACAAACGTTTTAAAGTTGTTTTAGAAAAAATAGGTGCTGATTATGTTGTCCGTCCTGAAAAAGAAATGGGAGAAAAAGTAGCAAGAACATTACTTCGAAAAAATATTAAAGATTTAATTGAATTAGATGAAGAAAATTGTATTGTTGAAATGAAAGTACCTCAAGCATGGGTAGGAAAAACATTATCACAACTAGATTTAAGAAAACTTTATAGTATCAATGTTTTAGGTAAACGAAATCCTCATACACATAAGTTAGAAGTTCCTGTAGATCCTAATTTAGAAATAGAATTAAATGATACTTTCCTTGTTTTAGCACAAACTGATGAAATAGAAAAATATGATTATTTATTATAGAGGTCTATTATGAAAAACGAAGAAACTTTATTTTTGTTTGCTAAAGCAATCAAAAGCTTAATAAAAAAACAGCCTTTAGATAAAATTACTGTAACAGATATTGTTTCAACAGCAGGAAAAACCAGACAAACATTTTATCGACATTTTCAAGATAAATATGATTTAGTTAATTAAAAAAAAGAAAAATTAGTTTTAAAATCATTTGAAGAAATGAATCAAGGTGGTACTTTACAAGAAGCCTTAAATTTAAAGTTTGCTTTTATTGAACAAGAACATGCCTTCTTTAAAGAAGCTTTTAAATCTAATGATTATAATAATCTTATTCATTATGATTTTTGTTGTATTTATGATTTTTATAAAGAATATATACATAAAAATACAGGAAAAACATTATCTTCTGATATAGATTTTTTACTTAAAATGTATTGTAGAGGTTCTGTAGATATGACTGTAGAATGGGTTTTAAATGATATGCCTATTTCTAAAGAAGATATTGTTACTTATCTAATAGAAGCTATACCTGATAAACTAAAAGAATGTATGATGTAAATAGATAAGATAAAATTGTTTAAGAGAAGAGATAAACCGGATGAAGTTAAAACGAAGTAAAAATAAAATGATTGAAAGATTTTTACAAGGTTTTTTAATTATAATTTTAGTAATTTTGACTATTTTTATGATGAATGATGTTAATAAGATACAAGGAAATGCAAGAGTTATTAACTATGCAGGCATTATTCGAGGAGCGACACAAAGAGAAATTAAGTTAGAAATATCAGGTAATAAGAATAATAGTTTAATAAGGTATTTAGATAATATTTTTGATGGTTTGATGGATGGCGGAGGAAAATATCAACTCACAAAGTTAAATGATCAAAAATATCAAAAGAAATTAGTTGAATTGAATAAATCATGGATTTCTTTAAAAGAAGAAATTCAAAAAGTAAGAGAAGACGGTTATGAAAATACAAATATTATTGAAATGAGTGAGAATTATTTTTATCTTGCTGATGAAACAGTAAGTGCTGCTGAAGAGTATTCTCAATATTGTGCTTCTCAACTTGATATGATTGAAAAAGGACTTATTGTTACTTGTACATTAATAATTTGTATCATTATCAGAGAGTCTATTTCTGCGGTTGTTCTCATGAAAAAGAATAAAGAACTTAATAAGTTAGCTTATATTGATTTACATACAGGACTTCCAAATAGAAGTCGTGTGGAAGAACTTTTAATAGAATATCATCAATTTGAAAAGCCAACAGCAATGATTATTTTTGATTTAAATGATTTAAAAGAAGTAAATGATACATTAGGTCATATTGCTGGAGATACACTTATTATGAATTTTGCTCATATTATAAGAACATCTATTCCAGAAAAGTATTTTGTAGGAAGATATGGTGGAGATGAGTTTATTGCTTTATTAAATGATGTAAGTGAAGATGAAGCGAAATCTATTATTAAAAAGGTTCAAGATGAAGCAAATCGTTATAATGAATTAAGTAAACAAATATATATTGAATTTGCTTATGGATATGCACTTTCTATTAATTATCAAGAAGCTAATTTAAAAGTATTATTGAATCAAGCAGATAAAAATATGTATGAATGTAAAACACGTATGAAACAAGCTAAACAAAACTTGAAAAAGTAGGTTCAAAATGAACCTATTTTTTTGTAAATAACTTTTGAAACAAAAAGATAGGTGAAGTATGTTATAAATCAAGTGTAGTAAAAATAAATAAAAAAAGAAAGAGGAATAGTATTATTCATAGTGGAATGACAAGTGATACAGCAGCTAGAACACTGCTTAGAGATAATGAAGTATTTGCTTCTTTATTCAATACAGTGTTCTTTGATGGAGAAGAAGTCATAGATTATAAAACGTTAGTCTCTTATGAAAATGATCAATTGGTATTAATAGATCATCAAGATATTAAAAGAAGAAGAGATATTGTAAAAAAAGCAAGATGGGATGAGTTAGCTCGCTATGATGATATG
>ENA-USUG01006459-USUG01006459.1-human-gut-metagenome-genome-assembly--contig:-NODE-6459-length-12318-cov-10.202108_pt1 | contig 12318 bp, 6 predicted proteins | sample MGYA00250059_ERZ773394 | MGnify/ENA primary metagenome ERZ773394 (study PRJEB29103, sample SAMN06111957) | human gut metagenome | biome: human gut; feature: ankylosing spondylitis patient; material... | reverse complement strand
ATGCGGATACACAGGTAATAGAAGGAGCCACGGACAGTAGCAAATTAGGGAAAAAACTGGAAGATGTGGGGATATCATCGGATTATGTCAGTGATGACGGTACGACTGTAATACAGATCAGAATGGGTGGAAAGCACTGCAGATGCAAGAATGTATCAGAGTAAGGAACGCTACTATAAAGAAAGCGGTGCAGACAGAAGATAGGCCGGCTACAAAAAAGCCACAGACTGGTTCATCCAGCCTGTGGCTTTTTTCAGGGATCGTCAGGGGTATTGCCGTATTACTTTTATGTTAAAGATACATCGTCAGCAGATATGTCAGGCGATAAATTTTTCACATTTTCGGACATCTCTTTCATTGAAGTTGTCTGGGATTTATGATAATCTTGTACTTATAGCAATCCTCTGAAGCAATGTACGCTAAGAGAAAACGAAAGTGTTTTTTTCTGTGGGAAAAGGAAAAGTTGAATTATAGGATAACATCATAATTATACATCAAGGAGAATAACATACATGATGATGAAGATCAGGCATAAAAAAATAGTGGCATCAGGTACAGCAGTTGCCCTGGCAGGCATCCTGGGGGTTGGAACCCTGCTTCAGTCCAGCGTCTCTGTACAGGCATCTCCGGCTATGATGCCCGGTATCGAGCAGATTGTAAATGATACAACTGCTGAGAAGCCTTTTAAAATACTGGAGATTGTTGATCGTAAAGATGAAGCGGAGATCGGTTATTACGTATCCGGGCAGGAGCCGTATGTGAAGCTTTACTCCTATACTTACAAATATAAAGAAAATAACGAAGAAAAAGAAGAAACAATAAACTTCAAGACTCTTGAAGAAGGCTTAAAAAAACTGCCGACTGAGGAACTGCGTAAAGAATTTGCAACAAACATGAAGACTGCTGCAGATGGGACACTTTCAGGTGCAGATACAGGGATAAAGAATATTCAGAGTAGCAGTTATCAGGCGGGAAATACTACAGATTCTGAAGAAAATTATCCTCTTTCCTACAGTGAATATCAGGAGAAATATTTTCTGAGTGACAGTGATGATACAGAAAAATGGCAGAAAATAAATTTTCAGAAGATAGATGGCAGCGGAAACAGCAGGACAGATACTGTTAAAATAAAGGGAAATTATCGTGAAAACACAGCCGGAACCGGTGATTATACCAAACAGGAACAGCAATATTACCCAATACGTCAGGATGATAATGACGATAAAGCAAAGCCGGAGAAATACCGCGAGAATATCCAGAATTTCTACTATGCGGACAATAATACGGCAGATGCACCATATTTTCTGGAATTTCAGGAAGTGGATAATAATACTGTGAATCAGGCTTTTGATGCAAATCACAATAAAATAAATAATAATTCAATCCTGAAAGAGTATGATTACAGTAAAGGCAATTATGGTTATTATGAAAATGTATACAGCGACCTGACAGAGGAAATTGTTCAGAATATTCAGAATGGCAACTATACATTTCCGGGAGAAAATCCAGCTCTGCCTTCTGATGATGAAAAACTGGCAGTTAAAATTCCCGATAACACAAATACCAGAGCTGTAAATGCAAAATCATTTTCTGATGGCAATGATGAGTTCTCCAGTATCAATGAGGCAGACGCAGATAAAACAGTAGATGCAAACACTCAGGCAGATACACAGCCGGATGTTTCTTCTGATGGAAGTCAGGCTTCACAGCCTGCGGATTCGTCTTCTGCAGACGCCTTTTCCACAGGGGATTTTTCAGACGGAATATCAGATAGTGCGGATGGCGATATCGAAGATGGTGACAATTCTCAGACACATGTAGCAGATAGTGCTTCTGCGGATACAGATTTTAATTCTGTTACAGATACAGGAACAGATTTCAGTGCAGATGCAAATGCCGCAGCTCAGGCTGATGCTGATTCTGCGCAGAATACCGTATCAATAGATAACGATAAAATAACACCGATTATCAACTATAGTCAGACCGTAAAGAAAGATGCAAATAATAATGAAATGACAGATGCCAATGGCAATAAGATAACAGAACAAGATCCTGCTGTTGGCACATCTGCAAATCCCAAAGTATACTACGGTGTGACTATCGACCAATATCCTTATTATAAGTATACCTTGATCAGTGATATGAAAAAAATTGTTGCCTGTGCAAATGCAAATGCAGGCGCTGTAAAAGATGGAACTTTTACTCCGGTTCGTGCAACCACATCTGAGGAAAGGGAAAAAAATATCACTTTTCAGGATGACCAGTACTGGTACTGGACTGTAGATGAAAACGGAAATACTGCCAAAAATCCGATTTCCATAGTCACCCAGCGTCAGCCTGTTTCCTACGAAGATATACGTGAAATTCCAACGACACTGTTGGAATATAATTACTATTATAAGGTGAGCCAGGCTTATTTCTGCTGTAAAAAATCTGCCGGTTCAGAGGACAGCAGTGCAGGCACAGGCGAACAGCTTCCATACCGGTATTTTGGATGGTATGTTCCGTCTTATCCGCAGAATCAGGATGTCTATATACCAGTCGTTGAAAATGATGGAAAAACAGCAACACATTATATTTCCGATGCAGAGTATAAATTAACTCCGGGTACAGGAAATTACGACTTCATACCTGATGATACTGCCCCAGAACAGACTGTGGAAGTAGATCATATGTATTATCAGGGGGGATATACAAACCATGACTGGTTTAAGCAGTATGTATTCCATCTGGAACCGGGTGAAGAGGGAAGTGATGAAAGGAAACAGTTTGATGCCTTTAAAATCGAGGTAACTACCATAACGGCAGATGAGTTTAATAAAAACACTGGTTCCGATCATTCATCAGCAGATACCAGCGTAAACTCAGATGATGTACAGGCAGATAACTCTCAGACAGAAGATAACCAGTTGGATGACGTGCAGACAGACAATACCTCTGATGAGCAAAATACCGACACTCAGGATACAAACGTAGCCCATACAGAAAATCAGGCAGCAGCTCAGAATGAAGGAGATACTTCAGAAGTAGATCCAATGGTCAGCGAGGCCGGAGTTGAGTTAGTGTCTATTGAGAAAGAAATCAGTGATAGCAGTACTCTGGATGTTGAATCTGAGTCTGACAATTCAGTTACAGCAGATTTTCAGGATGGATCCGATGAAGAAGAATTTACAGATTCATCCGATGAACAGGCGGCATTTTCAGCCGGAGATACAAACTCCGCAGATATAAATAATCCATTATCGGAATATGACCTGATCTATGTGAATGGAAATATCAATAAAATCGGATTTCAGAAGATTTATAACAGTGCGAATATCAGTAAAAGTATTCCTTGTATCATCAATGCGGCGAAAGTTAATACAGGAAGTGAAGATAATGCTCTGAAACAGGCTGTATCAGAGGTAATAAAAGATACTGACGCAGATGGTCATTATGTGAATACTTGTATATATTTCTTTAAAAATACTTTTCAGCAGGAGAATATATCAGATCTGATCAGTAAGAATTTCAATACTGTTTTTTATTCTAAGGATGAGGGGAATACTTTTTCGGATTCAACGGAAGCAGGGGGATTTGAAGAAATTCTGGATTATGTGGACAGTGAAAACAGATACAGGGGGCTGGAAAGTGATAATACCGGAAAAAAAATAGATCCATTGAGTACGAAACTTAGCCAGGCGCGTGTTATAGAATATATTATTAATTATCAATACAGAAGACAAATTAATGAAAAATCTGACATATCTGTTCTGGAGATAGATCCTGCAAAATCGGATAACAGCCATCTGGACGAATCCGAGGTTTTGAGTTGGATAAAGAGTGATACAGGGGTGGAAACGAAAGCGGTCATAACCGGAGGTTCTTCTTGTTGCGAGGAAACTGCGAAGGAGAAAACTCCATTTACAAATGCGTATGATGGAAAGACAGATACCATCTGGCACAGTAACTGGAGCGGAACGAAGCAGACCGGAAGTCAGTTGGTGAAGAGCCATCCTGGTGCTAAGCATTGGTTTGTCGTAAATTTTGAAAATCAACAAACTATAAACAAATTTAAATATACTCCTCGTAAATATACAACGAATGGAACACAAAATGGAAAGTTTCAAAAGGTTAAACTTACTTTTTATAGTAGTAACTACGACAGCAATAATCCTGATGCTAATAAAATCAATACAACACCAGTGGAGAAAGATTTTAGTTATTCAGATGTAAGTGACGACAGTGCCAAGACAGTTTATTTTAATAAGCCGGTTGATAATGTACAAGCTGTAAAGGTTGAAGTTGAAGCTTCAGTAAATACATCAGGCCAGTATAATGCATCAGCAGCAGAAATCAGTTTTTCTTATGCGCCGGATATTCCCACTACTGTTACAGTGAAACGGATGACTTCTTCAGAATATGTGGGACATATCGATGACATTTGTTCGAAATATGATCTGATATATATTGGCGATAAATACGATCAGGGTATTGCTAATGTAAATGACACTGTGGGGGATAATGGATCTTTATATACTCATGTAGGTGGCTTGAAAGAGGCCACAGATAAGACCTATAAATTGATGGGATTATATCCACAGGATTTTACTGGTGAAGATATGAATATTGAGTCTCCTACAAATTCATTCAGAGGTTCCGGGAATGATATTACCTTGCAGCAGTACCATGATCTGATGAATTTTGTAAGAAGCGGATACCCGGTTGTACTTGGAAATGATCTGATTAGTGGAGATTCTGTCAATATAGATAAAGTGGATAATTCTTCTTATATGTACAAATTTTTAAGTGAGGCAATTTCTTATGACAATGTAATGTCTGTTTCGCAGTTGAGGGAGAATCAGAACAAAATCAGCTTTTATACCACGCTGGCAAAACCGGAGATCCAGTTTACAGCAGGTGGAAAACCACCGGAAGCACCGCGGGATGGTCATGCGACCGGAAAGGAAATAAAAGATGAATCGGGGACTGCAATTTCTTCTTATAATTATTTGAATGGGGAATTAGTCTGCCAGTTCAGTATAAAAAATGACTCGGCTGTATTACCTGCAAGTACCAGATATGACTGTAAGTTATATTTTGATCTGAATTTTGACGGAAACCTATCTGAAACAGAGGAGCAGAGAAAGTATATAGAGATCAGGGATTCTTCTCAAAATGTTCTGAAACAGTCTGAGAATAAATGTTATGAACTGAAAGCAGGAGAGGTATATACGCTTACCCGAAAAATTCCATCCGATTATTATAAGGTTATTACATGGAAGCTGGAAATTATAAATAATTCTAATTCCAATGTAAAAACTTCGGTAACAGGATATTCTAAACAGAAGAATAATACAGGGCAGAAAGTAGACATTAACATTTTACAGATTGTTCCGGAAAAGACCTGCGCTGCTTCAGAAAATAACAACGGACGATATACAAGCGGAACCTGGGATTTAAAACAGGAATTGGAAAACCAAGAGGGTATTTATAATTATGTAAAAGATCTGGAAGACTTTAATATCAGCAAAGACACTGTGACAAGACTTACTGTATCTCAGTTTACAAATGATCAAAACAAGACTCCGGCAGAAATACTGGAAGATAAACAAATGCTCATTATTGGTTTTGATGATGTATATGAAAATATTCCTGAAAATGGTGTAGAGGCGATTGATGAGTTTATAAAGGCTGGTAAAAGTGTTATTTTTTCACATGATACAACATCCTTATATAATTATAATTACAATAAAGATCATAATACGGTAAAAGGAAATGTTCTTCTCTATGATAACTGGCTGATAAGCCATTTTAATGGAAAAGAAACAATTACAAACGGTCAAAACTGGGGAGTATCCATGAATAAGATTCGTGAAACTGTAGGTATGGATCGATATGGCATCACAAATATAACAAAGCTAACAGATGGTACTACAGTTTCTGATTTACTGAAGCAGGGAAAAGATCTTATATATAACAGTGGTGTTTCTTTCACAGAATTGCAAAAATCTGCCGGAGATATTGCATATCGGTTTGGCAGATCCTGTGCGCAAAGCTACAAACAGACACAGGGATATACGAATGGGCAGATAGATGGGATAGATGCGGGTTCAGGTGGAAATCTGGTGACTGAAGCAACAAAGGTAAATGATGGGGCAATCACCCAATATCCTTATATAATAAATGATTCCATGAGAATTGCCAAAACGCATATGCAGTATTATCAGCTGGCACTGGAACAGGACAAGGACAGTGATGGAGAAAATGATATTGTTGTCTGGTATTGCCTCGGTTCTCGAAAGGCAGAAAACGAAAATCAGAAGGTTGATTACTATGCGAATAGTTATAATGATGTCCGTAATAATTACTATTTTTACAGTAAAGGAAATGTGATCTATACCGGTGCCGGACATTCCTGGGTACATGATTCGGACGAAATGAAATTGTTTGTAAACGCTATGGTTGCAGCGGCAAATGTTGCGGCAGTAAAACCGGAGGTTGATTTCGTCAAGAGCCTGAATGAGAATGCCCAAAAGGAGACTGTCAGATATTACATGACAGATCAGACTTCCTGGAATACAGAGACTGCAGCAGATGGAAATGTTCTGGAAAAAAATATGGAATTATATTTCAGAGTAAAGGATTACAATATGGTCAGTGCTGACCTGACAGTCAGTGCGCCTGCTCAGATGACAGTCAATCTGTATATTGATGATGAGCAAAAAGGCACTTGTTTGTCGGGAGCAGATGTTCCGGAAGAACTGAAAAATAAAAAAGTTTCTCCATTGACAGAACCATTAACTCCCTGTGGGAAAGGAAAGGCTAAAATAGAAGCTAAGCAGGGTACTTTTCACCTTGAAGAAAACAATACTTATGGTTTCACAGTACCAGCAATTGAACAGTATCTGAAAAAAACAGACAGTTCTGGAGAGTATAAGTCGAATTGTAAAGTATATGTAAAGGTTACCAGTACGATCAAATTGTATGGAAAAGATGTTACCAGCACCTCCTGGGCTCCCATCAACCTAAAACAACGCCAGCTCTTTGATCTGGATTGATGTAAAAACTTTATAAATCCAATTTCTGAAAGCCTCAGACTGGTACAGCACAGCTACCCCGGTCCGGGGCTTTTGGCATCTGACAATTTTTACAAAAATGCCTTGAAACTACTGAAGAAGCATGCTAGTATAAAATCAAAGCATATTTCTCTCAAGTTTCAGGGCATTTTGCCGTCTTATATTCTAAATTCATTTCAGAAATCCATGCTTTTAATTCCAATTAAATTAAAAAAGCAGGGGTTCTGAACAATTTGGAAAAGAGCAGTATGTTCTTACACTCCTGCTGACACAGGAGGTATTGTCTATGGCAAAAAGAAAGAACAAAAAAGTCACTGCAAACCGCAATTACAAGGATACAGTATTCCGAAAACTGTTTTCTGACAGAAGAAATCTGTTATCTCTGTATAATGCAATCAATGGAACAGCGTATACAGATGAAACGAAGTTGGAGATTGTTACACTGGAAAATGCAATCTATATGGGGATGAAGAATGATCTGGCGTTTATCATTGATACGAATCTTTTTCTGTATGAACACCAGTCAACCTACAATCCCAATATGCCATTGAGGGATTTGTTTTATATATCCAGTGAATATCAGAAATTAGTGGACAGGAAATCCCTGTATTCATCAATACTGCTGAAATTACCGGCACCGAATTTTATTGTATTCTATAACGGAAAGCGGAAAATGCCGGACAAATGGACGAACTGCCTGTCAGAATCTTATGAAAACCAGCAGGGAGAGCCTAATCTGGAGTTAAAGGTAGTTACGATCAATATCAACAGGGACTGCAACAGGAAATTGATGGAGCAGTGCAGGATTCTTGGAGAATATGCGCAATATGTAGAAAAAGTACGTAAAAATACGGAGACTATGAGTCTGGATACCGCTGTAAAAGAAGCAGTAGATGAATGTATTCAGAAAGGAATCCTAGCGGATTTTCTCAGAGTCAACCGCGCGGAGGTTATTGCCATGAGTATATTTGAGTATGACAAAGAGGAAGAAGAACAGAAACTGCAGGCAACTTATGAAAAGATTGGCGAAAAGCGGGGAATCCAGATTGGTGAAAAGCAAGGTGAATTAAAAAAAGCAAAAAGCATAGCTATTTCTCTTGCGCAGGAAGGAGAATCTGTAGAAAGAATAGCAAGAATCCTTGGTGAAACGGAAAAAACGATTAAAGAATGGCTGGCTGAAACGCATTAAAATTGGTTCCGCAGTATCATCAATTGAATGTTACTGTGGAACCTTTTTATATTCGTCTGCTATTTTAGCCGGGTAAGTCGGATTTTATCTGCGTATCCCTGACAGTTCGTCTTCTATCCACTTATCTGTGTTGAAGTTACTGTCAAAGAACCTGACGATCACGCCGTAAGGTTCTGTATCACTGTTGAATGCGTTGGCTTCATCAGTGTCTACGTGCATTGCCAGGTGATAATTTCTGTGAACTCTGACTACTACATCTGCATAGATAAGTGCGCGTCCGTAGCTTTTGGTCAAGACGAATACTTCGTCGTTGTCTTTGATATGCAGGGCAAGTGCTTCATCCGGAGTCATGTGGATGTGGCGTTTGGCTACGATGACCCCTCTGGGGATTTCGATATCACCGCATGAACCGGATAAAATACAGCCGGGAGTTCCTTCGATATCACCGGACTGGCGTATTACGCTTGGAATCCCCAGTTTTCTGGTGTCTGTAAGGGACATTTCTACCTGCGTGTCGCTGCGGAAAGGACCGAGAAGTGCCATGTTTTCGAAAGTACCTTTCGGTCCTTTGACAGTTACTCGTTCCCGGCACAGATATTGTCCGGGCTGGCTTAATTCTTTGATAAAATGTGGTTTGCTTCCTTCTCCGAATAATTTTTCAAAATCTTCCTGCGAGATATGCAGATGTCTGGCAGAAGTTTCTATAGGTATTTTGATGCTCATTTATTACAATACTCCCTCAATATGTTACTTGTATATGTCTGTCCGACATCCTGTTGCCTGATGGGATACAGAGCAGTTATACTTACTTTTTAGTGTATCTCTTTAATTGGAAATATGCAATGTTTATCTTGTAAGAAGGACAATTTTTATTATAAAATAGTGTTAACTTATTTTTATCGGTTTACAAGGAGAAGTGTTCTGGGCTATAATAAGATACATTAGAATAACAGTTACTGTGAACGGAGTGAACAGTAACGAATAACAATTCTAAATGTGACAAAACAGAATGAAATAGTAATGTAATATCAGACTTATAGAATAATAACCAAGAAGGATTATTGAATGAGCAAAAAGAGATTTTCCGGGCTGCGTCTGATTCTTATGGTGCCTGTGGTGGTGCTTCTGGCCGGTGGACTGATCATCGGTGGGAGAGCTTTGCAGGAGCCGGGGGAAGTAAGGACTCTTAAGAAGCAGGAGGTAGCGCAGACGGATGAAGGACATCAGGAGTATTATTTCGGCCTTCTTAATGAGAATGAACAGAGAGGCTACCGCGAGATTCTGGAGGGGATCAGAAGCTTTGAGGATAAATTTTATCTGTCTCTCTCAGGAGATAATGAGATAGACAGAGTGTATCATGCAGTGCTGAAGGATCATCCGGAGCTGTTCTGGGTACATAACCGGGAGAAAGTTTATAAGACGACTTATTCGGGCAGAGATTACTGTCAGTTTTCTCCGGGATATACTTATACAGAGGCGCAGAGACAGGAGATCACGCAGGCTATGGAGAATGCGTATCAGGAGGTGTTATCGCAGATTCCGGATGGTGCTGATGATTACACGAAGGTAATGACTGTTTATACTTATGTCATAGACAATACAGAATATGTGATCTCTGATGATGACCAGAGTATAGCAGGAGCTTTCTGGAAGAAACAGGCGGTATGTGCGGGCTATGCGGGAGCAGTGCAGTATCTGCTGGAGCGTCTGTATATCCCCTGTATTTATGTGGAGGGTGATGCTGCAAACAGTACCCAGGGACATGCCTGGAATATTGTAGAGCTGAACGGACAGTATTATTATGTGGATGCCACCAATGGGGACCAGCCGGACTTTCTGGAGGGTGATGCCACGCTGCTGGCAGAGCATAAGACAACGATCTATGATTATCTGTGTCCGTTCCCACAGGAGTACGAGGAGAATTATACGGCCTCTGATGAGTTCCCTGTTCCTGCGTGTACAGCGACTGACATGAATTTCTATGTGAGAAACGGCGCCTGTTTTGATACCTATGACTGGAGCAGTGTATATGACCTGTGCAGACTGCGCATTGACAGTGATGCTGCGGTGGTACGCTTTAAGTTTGGCAGCCAGGTGGCTTATGATGAGGCATATATGGATCTGATCGACAGTAATCATATCCAGGATATCGCAAAATATTATATGGAAGTCCATGGGCTGTCACAGATTTCCTATCATTACGGCGTGATCGACAATATGAAGACCTTATACTTCATGTTCTGACGGGTTTAGTTCAGTTGAGAAGACTCCCGCTTCTATCAGTGAGTTGTATAAACTTATCTCAGTGGCAGTCTGATTTCCGACTGAAATAAATGCCCCGCGAGGATGTGCGGCGGTTCTAAGAGAAATGTGTCAGTTGATGATAAGGAACGCTATAAATATATAACTAAAAGGAGTGACTGAAAATTATGGTTAATATGACAGATATATTTGGAAATGCGCTGAGTATTGCCGGGAGTTTTATGGATTCAGATCTGGTGAACCGTTTTATGATGGTAATATTTGCAGTGATTCTTGTGTTTGGAGTGCTGAACTGTATTCTGGGATACAGGCTTCTGCGTTTCTGGATGATGCTGGGAGGTTTTCTGGTAGGCGGCGGTCTTGCGCTGGTGGTTGTACATACAATGGGAATACAGGAGAAATCAACAATGCTGATCACGGCACTGGCGGCGGGAGTTGTGTTCGCAGTGATCGCATTTCTGATCTATAAGGCAGGTGTGTTTATCCTGGCAGCAGGTATCGGCTGGGCGGCCAGTATTTATTTCCTGCATCCTACCAGCTCTGCAGTATTTTTTGCATGTATTCTGATCGGCGTAGCTCTTGGTTCCATGGCAGTGAAATACTGCAGGGAAGTGCTGATCGTGGCTACAAGTCTGATCGGTGGTATTATGGCAGGGGTTTCCCTTGCGCAGCTTGGAAATCTGGCAGATATCCCCTATGGTCTGGGAATGAGTGTAGGGTTTGCGGTTCTGGGTATGCTGATCCAGTTTGCCATCAACAAACCGGTTTCTGATGAAGAGAATGAAGAACCGGTTGATGAAGAAAACACTGAGCAGATTTACAGGCGAAATCAGGAACTGAGACAAGACCAGAGTTTTGAGCAGTCTCAGGACAGAGACAGGGAGCAACTTTCAGGAAGAATAAACAGAAAAACGAGAAAGTAACCTCACATGAACATTGGCGGACTGCGGTGGTCGAATTAGAGCAAAATATACCGCAAATCAGGAAGAAATGTATGCCACAGGACAGAAAGGACAGGCGAGAGAAGATGGCAAAAGAAGCTAAGACAAATGCAATGAGAATGCTGGACAGACAGAAAGTTAAATATGAGGCGTTCTCCTATGAATGTGATGAATTTATTGACGGGATCCACAGTGCGGATAAGATCGGTGCTCCCTATGACCAGTCTTTTAAGACTCTGGTAATGGAAGGAAAGAGCGGCGGTTATTTCGTTTTTGTAGTTCCGATTGAAAAGGAAGTTGACCGTAAGGCGGCTGCAAAGGCTGTCGGTGAGAAGACAGTGGACATGATTCATGTAAAGGATATCACAAAGATTACCGGATATGTGAGAGGCGGCTGTAGCCCGCTGGGAATGAAGAAACCTTATCCTGTTGTGTTTGATGCATCAGCAGGAGAATTTGAGGAGATTTATGTGAGTGGCGGCCGTATCGGACTGACACTGAAGGTTCCCCTTGCTGATCTGCTTAAGGTGACAGGCGGAAAGCTGGCGGATATTATCATGAAGACAGAATAAAATAACAGGGTACGGCTAAGCCGTACCCTGTATTTTATTCTTTAGTTATCGGAAGCGTCCTCTTCGTTGATCTCGAATACGTGACGTTTCTTAGCCATCTCATCACTTGCCAGATATTCATCGTAAGTAGTGATCTTGTCGATCATGGTTCCGTTTGGAAGGATTTCCATGATACGGTTGGCTGTTGTCTGTACGAACTGATGGTCATGTGAGGTGAAAAGGATAACACCCGGGAATTTGATCAGACCGTTGTTCAGTGCTGTGATGCTCTCCATGTCGAGGTGGTTGGTTGGCTC
>ENA-USUG01006458-USUG01006458.1-human-gut-metagenome-genome-assembly--contig:-NODE-6458-length-12318-cov-56.948370_pt1 | contig 12318 bp, 14 predicted proteins | sample MGYA00250059_ERZ773394 | MGnify/ENA primary metagenome ERZ773394 (study PRJEB29103, sample SAMN06111957) | human gut metagenome | biome: human gut; feature: ankylosing spondylitis patient; material... | reverse complement strand
ATCGACCGCACCGCATGGGAAGCCTGCGCCAGCGAGGACGAAAAGCCCGAAGGCAAAACTGCTTATGGCGTCAAGTTCTCCGCCGACGGCAGCGCTGTGTGCCTGTGCGGCGCGGTGATCCCGAAAGAAGGCCCCGCGCGGGTGTCGCTGCTGGAAATGCGCCCATCCGGTCAGGGCCTGACATGGCTGGCCGACTGGCTGAACGACCGGTACGGCAAGGCCAGCTGCGTGGTCATTGATGGCCGCAACGGCGTGGATGTGCTGGTGGAACGCATCAAGGACACATGGCGGGCAAAGAACTCGGTGATCCGGCCCGCCGCAAAGGACGTGATCGCTGCGGTCAGCGGCTTCACCAACGGCATCAGCGAGGGAACTCTGACATGGTATAAGCCCCAGACCGTGCTGAATGAAAGCGCCATCACCGCCGTCAAGCGGCCCATCGCGGGCGGCTTCGGCTTTGGCGGAGACAACAGCCTGCCGGTGGAAGCCTGTGCGCTGGCGCTCTGGGGAGCAAAGACCAGCCGCCGCGACCCCACCCGCAAAATGAAGATCGGCTGAAAGGAGAGCCATGCAGATTTTGAATTTTGGCCGTGTGCCAGGCCTGACAAAGGAAGAACAGCAGCAGCTTTCTGACCTCGCCGCGGCCTACAACTACCACCAGAGCCGCAATGCTGCCAAGGACAAATATTACGAGGGGCATATCACCCTGAACGATGTGAACCTTGGCATTGCCCTGCCGCAGGGGCTGCGCAATCTGGAGGTGGGCTGCAGCTGGGGGCAGAAAGCCGTGGACGTGCTGGCGGCACGCTCCATGTTCGACGGCTTTGTGGGCAGCGGCGGCAGTCTGGACAGTCTTGCCAAGTTGGTAACTGACAACCGCCTTGTGGCCGAGTATGCCAAAGCCTGCAGGGACGAGCTGAAGTACGGCTGCGTATTCGCCACCCTGTCCGCAGATGCATCCATCAGCTGCAGAGTGCGATTTCACTCCCCCGCCATGGCGTCAGCCCTCTGGAGCGGCGATAAGGGCCGCATCGACTGCGGCCTTGCCATCATCGACACCGTGAAGGATGAGCATTTTGAAGGCGTCTGGCGTCCCACGCTGGTGAACTTCTACACAGACACGGACTTGATCGTGCTGCGCGGCAACGGCAGTTTCTGGGCAGCGGAACGCAAGCCGCACAAAATGGGCCGTCCGCTGATGGAGCCCATGATCTGGAACGCTACCAACTCCAAGCCCTTTGGCCGCAGCCGCCTGAAGCGCCCCATCCGGGCGCTGATCGACGATTATGTGCGCACCGCTGCCAACGCGGCCATTGCGCTGGAGTTCGACACCACTCCGCAGAAATACGTTCTCGGTGTGACCGATGAGCAGTACGATGCCATCGTTTCCAACAAATTCAAGACCTACATGGGCGCTCTGATCGCAGCCACCTCCAACCCGGAGACCGGCGAAAATCCGGAGTTTGGCCAGCTGGCGCAGGGAAGCCTGCAACCCCATGTGGAGAAGATGCGGATGACCGCCACCCAGTTTGCAGCGGCCACCGGCCTGACCGTCACCGACGTGGGCGTGGTGAACGACGCCAACCCCACCAGCAGCGATGCCATCCTTGCCCAGAGCCAGACGCTGGTGCTGCTGGCACAGCAGCTGAACACCGGCAACGGCGATGCACTGCGCACCATTGCCTGCATGGCACAGGCCGTGGCGCGGAACTGTGCGATTTCTGACCTGACCGAAGAAGAGACCGGCATCATGGCACACTTCAAAAATCCGGCCATGCCCAGCGTGGCCGTGACGGCGGATGCTGCCATCAAGATTTCATCTGCCCGGAAGGAGTTTGCCGGAACGGATACCTTTCTGGAAATGATCGGCTTTGATCAGGCGGACATCCGGCGCATCAAGGCACAGGAGCAGCGCCAGCGCGGCCAGAAACTGCTGATGGAGATGGAAGATGCAGATCTCAACGAAAACGTGGAATGAGTACATCACCCGGCTGTCCCGGCTGAACCAGAAAGCCGGGCAGCTCATGCGGGACTACATAGACGCCCACGGCACCGCCGACACGGACGGCCTTGTGGCCTACGCCTACGGGCTGGTGACCAAGTACAGTGAAGGCAGCGCAGAGCTGGCCTGCCAGATGTATGAAGCACTGGCCGAGGCGCAGGGCGTGTATGTGCCCGCCGCAGAGCCTGCCGCTACCGCCAGCTATGGCGAGGTGGCCCGCATGGTGAGCGCTACCAAGGACCAGAACCCCGCCAACCTGCCAAACGGCGTCAGCCGCCTTGTCAAGCGTGCCGGTGCAGACACCACCCTGAAAAACGCCATTCGCGACGGCGCGGAATGGGCATGGGTGCCCCATGGTGACACCTGCCCCTTCTGTATCACGCTGGCGTCCAACGGCTGGCAGAAGGCCAGCCAGAAACTGCTGAAGGGCGGGCACGCGGAGCATATCCACGCCAACTGCGACTGTGAGTTTGCGGTGCGGTTCCGTTCCGGCGCCACTGTGGCGGGGTACGATCCGGACAAGTATTACCGGCAGTATCGTGAGGCGGGCGGCGACATCAACAAAATGCGCCGCATTGATTACGCCGCCAACCGGGAGCGCATCAATGCACAAAAGAGGGCGGCGTATGCAGCGCAGGCATACCGCAAGGATCTGGGTGCAGCAAGTAAGATCACACTGACCCGCAGAACGGAAGCTGTTGAAATCTCTGTGAAGCAGGTTGAATCTTACAAAACGCCGGTTTTTGTTTCAGATAAAGCGTCTATCAAGCCCAAGGCGCTGCATGAGGTCAACCAGAACACAGAACACGCATTGACCGAATGGGGTGTGACCATTGACCGCAAGCCTAAAATCGTGATCGTCAGTGATGATGAATTGCGCGGTGCAGTGGGCATCTATGACCCCTGTGAGAATATCGTTTACTACGCTGAAAGCATCGGCAAGAAGGCAGTGCAGGAAGCATCCGGCGGTGCTGGTGCCGTTGAAGCTCATGAAATGTGGCACATGAAGCAGGCAGAGGATTTCCGGCAATCCGGCTGGACGATCACCCGCGAAAATCGCGGGGAGTATCTCGATGTTCTGTGCAAAAAGTGCAAGGAACGCATTGACAAACTTGGCATTACGCGCGATAATGTAGGAGAAATCAGCAAATATGCTGCTGATATGTATTTAGGCGACCGCTTTGATGAAGTCGAGGCGGAATTTATGTCGTTAAGGAGGCGAACGTAACATGTGTATATTGGGTTATCCCCCGGAAATTCAAAAGTTAGTCGATACGTTTGATCCTTACCGTACAGCGATTCTTGAAAAAGACTTTTCTGCTGTTCCTGAGGAAGCGTTGAAAGCGTATCATAAATTTAAAAACTGGGCCTGGGAACAGGAACAGTAATTGAACCACGATGCACATGCACCGTGGTTTTCTTTTGCCCACTTTTAAGCACGATGCAGTTTTGCACCGTGCTTTTTTATGCCGTTTTAGCTCATGTTGGAAGAGTACCGGTCTCCAAAACCGGAAGCGGCAGGTTCGAGCCCTGCAAACGGTGCCATGCGGCGGGCGGCGCGTATCCCGCCCACGACCGGATCACTGACAGAGAACAGTGTAAAAAACTGAGGTCTCACACACGAAAGGAGTTTCCACCATGAAGCGTGAAGACGTGAAGAACAAGATCCCCGGCATCACCGACGAGCAGCTCAACTGGATCATGCAGGAGAACGGCGCAGACATCAACCGGGAGAAGTCTGCCGCCACGGCCCTGCAGACCCAGCTGGATAACGCAAACGCCCAGCTCAAGACCGCGCAGGACGGCCTGAAAGCCTTTGAAGGCGTGGATGTAGCCGGGCTGCAGGCAAAGGTCACCCAGCTGCAGAACGACATGAAGGCGCAGGCCGAGGGCTTTGCCTTTGACAACGCTCTGGACACTGCCATCCTGGGCAGGAAGGGCCGCAGCGTCAAGGCGGTGCGTGCTTTGCTGGATCTGGACGCCCTGAAGGGCTCTGCCGACCGCAGCACCGACATTGCAAAGGCGCTGGACGATGCCGCAAAGGCGAACCCGTGGGCGTTTGGTGAAGGTCAGGCTGCCGGATATCCCATCCTCAAAGACGGCGGGACCCCGAATCACGTTCCCAGTCAGCCGGACGGCGTTCTGGCTGCATTTACAAAGCTGAATCCGAATCTGAAAGTTTGATCCGTGCGCTCTGCACGGAGAAAGAGAGGCATCTTATGGCACACGCAAATCAGGAGCGATGGGCTTCCCTTGTTGACGCAAAGCTGCGCAACACTCTGGTGACCCGCGATAATCTCATTTTCAACAGCCGCTACGAAGGCGACCCTACTTCCGGCAAGGTAAAGATCCCGGTGCGTGACACTGAGGTTTCCGTCAAGGAGTACAACAAGGCCACCGGCGTGGACGCGGAAGTCGGCACCACCACTTATCTGGACCTGAACATTGACCACGATGAAGCCGTAAACGAGCTGATCGATGGCTACGATGCCGCAAGCGTGCCGGACGACATCGTGGCCGACCGTCTGGACAGCGCTGGCTACTCTCTGGCTCTGTCCGTGGATAAAAAGTCCATCGACGCACTGGAGGGTGCTGTCGGTGCTACCATCAGCGCTACCAAGACTGCCGCAACCGAGACCAATGCCTACAAGCTGGCACTGGAGGCAAAGCGTGTCCTGGGCCGTAAGGGCGTGCCCAACGAGGGACGTTTCCTCATTGCATCCCCCGAATATCTGGAGGTTTTGATGCTGGATGAGCACTTCATCAAGCAGGGCGACCTGTCTCAGGAGTTGGTGCAGCAGGGCGTCATTGGCCGTATCGCCGGTTTCAACGTGTTCGAGTCCAACAATATGGATTACGAATCCACTACTCGTGTGGCCAGCAAGAAAACCACCACGGAATTTATCGCCGGACACCCCAACTGGTGTCACCGCGTCATGGAGTGGCAGACCCCGGTGCACCTGCAGGACCTGTCCGGCTCCGGCAAGTACATCGGTGCATCCGCTGTGCAGGGCCGCAAGGTGTATGGTCTGAAAGTCTCCAAACCTCAGACCCTGTACATCAAGCGCACCGAGGCTGCCATCTGATGAGGTGCCGCCATGCTTTACGCTGAAGTGCAGGACGTGGAAGCAGGTTTTCGCGCCTTGTCCCGAGACGAACAGACACAGTGCGCTGCCCTGCTGGCCGAAGCGGCCGTGATCATCGACAGCTACAACCCGGATGCAGGCAAAGACGCCAAGCGGGTGGTCTCCTGCCGGATGGTGCGCCGTCAGCTGGGCGAGAGCGACAGCGGGGGCGGTGTATCCTTTCCCGTGGGCTCCACGCAGGGCACCGCCACGGCGCTGGGTTACAGCCAGAGCTGGACGATGAGCGGCGGCTCTTCCGGCGAGCTGTATCTTTCTAAGTTGGAAAAGAAGCTGCTGGGCGTCGGCAGCCGCATCGGGGCACACAGCCCTCTGGAGGATTTATGCTGAAAGGAATCAATGTCACTCTCTACACCAAGACCCAGACCGGCGAGGACGACGCCCACAACCCCGTCTATGAGGAAACGCCCGTCACCGTGCACAACGTGCTGGTGGGTGAGCCCTCTGCCGAGGAGATCACCACCGAGCTGCAGCTCACCGGGCGGCGGCTGGCCTATACGCTGGCCATCCCAAAGGGCGATGCCCACAGCTGGGAGGATGCAAAGGTGGAGTTTTTCGGTCAGGCCTTCCGCACCTGCGGCGGCGTTGCGCAGGGCATTGAGAGCATGATTCCGCTGTGTTGGAATAAGAAAGTGCAGGTGGTGCGGTTTGAGTAAGATCCGCATCGAGCTGAACAGCTCCGGCATCCGGGCGCTGCTGCGCTCCCCTGAAATGCAGGCGGTGCTGAAAGACCGTGCCGACACCGTGAAGGACCGCTGCGGCGATGGCTACGAATCCTATGTGGCCCCCACCCGCGCGGTGGCTGTGGTGGAAACCGCTTCCCGCAAGGCCTATGACGACAACTCGGCCAACAACACTCTGCTGAAAGCAGTTTCCGGCGGCCGCAGCGGCGCAACAGTGCACGAGCACAAGCGCCGCCTGAAAGATGGGCGTGTCATCACGGTGAGGAGCTACCAGAGAAAGAAATGATCGAAGAACTGATTCAAAATTTTCTGTCCGGGCGGTTGTCGGTGCCTGTCCGCCTGACGGTGCCCACACCGGTCCCGGACAGATTCGTGGTGCTGGAAAAGACCGGCTCCGGCTACGAGGACGGCCTGTATGCCGCCACGCTGGCCGTGCAGTCCTATGGCCCAAACGCCACCGATCATGACGGCACACTGGATGCCTCCCGGCTCAACGAGGAGGTCAAGGCCGCCATGGAAGATGCTGCAGAGCTGCCGGAGGTTTCCAGCTGTGAGCTGAGCACAGACTATCGTTTCCCGGACACCACCCGCAAACGGCCCAGATATCAGGCCGTTTTTTCTATCACGCATTACTGAACCGAAAGGAGCAAAACAAATGGCAAAAGCAAAAAATGTCACTGCGGCAAAGCCCAAGGTGGGCGGTGCCGTCTGGCGTGCGCCTGCAGGCAGCAAACTGCCCAAGAACGCCGTTGAAGCACTGGATACTGCCTTCAAGTCTCTGGGCTACATCTCCGAGGACGGCCTGACCAACGCCAACTCCCCCTCCAGCGAGGACACCTCTGCATGGGGCGGTGATACCGTACTGAGCACCCAGGGCGAAAAGCCGGACACCTTCAAATTCACCCTGATTGAGGCCATGAACCCGGACGCGCTGGCGGCTGTCTATGGTGACAACAACGTTTCCGGCACGCTGGAGACCGGCATTACTGTCAAGGCAAATTCTGACCCGCAGCCCGCCTGCGTATGGGTCGTGGATATGATGATGAAGGACAACGCCAAAAAGCGCGTCGTGATCCCGGAAGCAGCTGTCACCGAGGTAGGTGACATCACCTACGCGGATAAGTCCCCCGTGGGCTACGAGACCACCATTTCCGCCGTGCCGGACGATGATCACAACACCCACTATGAATATCTGATCTCTGCCACCGGTGCTGCCAGCCAGGCCACCCAGAGCGCCACGGTCAGTAAGGAGGTAACGGCATGATCACCGCTAAAACCAGTTCCGGCTTTGAGATTGAGCTGGACGAGAACATTTTCCGCAAGGATACTGAGCTGACTGAGGCCATGGTCTTTCTGGATACGGACGCAAGCGGCAAATGCCTGTTTACGGCCATCAACCACCTGCTGGGCCCGGAGGGTAAGAAGCGCCTGTATGAACACCTGCGCACGCCGGAGGGCACCGTGGCGCTGGACGATCTGGCCAAGGCCTTCGGTGAGCTGGTGTCCTGCATCAAGGACGGAAAAAACTCTGCATCCTCGCCGACCTGATCGCATCGGACGAGGACGCACTGATCTGCGATTTTGCCCAGTATTACCATATTCTGGACTGGCGGGCCCTGCCGCTGCATCTGGCCGCCACCCTTGCTGCCGGCCTGCCGGAAGCAAGCCGCAGCCTGCTCAAGCTTTCCAGCCAGACCGTGCCGCTTGAGACCCTGCTGCAGGCGGAGACGGTGGACACACTGCACCTGCTGTACTGGCGTCTGTGCGTTGGCAAGGGTGCAGCGCCGCAGCTCATTCTGGACGGTCTGCAGGGCCGGGAAGGCGGCAGCGCTTCGGATGTGCAGAGCTTTGACAGCCCGGAAGAATTTGAAGCGGCGATGCGTGCCGTGGAAGGAGGTTGAACGTGGCAGATCACATTGAAATGGCGAAAGCCTATGTGCAGATCGTACCGTCTGCGCAGGGCATCAAGGGCGCGCTGGAGAATGTGTTCGGCAAAGAGACGGACGGCCTTGGCACAAAGACCGGCCTGAGCATCGGCACGCAGCTGGTGGGTACCATCAAAAAGGTCGTGGCGGCGGCAGGCATTGGCAAGCTCATCAAGGAATCCTTCGACATGGGCGGAGCCCTGCAGCAGAGCATCGGCGGCATTGAAACGCTGTTCGGTGCAGGCGGCAAGAGCATGGAAGAATATGCCCAGTCCGTGGGCAAATCGGTGGATGCCGTTAAAGACGAATATGCATCCCTGATGCAGTCACAGCAGACCGTTTTTGACAATGCAGCCCAGGCTTACAAGACCGTGGGTCTTTCCGCCAACGACTACATGGAGCAGACCACCAGCTTTGCGGCAAGCCTGCTTTCCAGCGTGAGCAAGGATACCAATGCCGCCGCCCAGCTTGCCAACATGGCCATGGTGGATATGGCCGACAACGCCAACAAGATGGGCACGGATATGCAGGATATCCAGAATGCCTATCAGGGCTTTGCCAAGCAGAACTACACCATGCTGGACAACCTCAAGCTGGGCTACGGCGGCACGCAGGCCGAGATGCAGCGTCTGCTGACCGACGCGGAGAAGATTTCCGGCGTCCATTATGATCTGGGCAATCTGGCCGACATGTACAGCGCCATCCATGTGATCCAGCAGGACATGGACATCACCGGCACAACGGCGAGAGAAGCTGCAACGACCCTGACCGGCAGCTTTGCTTCCATGAGTGCGGCCTTCCAGAACGTGCTGGGCAATTGGAGCACCGGCGCAGACTTGACGGCACCCCTGCAGGCACTGACGGACACGGCCCGGACCTACCTTGTGGGTAACCTGCTGCCCATGATCGGCAACGTGCTGCAGGGCATCCCGCAGGTAATTTACGGCCTTGTGCCCGAAGTGGTGCAGACCGGCACCGAGCTTCTCGGCTCTTTGGCGCAGGGCTTCACGCAAGGCATCCCGGATTTTCTGGCGAATGCTCTGCCGCAGTTACTTTCCTTTACGGAAAACCTGCGGGAAAATGCCGGGGAGTTCGTGAACGCCGGTCTGGACATGATCACCCAGCTGGCCAACGGCCTGATCGCGGGCCTGCCGGACCTCATCGCCTATGTGCCGGATATCATCATCAATATCTGCGGCATCATCAACGACAATATGCCGAAGCTCCTTGCAGAGGGCGTCTCGCTGGTGGTGCAGCTGGGCGTGGGCATTGTAAAGGCCGTACCTGACCTGCTGGCCAACTGGAAGAAGATCCTGCAGGCGGTGCTTTCGGTCATTTCTGCAGTGAATTGGCTGAACATCGGCAAGAACATTCTCACCGGTGTGGCCAACGGCGTCAAGAGCATGGGCTCTTCCATGCTGGCTGCATTCAAGGGCGGTTTTTCCAGCGCTTTAGCCTGGATCAAGAGCCTGCCCTCGCAGGCGGTGCAGTGGGGCAAGAACCTGATCCAAAGCTTCATCAACGGTCTGACCGGCAAGGGTAAAGTGGCGGGTATCGCTACCGCAGCCACTGCCGGTTTTACCATCGCCAATGTTGCCAGCCGTGACGAACTGGTCGACTGGACCTCTGCCAACACCGACCTTGCCGACAGCGCCCAGACCGTGGCGGATATCGCTATCCCGGCCTATACCAAGTCCGGCAATGCGGCAGCCGCCGCAGGGAAAGCAGCGGGCACAGCGGCAAAGGCCGCCGCATCGGTGGTCAACTCTTACTCTGACACGGTGACCGAGGTGCTGGGCAAAGTGACCCGCACCACCCAGACCGTAAACGAGGAGCTTTCCAACGGAAAGAAGCAGCAGACCCAGACCATCACCGAGACCAGCCGTCAGCTGGTGAACGGCGTGCTGAAGGATATCAAGACCGTCACCAGCATTGCCGCCGACGGCAAAAAGACCGTGCAGCAGACCATGGAAACGGTAAGGGATGTGGTGTCTACAGTCACTTCCACCACCGATGCCGTTGTGAATGGCATCCAGACCTCCACCAAAACGGTCACGGAAACACTGGCCGACGGCACCGAACAGCACAAGCAGGTCATTACCGAAACCTTTAACGAGATCGTCAATGGCGCTCTGATGACGGCTGAAAAGGTCACCACCATTGCCGCAGACGGCTCCGAGCAGACCTCGAAGGAGCTCAAGAAGGCCAGTGCAAACAGCTTTTCCGGCCTTGTGAAGGGCTGGCAGGAAGAGGCCAATAACGGTGTGCTGGGCACCTTCGGCACGTTGTACAAAGCCGTGAAGAGTCAGGACTGGCTCAGCGTCGGCGAATGGGTCATTTCCACCCTGTACAACGGTCTTGCGCCTGCCGCCAAGCAGGCCATCGACGATTTCGGCAAGCCCATCATCCAGCAGATCAACGGAGTCCTGTCCCAGATCGTCAGCGACATTTCTGGCTCCATCTGGGATGCCGGAAAGCAGCTGCTGGGCGCGGGTGGCAGTGGTTCCGGCTTTGCAGGCATTGCCGGTGACGTGCGTAAAAACGGGTCGGTGATCGTGGATGTGCTGGGCAGCATCGGCACAGCCATGGGCGGCGTGACGACGCAGGTCGGCAGCAGCATTGCAGGTCTGGCTTCCAGCATGGGCGGCCTTGGCGGCATCGCCACCAGTCTGGGCGGCATCCTCACGCAGGTGGGCGGCATGATCCTCTCGAACCCCGTGCTTGCCGCGATCCTCGGCCTTGCCGTGGGTGCAGTGGGCATTGGTTTTGCCCTGTTCAGTGCTTTCAATAAGAAGAATGACACCGCCGTCAGCCACTACCAGAGCCCCTTTGACAAGACCGGCGTGTATGACAGTCTGGGTACCTTCTCCACCCGTGCAGCCCTGCAGTACCGCGTTACCGGCCAGCAGTCCATTGTTGACCGGCAGACCAGCATTCTGGAACGCATTGAAGGGATGCTGGACGAGCATCTGCCCGACATCGGCAAGGGCCAGGTGGTCATGGACTCCGGTGAACTGGTGGGCGTGCTGTCGACCCGCATGGCGACCAACGTAGATGCACGCATCGGCGTGACAGTGGAACGGAAAGCGAGGGGTGTGTAATGGCAAAGCTTTTGGGAGCAAAAATCGGCAATTTTCACACCCTGACAGATTGGGGGCTGTACCTCAAGGTAGGCAGTCCTAAAATCGGCGCTGCAGAACCGGAAGAATACCTTGTGCAGGTCACCGGCTCTGATTCGCTGCTGAACCTGACCACATGGGACGACGGCAAGGTGCACTATAAAAAGCGCACCATCACCATGGAGCTGCTCTGCAACGCGCCAAAAAGCAAGTGGCCTTACATCGAAAGCACCATTGCCAATGCCATTCATGGCAAGTGGCTGCAGTGCCGCTTTGATGAAGACCCGGCGTGGTACTGGGAAGGGCTTTGGAAAGTCACACCATCCCGCGACCGGCTTTCCAGCACCTTTACCATCACCGGCACCTGCAACCCCTTCAAGCGCAGCGTCTACGACGGCACCAACGACTGGCTGTGGGACGATTTCAACTTTGAGCATGATATTGTGCGCAACTACACGGATATCCCGCTCAAGGCAAACAAGGACGTTCAAGTGTCCATAACCGGTGCGCCCCGTGCGGCCGGTATCTACTTCAAGCGCAGCGAGGATGCTGCTGACATTGCGGTGTCTCTCAACGGCTTTGAGGTGGGCATTCTGGCCAAGTCCACCGACTGGCAGTATATCGAGGGGCTTACTATGCCGGATGGCGTGGTGGGCACCCTCGTTTTTGCTGCATCGGCAGACTGCAGCATTAGCATCAAGTATTTGGGGGCAAGCCTATGAGCTATAAAGTTTATGCTGGCGTGCAGACGGATGTAGACACATGGGAAACTAAGGTCTGTATCCACGATATCAGCGATATTACCAACACGAAAAAGCTCATCAGCCCCACGCTGACCCGCGAAGTGGGTAAAGCTGGCTCTTTTGAGTTTACCATGCCGCTGGGCAATGTGGCACACTCTGCGCTGCAAAAGCTGCGCACTACGGTGGAGGTGGAGCAGGACGGCGTTTCCATCTGGCAGGGCCGTCCTATGAGCCATGAGCAGGATTTTTTGATGCGTCAGAAAATCTACTGCGAAGGGGAGCTTGCGTATCTGAATGACAGCGGCATTGCGCCGTACGCTGCAAAAAATGTGAGCTTTTCGCAATTTCTGGAATGGATCTGCGATAACCACAACGCGCAGGTTGACGCTTACAAGGCGTTTGCTCCCGGAAAAGTCGAGATGGACATTCCCATGATCGTGCCCTATGTAGACGGCATCAAAGTCGTGCAGGTGGGTTACAGTTACGATTCTGATGATGGAGATTACATTTACCATTGGGGAATTGTAGACCCCGTGGATGGAAAGACGAATATTTTCTATGAGCAAACAGAGAGCGACAAAGCTTCCTGCCTGAGCTGGAAAATCGGTGAAGAGCACATTGCGAACGGTCGCATTATTTCACGGATTGGAAGCAACAATTTCCGCGTGCGTCTGTTTGCAGCCTATGTAAAGGGCAAAACGTA
>ENA-USUG01006453-USUG01006453.1-human-gut-metagenome-genome-assembly--contig:-NODE-6453-length-12327-cov-4.616898_pt1 | contig 12327 bp, 10 predicted proteins | sample MGYA00250059_ERZ773394 | MGnify/ENA primary metagenome ERZ773394 (study PRJEB29103, sample SAMN06111957) | human gut metagenome | biome: human gut; feature: ankylosing spondylitis patient; material... | reverse complement strand
ACCTGTTACAAAAACTCTCATAATTATGCCTCCCCACGGTGTGCGTACATTTTTTCATAATAGTTCTGATATTCTCCCCGCTCAAAAGACTCCGCGCTGATGATGTGCTCAATCCTGCAGGCGTCGGCTTCCGCCACCTTGGGGTCAACCCCTGCGGCAATCAGCTTCTCTGTAAAAAAACAATGGCGCTCGTAGATGCTCTCCGCGACCTCCCGGCCCACATCCGTCAGGCATAGGGAGAAATCCTCATCCATGGTGAGAAAACCGCCGTCCTTTAGCAACGCCACCGCATGGCACACGCTGGGCTTGGAAACTCCCAGGTGTCGGGCCACATCCACGGAGCGCACCGTGCCCTTTTTCATATGAAGGATCAGGATGGCTTCCAGATAGTCCTCGCCTGAAGCGTGTAAGGATGCGGGATGCTGTCGCTTGCTGTTCTCCCTCATGCCAGTCTCCAGCCCTCGGCCTGTTCCCGGATCTCAATGAATCGCCGGTAAAGCCCGCCCTGGGCCATGAGCTCGTCGTGGGTACCCCGCTGAACGATGCGGCCGTCCTCCACCACCAGGATCTGGTCCGCGCTCTGGATGGTGGCCAGCCGATGGGCGATGGTAAGGATGGTTTTCCCCTTTGTCAAAGCGGACAGAGCCTGCTGAATCAGGTGCTCATTCTCCGGGTCTACGCTGGCGGTCGCTTCATCAAGGATGACGATAGGCGCGTTTTTGAGCATGGCGCGGGCAATGGAAATGCGCTGTTTCTCCCCGCCGGAGAGGGTGGAGCCGCCCTCTCCAATCACGGTATCATAGCCGTTCGGCAGGGCAGAGATGAAATCGTGGCAGCAGGCGGCCTTGGCAGCGGCCACCACCTGTTCATGGGTGGCGTCCGGGCAGCCGAACTTGATGTTGTTCTCCACCGTGTCATGGAACAGATACACCGTTTGGAACACCATGGAGATGTTTCTCAGCAAGCTCTCGCAGGTAAACTCCCGCACATCGTGTCCGCCCACGGAGACAGAGCCGGCATTCACATCATAAAACCGGGCAACCAAATTGCAGATGGTACTCTTTCCGGAGCCGGAGGGGCCAACGATGGCGGTAGTGGTCCCCTGGGGGGCGGTAAAGGATACATCGTGGAGCACCTCGCGGCCGCCGTAGCCGAAGGACACATGGCTCAGGGCCACATCGAAGCGCTCCGGCACGACCTCCTTTCCTCCCTTGTCAATGAAATCGGTTTGCTCCAGCTCCTCCAGACGGTCCAGCACCGAGTCCGTCACCGACAGGATGTGGGCCGCATCGTTGATGGCCTCCACACTGCCGAAGATGGTAAAGGAGAACAGGGCGATCATCAGGAAATACTGGAGGGGAAGGGCGCCGGCCAGGGCCTGCCAGCCGGCGGTGAGCACCAGCCCCACGGAAGCCGCCCGCAGAGCAAACAGGTGCAGACAGTTCCAGGGGACAAAGCCGAACTCATTTTTGATGCGGATGGCCTTGTTTGCCCGGCAGGCCTCCCGAAACCGCTGGACAGAAACGCCATCCTGGCCGAAGGACTTGACCACCGGCAGACCGTGAATGTACTCAATGGCCGCCCCGGACAGCGCCTCCTGAGCCCGGTGGCTCACCGGGGCGGTGCGGGCGCTCTGGCGGCCGATCCCCCGCAGAGCAAAGGCGGACACCAGCACACCGATCAGCGCCGCCAGCGCGGCAGGCGGGCAGAAAAACGCCACACACAGCAGGATCACGGCCACTTGGATATAGCCGTTCACCACCGCATCCACCATTTTCATGCTCTGGAGCTCCAGGGTGCTCAGTTCGGTGGTGAGGGCTGCCAAAATGTCTCCCAGGTCGTTTTTGGCGAAGTACCCCAGGGACACCCGCTTGAGCACATTCCCCAGCTCCATCCGCTGCTCTGCCGCCCGTTCCGTGCCGATACTCTCCTGAAGCCGGTTTTTCCAGTAGGTGAAGAAAAACCGCAGAAGAATCAGCACCACGATCCCGCCCAGGCACAGCCAGGGAAGGTGCGGAGACAGGCGCTCCTCTCCCCAGGCGTCCACAATCAGCTGTCCCAGCGCCCAAGCCGCCAGCACCACCGGCCCGGCGGTGCACCAGGTGGCGAAGAAGGAGCACACGAAGCCCAGCACCATTCGTTTCCGGTAGGCTCCGGCCCACCGCATGATCCGTCCTACACTGTGAAACATCTCACTGTCCCTCCTTTGCGCCCGATGTAACTGCCCAGCCTTGGGCTCCGATGTGGGCCTGCCACAGCTTCTGGTAAAGCAGGCAGCGGCGGAGCAGCTCCGCCTGGGTGCCCTGGTCCACGATATGCCCCTTTTCCAGCACCACGATCTGATCCGCGTTCTGGATGGTGCTCAGGCGGTGGGCGATGACCAGCAGGGTCTTCCCTTTGGAGAGGGCCATGATCGAGCTCTGGATTTTGTCCTCATTTTCCGGATCGGTAAACGCGGTGGCTTCGTCCAAAATCACAATGGGGGCGTCCTTCAAAATGGCGCGGGCGATGGCGATACGCTGGCGCTCCCCGCCGGAGAGCTGTCTGCCCGCCTCTCCCGCCGGGGTGTCCCAGCCCCGGTCCAGTCGGGCCAGAAACTCCTCACACTGGGCCGCCCTGGCCGCCGCCAGCACCTCCTCGTCCGAGGCGTCCGGCTTTCCCAGGCGGATGTTCTCCTTGAGAGAGCAGTCAAAGAGGAAGTTGTCCTGGGTGACGAAGCTGATGGCCTGGGAGAGCTGTTTCAGAGGCATTTCCCGGATGTCCCGCCCACCCAGGGTGATGGAGCCGGCCGTCACATCCCAGAAGCGGGCAGCCAGCCGGGCGATGGTGGACTTGCCGCCTCCTGAGGGCCCTACCAGGGCGGTGAAGCTCCCCTGGGGGATGTGCAGCTCCAGGTCATGGAGCACCTCCGCGCCCCCCGTCCCGCCATAGGAAAAGGCCACATTCCGAAACCGGATGCCGCTGCCGTCCAGATCCGCCTCCTGCTTCGCCTGAGAGAGCTGGGGCAGGTCCAGCAGCTCCCGGGTGTCCTTCACCGCAAACTGCATACTCTTCATGGAGTTGATGAATGCGGTAGCTCTCATGAGCGGGGAGACGATGCCCAGGGCCATCATCAGGCAGAGCGTCACCTGAGCTGGGTCCAGCACCCCGGTCTGGTAAAGATAGATGCCCACCGGGAGGGTCCCCAGCAGGGTGGTGGGCAGGATGGACAGGCACAGATTCATGGAGGCCCAGGTGCAGCGGAACCAGTTCAGGGTAAAGTCCCGGAAAGAGCTCACAGCCTGGGCGAACTTGGCGTAGGATCGCTCCCCCTGGCTGAAGGCCTTGACCACCTGGATGCCCTCCACATATTCCACGATGACGCTGTTGACATGGTTGTTGGCCGCCATATAGGCGGCATAGTTCTTGTTGTAGGACCGCATCCCCGCCGCCATGGGGACCAGGGCCACTGGGATGGTCACCAGCAAGGCCAGGCCCATCCGCCAGTCGATGGCGAACATGGCGATGACGACCGCCAGGGGCAGAAGCAGGTTAGAGCTCAGCTCTGGGATCATGTGGGCCAGGGGCGGCTCCACATCCTCGATGCGGTCCACGATGGTGCTCTTCATGGCCCCGATGGGCCGGGATTCCACCTCGCCCAGGGGCGCCCTCATGAGCTGATCTGCCACCTGGAGGCGAAGGCCCTCCAGAATGGTATAGGCGGATACATGGGCCAGCATGGTGGACAGGGCATAGCCCGCCACCTTGACGGCGTAGCCTGCCAGGCACACCCCACACCACAGCAGGATGCCCTCCAGGCCCGCCCGACGCTCCACAAACAGCCGCAGGATTTGATAGACTCCCAGATACGGCACAAAGCCTCCTGCCACGCTGACCACCGCCAGGGCCACCGAGGCGGCCATTTTGCCCCGGCAGGGTCCGGCATAGGAGAGCAGGATGCTCAGCCAGGTCCGTTCTTTCATCGGCAAGACTCCTCTCAAAAGAAATGACTGCGATTTGCTTTCGCTAACCGCAGCCATTGTAACTGATAAAAAAGCTCTTTTCCGCTCCGCTCCGCCGATCCTGTCCCGTTTGGACAGAAGAATTTATTGTCCCTCCCGGCGGTATTCCAGGGGCGTTTTACCCTTTACCGCCTTGAACGCGGCGGCAAATTTGCTGGCGCTGTCATACCCTACCCGGCCGGCGATCTCCGCCACGCCGGCATGGGGCTCCTGCCGGAGCAGGAGGGCCGCCCGGTCCATGCGCAGGCACCGCATATAGGTGTTGATGGGCTGGCCGTAGACCGATTTGAAGCACTCTTTCAAGGCCGTGGTCGGGATGGAAAAGCGCCGGGACAGCTCAGTGATGGTGTAGTGACGCTCCAGATCCCCGGTCAGCAGGCGGTGAATCGCTTTCATTTTCTCCACCTGCGTCTTGTAGAAGTAGGGCTTCTCCGACTCCGCGGGCAGTTCCAGGGCATCCAGATAGAGGAGCAGTTCCAGCGTCTTGATGCGGAAATAGGGGAGCTTGATCTGTTCCGGTACGGCATAGAGCTCCTGGAAGATATGATCCAGCGAAGGGGCCCCGTGGAGTACCTTGGGGTGGGGGCCGGAGCAGTATTTGTCTCGGAGGCGGTACAGGTCCACCGGAAAGTCCCGCACCCATTCGGCCAGGGCCTGGGCTGCCCGAGGCAGCTCCAGCCCCACCGTGATCCCGTGATAGTGGGAAAGTGGAAAGACAAAGTGCCCCCGGTGCTCCAGCCGCCGGTCCAGCTTCAGGTCCCCCGCTTCCACATAGGAATAAGCATCCGGTCCCGCCGGGTACTCCATCCGTCCCTGGCGGCAATAGTCGATGCACAGCAGATCTCCGGTAATGGTCAGGTCGGAGTCGTAATCCTCCATGTGGAAGTCGTTATACATCAAAGTGATCCCGGGGTACAGGTCGTACTGGGTCATGCTCCCATCCCCGGTGCCGCCCATCATCTGAAAGACCCGGCAATGATCATTTTCCACCACCACTTTTGGAAAGCCATTTCCCGCTATCATCTGCTCCAGCATAGTTCCCCTCCTTACAGATGCAGGACCCGGTCACAAGCCTGCTGCAAAAACTCCTGGTCATGTGTTACCACCAGCACGATGCGGCCCTGTCGGGCCAGATCCCGGATCACGCCGGACACCTCCACCATCCGGGCATAATCCAGGCCGCTGGTGGGCTCGTCAAAAATCAGCACCGGCTTTTCCGACAGCAGCGCGGTGGCCACCGCCAGCCGCTGTTTCTGTCCGCCAGAGAGCGCCATGGGGTGCCGCTCCCGAAAGGACAGCAGTTGAAGGCGATCCAGCACCTCGGCGATTTTTTCGTCCGGTGCATCCGGGGCGGATATTCGACACTCACCCCACACGCTGTCCGAAAAGAGCTGGTGGTTTACATCCTGCATCACGCAGAAGGCTGCCCGCTGCCGCTCCTTGCGTCCCAGGGGGCGGCCGTGAAGCCGGACAGTCCCTGCCTGCTCCCGCAGCAGCCCGCACAGACAGCGGGAGAGCGTGGTCTTACCCACGCCGTTGGGCCCGGTGACAGCCACTACCTCACCCGGCCGGACGGAAAAGGACAGCTCACGGAACACCGCCTCTCTTTTCTGAAAGGCGCAGGTCAGCCCCTCCACAGAGAGGCCTTCCCCGGACCCGGCCGGCTTCGCCGGTGGCAGGGTACAGGGGGCCGATGACAGCGTGCGCAGGCCCAGCCTCTCCCGTTCCTCATCAGTCAGCCGCTGAAACTCCTCACGGGTGAAGCGCCGGGACAGGCTCCCCTGCCTGATATACCATGCCTGGTCGATCAGGTCGGTAAGAAAGTAGAGTCGGTGTTCGGCAATGACCACCGTGCGCCCCTGCCGCTTCAGACCGGCGATCTCGTCGTGAAGGCGGGCGATGGCCTCCTGATCCAGATTGGCGGTTGGCTCGTCCAGCACAAAGATGTCCGGGCCCATGGCGTAGACCGAGCCAAAGGCCAGCAGCTGCTTTTGTCCACCAGAGAGCGAGAAGATGCTCTGCCCGCAGAGGCTCTCCAGCCCAAGGGCCTCCACGGTCTCCGCCACCCGGGCATGGATCTCTTCCGGCGGGCATCCTGCGTTCTCCAGCCCAAAGGCCAGCTCGCTGTCCGTGTCCAGATTGAAAAACTGGGACTTGGGATTCTGGAATACCGATCCCACCTTTCGGGCCAGCTGGTGCATGGGCGTCTTGGCGGGGTCCAGGCCGTCCACCTCCACCCGTCCCTCCAGGCGGCAGCCGGGGGTAAAGGCCGGGATCAGGCCGTTGATGAGCTTGGTCACCGTAGTCTTTCCACAGCCGGAGGCACCGCACAGCAGGACACATTCGCCCGGCCGGATGGCGGCGTTCAGGCCGGCCAGGGTCTCCCGGGAGCCGTCATAACCAAAGGAAACATACTCAAATGAGATCATTCCGAGGGTCCTCCTTATTGTACCACAAATGACAGCGCCAGCAACACAAGGCCCGCCGCCATCCCGGCCAGGTCCACCGGGGACAGCCGCAGGAAGACGGCGCTTGTCTTAGGCGCGGGGTCCTCAATTCCCCGGGTCACCGCCGCTGCGGAGAGCTCCTCCGCCGTCTCGGTGGCGGACACCATCAGAGGTATCACCGTGCCCTCCAGTCGGGCCAGCCCCCGGACATCCCGCAACTTCATGGCGTCCCGGATATAGCCCATCTCCTCCCGGATAGCGGGGAAGTATCGCAGAGTCACCGAGACGGCCACGATCAGCCGCTGGGGAACACGGAGCTGGCGCAGTCCCACGATGAAATACCGCAGAGGCGTACATTTCAGCATCAGCGATCCGGTCATCAGGCACGGAAACATCCGGCGGGCGTAGGTGGTAAAAACGGTAAAGCTGGTGGCGATAATCTTGGGAGAGGCGGGCAGGATGTACTGCTGAAAGAGCAGTAGGGCACAATAGCCCACCGCCCATTTGACCGCCATGGAATACTTCCCGTGGGCAGCCATCAGGAGCAGCAGCAGGCCGACCAGTGCCAGCTCCAGCCACAGGGTATGGGGGCGGAAGGCGATGATATTGGCGGCCACCAGAAGCCACAGGCCGGCCCGTGGGTCAAAGATGCGCCGCTCCATCTCAGACAAGGCCTGCCTTTTCAAAGTGCTTGCGGAACATGGCCCGGGCGATAAAGCCGCCAATGATCGCGCCCACAACAGGGGCCAGGAACAGCACCACCAGCATGGAGCTGGACGACAGTGCCGCCAGGGTGTTCACATAGTCTGCGGGCATCCCCTGTTCCGTGATCTGCCGCAGGAAGTCCTCCCGCATCAGCCAGATGGGCAGCGGAGAGCCCACCATGCCCAGGGAGAACAGGACGAAGGACACAAGGTTTCCCCGGATGCTGGTATAATGGGTACAGCCACGGACCAGTTCCCCCAGGCCGCAGGCAATGACAAAGGAGACCAGGATTACCGGGGTGAACTGGCCGGTGACGAAGTAGATCAGCCCGGTGATAAGGCCCATCAGCAGGACTGAACCCACCTTCTGCACCTTGGCGCACATCATCAGGTATGGGATGCCGGTGAACAGGGCGATAAAGCCCGGCATCAAAATCCATAGCAGCGGGTGTAGCCCGCCCAGGAGCATAAAGGCAAAGTTTATGGCAAAGTAGATGGCGGAGAAGATTCCCACGGTGATGACATCCCTGCCGCCCATTCCGCGGCGGCTGTTTGATCCAGACATAGCACACACTCCTTCTTGGTTAGATAATGCTAACCGTTTGAATAAAGAATTGGACGCCATGCGTCCCTCAACATTGCATTATTTTAGCGAAAAGAAATCGTTCTGTCCGCTCCATATAGACGATTATGCTCTGTTTGGACAGACTTTTGTGAAAGCGGCGGGCTATTGTGATCTTGACTCAGATAGAAAAACGCAGTTACCCATAGAGGATAACTGCGTTTTTTCGGAAAAGGCTTCTCAGGTTATGGAGGCAGCTCGAACTTATAGCCGCTGTGGGGTACCGTGCGGATGGGGTTGCCCGGCCCCATCTTCCGGCGGAGCTGGCTGATGATGTTGGCCACGGCCGCGCCGCAATGCTCCGGGAACTCGTGCCATACGGCCTCGTAGATCTGTTCCTGCGTGAAGACCCAGCCAGGGCGCCGGGCCAGGTAGGCCAGCGTAAAGAACTCCAGATGCGTGAGGTGCAGGGAGCGGCCCCGCCACTTTACCGTCTGCTTGCGCAGGTGCAGCTCCAGGCCGGGAAAGGTGAGGGTGTGCTTCGTGGCGGGCGGCTCCACGATTTCAATTCCAGGCGCTTCCGCCAGGAAGTCCTTGAGCTTGTCCAGGAGCTGTTCCTCTCCATCTGTAATGGATAAAATCAGCAGCTTCCCCATGCGGGGACCACCTCTTCTTCTGATTTTCCACCGTTCATTCCGGCTCCACCGCCCCTTTTAACAATTCAAAGGACCGCTGGCTGATGGTGTGCTCCATCCGGCAGGCCTCCCGTTCCGCGGTCTGGGGATCGACCCCGGCTGCGACAAGCTGGCGAGTAAAGAAGCAGTGTTTCTCATAGGTCTGCTCGGCTACCTCCCGGCCCACATCCGTCAGGAACAAGAAAGAATTTTCGTCCATGGTGAGAAAACCACCCGCTTTCAAAGTGGAGACCGCATGACACACGCTGGGTTTTGATACATCAAGGTGCCGAGCCACATCCACGGAGCGCACCATGCCTTTTTCCTTTTGGAGCACCAGCACGGCCTCCAGATAGTCCTCACCGGATGCTCGTAATTTTATCGAAACCACCACCCCTTAAACTACCCAGTCAAGACTTTCCTGCTGGATATGATATAACTTTTCGTACAGTCCCTTATGGGCAATTAGTTCGTCGTGCGTTCCTCGCTCTACAAGTTTCCCGTTTTCCAGTACAAAGATTTGGTCGGCATCCACTACGGTACGCAGACGGTGAGCAATCATAATGACGGTTTTCCCCTCGACCAATCGGGCGATAGCCCGCTGGATCAGCACCTCATTTTCAGGATCAAGGGATGCGGTCGCCTCGTCCAGCAAAATAATAGGGGCGTCTTTCAGAAGAGCGCGGGCAATCGAAATACGCTGGCGCTCTCCGCCAGAAAGGGTGCTTCCATTTTCACCGAGAACGGTTTGGTATCCATCCGAAAGCCGCATTACAAATTCGTCACAGTAGGCCGCTTTTGCAGCGGCCATAACCTGCTCCTCTGTTGCGGCCATGTTGCCGACGCGAATATTGTTATATACCGTATCGTTGAAAAGAGTAACATCCTGGAATACAAAAGATATGCTTTTCATCAAATGCTCAGGCTCGATGTTTTTTATATTTTCTCCACCGATAGTAATTGAGCCCTTCTGAACATCCCAAAAGCGGGCAATCAGCTTGGAGATGGTACTTTTTCCGCTGCCGGACGGGCCAACCAGTGCGGTGATACTCCCCGACGGGATTTTCAGCGAGACATCCTTGATAACATCTTCCTTAGCATACGCAAAGGTAACATTCTTTAATTCAATATCGTATGTGTGAACATCCTGCTCGTTTCCCTCCATCGCGGGAGTCGTTAGAAGCATACGCATCCGTTTTGTGACTGTCCCTAAATGGAAGAGGGAGGTGAGTTGAGAAAGAATGGCAAGGATAGGGCCATAGAGTTGAGTGGAGAACATCAAAAGAACAAGCAATGGGAGTAATTCGATTTGTCCGCCCGTAATAAGCACTGTACCCACGAAAATGGCGATGCCCAAACTGGCCTGCAAAATTAAGGCGGCGGATTGTACCAACACACCAGAAACGAGTTCCGCTTGAATTGCGACCTTTTTCATGGCTAAAAGTGCGCGATTCAAAGTAGAAAACCTTTCACCGCTCAACCCGCAGGACTTGATGATCTTGATACCCTCCAAATACTCCTGAATTTGACTTGACGCTTCCAGCTTAATACCTACCTGCCGGTCAAACATGCGTATCTGCAAGTTGCGCCCGGCCCAAATAATCAGGAATGTAATAGGCATGGTAGCAAACAATGCCAGAGCCATTCTCCAGTCGAAAAAGGCCAGACAAACACAGGTAAGAGTAACAGAGATCACATTGGCAATCAATGGTGGAATGGTGCTGCTCAGCATGGACTCCATGCTCGCACAGTCGGCCATCATATTGGTGGTTATATCAGACAGGTCCCTGGAATTAAAGAAACTCATAGGGAGCTTACGCAAATGTTCTGCGATTCGCAGTCGTGTATTGCTGGCCTCCTTATAGGACGCCAAATAGGTTTTTCGGTAATCATTTCTTGCTGCAAGGAAGACCAGAAGTGAAGCTATGATGCCGACAATCAGTAATCCCCACATATTCCCCCAGGAAATGTCTTTCCCATAAAAGGGATTTAGTAATTGCCAAAACAGCAAAGTTGTTACGCCGGCAGGAAGTAGAAGTGCAATATTGGTCAGGGTGCAGGCGACGATGGCTTTTTTCAAATCAGAGTAGCCTTTCTCGGACAACAGCAATTTTTCTTTCAGAAATTTCATTCGATTGCACCCCCTTTTCCTGCGCGGATCTTCCAGCTGATAGACTCCATGTAACTATTCCACATTTGTGTGTACTTCCCTTGCCGTTCCATCAAGGTATCGTGAGTCCCTTGCTCAATCAGCTGTCCGTGCTCCATCACAAGTATCTGATCTGCATTTCGGATCGTTGATAACCGATGGGCAATCATGATAACCGTTTTATTTTGTATTAGTTTTTCAAATGCTTTTTGAATCAGATACTCGTTTTCTGGGTCACTGAAAGCAGTTGCCTCATCTAACACAATAATGGGAGCGTCCTTGATAATCGCCCTGGCAATCGCGATGCGTTGCCGCTCACCACCGGAGAGCCGAATGCCAGACGCACCAATCATAGTATGGTAACCGTCTGGCAGTTTTTCTATAAAGTCGTGACATTGTGCTGCCTTTGCTGCCTCAATCACCTGCGCTTCTGAGGCGGTCGGATTACCCATCCGAATATTATCCAAAATGCTCTGCTTGAACAAGAAAGTATCTTGAAAGACGAAACTGACCTGCCGCATAAGCTCCGCCTGTGGTATTTTGCGGATGTCTACTCCGCCAATACGAATACATCCTTCTGTCACATCCCAGAAGCGAGAAATCAGATTGGCAATCGTGCTCTTTCCGCCACCAGAAGGACCAACAATGGCCGTTACTTCGCCCTGTCTGGCTATGAAAGATACATCGTTGAGGGCTTTAACCGAAGTGCCCGTATCGTAAGAGAATGAAACATGGTCGAACTCAATGCTATGCCCCTGCTCTCTGGCCCCCACATCTTGATTTTGCAGAACGGGGATGCTCAATACCTCTTCCATGCGTTCCACATTTCCGTCAATTTGTGTGAAAGACTCTGAAATATACATGATCTTATTAAGTACGCCCGAAATAGCGGGAGCCAAGACAAGATAAAAAATAAAGGTCAAGGAATAAGTACGATAGTCCTCGGCTCCCATGCCAATAAATATCCCTACCGGAATCAAGAGCAGGTAAATATTATGGATGATTGTCGTAAACCCCGGCATACAATTTTGCCAGCCCATAGCGTACTCCAGCACAAAAGAAGTATAATCAGTGATGGATTTGCTTAGACGGCGAAAAGAATCTGCGGTTTGATTAAATGCTTTGATTTCCGGCATACCACGGACATATTCTACCGAAGCATTGTTCATATCTTCCTGCGCGGTCTGATAGTGGTGCATTTTTTCTTTGGCACTCCCATTAAAACCAAGGAATTGCACCACAAAGGCCAAGATAATTCCAAAAAGAGAAACGATACCATACCGCCAGTCAATGGCCAGCAGAAGAATTACCAGGGCGAGTGGGGCCACCAGAGAAGCAACAAAATCCGGGAACTGATGCGCGATAAATTTTTCAATGCTCTCAATGTTCTCGTCCATAATCTTCCTCATCCGACCGCTGCCAATGGTCAGATGATACCCTAAAGGGATTTCCGTAATATGGTTCGCAAAGGCCAGCTTCAGCTCATAAAGCGTTCCGAAAGCCGCCAGATGGGAACACATCAACGCGCAGAAATAAAGGATTACATTTCCGGCAATCCCCCCGAGAGCCATCCAGCCATATCGGAGAACAACGCTCATATTTGCGTTCGCCATATCGGGAAAAACTCCGATTAGTTCCCGCATTATAAAATAGATAGAAAGATACGGTAGGAAAGAGCACACTGCGGCTGCTGCGGCAAGAATGCCTGAGATAAAAACAAGGCCCTTATGTTGTGATGCCAATTCCAGACACCGAGCCATACCGGTTTTTTTCTTGCGCGTTTCTTCCTG